>ERZ772878.855-NODE-855-length-20791-cov-3.34115_pt1 | contig 20791 bp, 17 predicted proteins | sample MGYA00580578_ERZ772878 | MGnify/ENA primary metagenome ERZ772878 (study PRJEB29015, sample SAMEA2737686) | human gut metagenome | biome: human gut; feature: human-associated habitat; material: faeces | place: China | collected 2012 ...
CATATCATTAATATAATTCTGAAATCCAGTTTCCACATCCATGATGATCTCAATGGAACGTATGTATTCTTTTCCCAGTTCTGTCAGCTGGATATGATTGGAACTGCGGTCAAAAATAGGAAAGCCGATCTGTTTTTCTGCTTTTTTAACTGCAGCACTTAAGGAAGGCTGGCTGATAAAAAGATTTCGTGCAGCTTTGGAAAAACTCATTTCTTTGTAAACTTCATAAACATAGTGCATTCCCTGGAACATGGGAGTCCTCCTTGTCCTTGGTATTCATACAGATAATGTATTATAGACATTTATCTATAAGAAGTATGAAATTATAAGTATTTGAAAATATTGTAGCCTGGATCTATAGTAGAGTCAAGAGGATGATTGCGTACAAAAGAACGAAAAAACGGTCACTGATGTACGTATGATAAATGTGGAGGAAAGACATGAGCGAGATCATGAATAATGGAATGAATGAAATAGGAAGTAATGGAATAAAAGGTAATGGAACAGAAGAGAAGAAATACCGCATAGAGCACGACTCTATTGGAGAAAAGGAAGTACCTATTGATGCTTATTATGGGGTACAGACTCTGCGTGCCCATGAAAATTTCTATATTACAGGCTTAAAAATGCATCCGGAGCTGATCAAAAGTGTAGCCCAGATCAAAAAGGCAGCAGCTATTACCAATTTTGAGGTAGGAGAGCTGGATAAAAAGCGTGCTTCTGCTATTACACAGGCCTGCGATGAGATCATAGCAGGGAAGCTTCACGACCAGTTTATTGTTGACCCGATCCAGGGCGGTGCAGGAACTTCCCTGAATATGAACGCCAATGAGGTGATCGCAAACCGTGCCATTGAGATCTTAGGAGGCAAAAAGGGCGATTACAGCCTGGTAAATCCAAATGACCATGTAAACTTCGGCCAGTCTACCAACGATGTATTCCCGTCCTGTGGCAAGATGGCAGCCTTAAAGCTGATCTCTAATGCTCAGGAGCAGTTAAAACGTCTGGAAAAGGCATTAATGGATAAGTCAAAGGAATTTGACGCTGTTATTAAAATGGGAAGGACCCAGCTTCAGGATGCAGTGCCCATCCGTTTAGGACAGGAATTTCATGCCTATGCATCTGCGATCCGCCGCGATATCAAGCGTTTTGACAATGCAAAAGAAGAGATCCGCTGCTTGAACTTAGGCGGAACTGCTATTGGAACCGGCTTGAACGCAGATGTACAGTATTTCCACAGAGTAGTTAAAAACATGTCCACATTGACAGGAGAAGAACTGGTGCAGTCCTATGACATGATTGATGCAACCCAGAACCTGGACAGCTATGCTTCTGTATCCGGTATCGTGAAAAACTGTGCAGTGAATCTTTCCAAGATGTGTAATGACCTGCGCCTTATGTCATCCGGTCCAAGGACCGGTTTTGGAGAGATCAATCTGCCTGCAAGACAGAACGGCTCTTCCATTATGCCAGGAAAGATCAACCCGGTCATCCCGGAGGTTGTAAACCAGGTTGCATTTAATATTATAGGAAATGATATGACTATTACCATGGCAGCGGAAGCAGGACAGCTGGAATTAAATGCCTTTGAGCCGATCATTTTCTATAACCTGTTTGAGTCTCTTGAAACACTGGCATCAGCCGTTAATACACTGGTAGATAACTGTATTGTAGGAATTACCGCAAATGAAGAACACTGCCGTAAGCAGGTGGAGAACAGTATCGGTGTTATTACTGCGATCTGTCCTTATGTAGGATATGAGACAGCTGCCAATATTGCAAAAGAAGCGCTGCGCACAGGCAGACAGGTCCGTGATCTGATCTTGGAAAAGGGACTGATGGATGAAAAACAGTTAAATACAGTATTAAATCCATACACCATGACAGAGCCGGGTATCCTTGGAAAGGACCCTATGGACCAGCTTCGTTAGATGATCAGAATAAAATTGGGACAAAAATACAAAAAAATACAAAAAAATTAAAAAAGTGCTTGACTAGAACTGGTATTATATGTATAATAATCTTCGCAGTCGCGATTGAGGCTGCGAAGACAAAATAATGGGCTATCGCCAAATGGTAAGGCAACGGACTCTGACTCCGTCATTGTGAAGGTTCGAATCCTTCTAGCCCAGCTAAAGCGCAAGACGCTTTTAAAATTTTATATTATAATGGGCTATCGCCAAATGGTAAGGCAACGGACTCTGACTCCGTCATTGTGAAGGTTCGAATCCTTCTAGCCCAGCTAAAGCGCAAGACGCTTTTAAAATTTTATATTATAATGGGCTATCGCCAAATGGTAAGGCAACGGACTCTGACTCCGTCATTGTGAAGGTTCGAATCCTTCTAGCCCAGTTTGAGAGAGTCTTTGATTTCTGAGTTTTGGAAATGAAAGACTTTTTTGTTGCACCTGTAACCGCCCCGTGTTATACTTGGGGAGAAAAGCGGTTATCTATGATAACACATTTATAATAAGAAGAAACACTAAAAAGAAACAGAGGAAATGCATGTATACATTTGACAGCAGGATCCGTTACAGTGAGACAGATGAGACCGGTGCGTTAAGTTTGCTGGGAGTTATCAATTATATGCAGGACTGCAGCACGTTTCAGTCAGAGGATATTGGCCTGGGAGTAGAATATCTGGAAAAAAAGAAGAGGGCGTGGCTGTTGTCTTCCTGGAGGATCGTTATTGACAGATATCCGGTCCTGGGAGAAAGGATAAAAATAGGAACCTGGGCTACTTCTTCTAAAGGAATTTACGGTTACCGTGATTTTGTACTTATGGACCAGGAAGGAAATTACCTGGTAAAGGCAGAGTCCGTCTGGTTTTTCTGTGACACGGAAAAGATGATCCCGGTGCGTGTAATGCCGGAAGATGTAGAAGCCTACGGAGAAGGGGAAGCGCTGGATCTGGGAAAGGCACCAAGAAAGATCGCTGTTCCGGAAAATTATGAAGAGGAAACACCGGTTACTATTGCAGTCCATCATTTAGATACCAACCACCATGTAAATAATGCCCAGTACGTAGATATTGCAAGGGAAGCAGTAACCTGTACGAAAAAGGTAAAAGAGATCCGGGTGGATTATAAAAAGGCAGCTGTTTTAGGGGAAGTCCTTATACCAAGAGTGACGAAAACAGGGGAAGATGAGTGGACCATTGTGTTGGCCGGAGAAGATAAAGAGATCCGTGCGGTGGTCTGGCTTAAGTACGAAGAAGCATAAAAGGAGTATAAACATATGATAGAATTAGGAAAGACACAGGAATTAGAGATCGTGCGCACCAAAGAATTTGGCGTGTACTTAAGTGAGAAAGCAGGAGATGAAGCAGCAGTCCTTCTTCCTAAAAAGCAGGTTCCTGCAGGAGCAAAGATCGGAGATAAGATGACTGTATTTATTTACAAGGACTCTTCCGACCGTCTGATCGCAACCACAGGTACTCCAAAGTTGGAATTAGGCCAGTGTGCAGTTCTGGAAGTAAAGGATGTGGCAAAGATCGGTGCATTCCTTGACATGGGTCTGGAAAAAGACCTGCTCCTTCCATTTAAAGAGCAGACCCATCCGGTACGCAAGGGAGAAAAATGTCTGGTATGTCTCTATGCAGACAAGAGCCACAGACTGGCTGCAACCATGAAGGTCTACTCCCATATGAGTAATCAGTCTCCGTACAAGGCAGAAGACTGGGTAGAAGGTACTATTTATGAGATCAATGAAAATATTGGTGCTTTCGTTGCAGTTGATAATAAATATTATGGTTTGATCCCTAAAAAAGAGATGTATGGAAAGTACCGCGAAGGAGATACTGTTAAGGCAAGAGTCATGAGAGTCCGCGAAGACGGAAAGTTAGACCTTTGTGTAAGAGAACGTTCCTATGTGCAGATGGGTTCTGACGCAGAACTGGTATTAAAGGTGATCGATGAATTTGACGGAGTTCTTCCTTTTAATGATAAGGCAAGACCGGAGACCATTTTAAGAGAATTCCATATGAGCAAGAACGCATTTAAGAGAGCCGTTGGACATCTCTTAAAAGAAGGCAAGATACGGATTACGGAAAAGACCATAGAAAGGGTATAAGAAGTACTCTTAAAATATTGCAGGAGAATATCCGCAGATATAAATATGGGTAGCAGAAAGACAGTTGTGTTTAGCAGCTGTCTTTTGTTTTTAGATAAGGAGGGAACATAAAAATGCAGAAAATATGGAAAGATTACGGTGCCATCACCATAGGGACCATCCTCATTGGTCTGGCCACCAAAAATATTTTTGATCCCGCCAGTATGGTAACAGGAGGCGTTTCCGGTATTGCCATTATTGGAAAGGAACTTTGGAACCTGCCTTTGTGGGTCACCAATACGGTTTTAAATATCCCGCTGTTTTTGGCAGGTTTTAAGATCATGGGATGGAAATTTATCAAACGTACATTGTATGCAACAGTGTTACTGTCCGTTGCCTTTTATATCCTGCCGGAAGGTATGTATATAGAAGATGATCTGCTGCTGTCGGCTCTTTTTGGCGGTATCATCACAGGCGTTGGTACAGGTCTTGTACTGGCCGGAGGCTGCACTACAGGGGGAACAGATATGCTGGCCGCTCTGATCCGGGCAAAATTCCCCCATTATTCCGTTGCGCAGATCATGCAGGTATTAGACGGGCTGATAGTAGTAGCCGGTGCAACCGTATTTGGGATCCGCGCTGCCCTTTATGCACTGATCGCTATTTTCTGTATGGGAAAAGTTGCAGATGGTCTTATTGAAGGAATGAAATTTTCCAAGCAGGTTTATATTATTTCAGATAAATATAAAGAAATTTCAGATGCCATCATGACCCGTATGGGAAGAGGCGTTACAGGTCTTGCGGCAAAAGGAATGTATTCAGATGAGACGAAAAATATGCTTTTTTGTGTAGTTTCCAGAAAAGAGATCGTGGAGATCAAAGAAATTGTATCAGAATACGATCCGAAAGCATTTTTTATCGTCAGTGACGCCCGTGAAGTTTTTGGTGAGGGATTTATTGAAGATAAAAACCAATTAACATAATAACCAAAGTTTTTGAGGCAAGCGAAGGAAAATTTTGACAGATACAGCACTTTTTTAATTGAATATACATTTTAGCTAAATTCCAAATTTATATTTTGTGGATTTACAGTATGGAATAAAAATACGCTTTCCTGTATGATAGAGACAGTTGCAAAAGACCTATATGAACTTCCTAAAAAGCCTATAAAAGGGCAGGAAGTACATCTATAAATCAGGAGGAAAATAGAATGGCAAGTTTATCACTGAAGAATGTAACCAAGAAATATCCTAACGGATTTGTGGCTGTTAAGGACTTCAATCTGGAGATCGCTGACAAGGAATTCATCATCTTCGTAGGCCCTTCAGGATGCGGAAAGTCAACCACTCTTCGTATGATCGCAGGTCTGGAAGATATTTCATCCGGTGAACTGTATATCGATGGAAAACTGGTAAATGACGTAGAGCCAAAAGACAGAGATATTGCAATGGTATTCCAGAACTACGCTCTGTATCCACATATGTCCGTATATGACAACATGGCATTCGGCCTGAAGTTAAGAAAGACACCAAAGGATGAGATCGATAAGAAAGTACATGACGCAGCTAAGATCCTGGATCTGGAGCATCTGTTAGACCGTAAGCCAAAGGCTTTATCCGGTGGTCAGAGACAGCGAGTTGCCATGGGACGTGCCATTGTCCGCAGCCCTAAAGTATTCCTGATGGATGAGCCTCTGTCAAACCTGGATGCAAAGTTAAGAGGCCAGATGCGTGTTGAGATCTCCAAATTACATCAGAGACTGGAAACAACCATCATCTACGTTACACATGACCAGACCGAGGCTATGACACTGGGTACCAGGATCGTTGTTATGAAGGATGGTGTTGTACAGCAGGTAGACAGCCCACAGAACTTATATGACAAGCCATGCAACAAGTTCGTTGCAGGATTTATCGGCGCACCTCAGATGAACATGATCGATGCCCAGGTAGCTAAGAACGGTTCTGATGTAACTTTAGCATTCGGCGGACATACATTAACTCTGCCAGAAGCAAAGGGCAAAGCACTGGAAGCAGCTGGTTATGTAGGCAAGGTAGTTACCCTTGGTATCCGTCCAGAAGATCTGCATGACGAAGAAGCATTCCTGGCAGCTAATCCAAAGAGTACCTTCCAGGTAGAGATCCGTGTATACGAAATGTTAGGTTCTGAAGTTCTTCTGTACTTTGATATTGACGAAGCTAACTTCACTGCAAAGGTTAACCCACGTACCACTGCAAGACCTGGCGATACTGTAAAACTGGCTATGGATCTGGATAAGGTTCACATCTTTGATAAAGAAACAGAATGCGTTATCATTAACTAATTATTAGCTAATATTCAGAGGAAATAGTGAAAATCCTCTGTAGAAAACGACAGTAAAAAAAGGCAGGAGAGTTTACAACTCTCTTGCTTTTTTTGTTATTTTGCATTAAAATATGAAAATAGGGAAAACAGTAACTCCACCATGATTTATCATGGCAATGTTCATAAATTTTCAATAAGGCGAAAAGGAGAGAGTTGAATGATCTCAAATCAGATACTTCAGACTACATTAGATGGATTAAAAGCAATCACAAGAATTGACTTAGGTATATGTGACACCGAGGGAAAGGTACTTGCTTCTACTTTTACAGATGCGGAAGAATCTGAAAGCTCCGTTCTGGCTTTTGTAGACTCACCGGCAGACAGTCAGGTGATCCAGGGCTATCAGTTTTTCAAGGTGTTTGACGAGCATCAGTTAGAGTACATCTTACTGGCAAGAGGAGCAAGTGATGATGTATATATGGTAGGAAAGTTAGCCGCTTTCCAGATCCAGAACCTGTTAGTTGCATATAAGGAGCGTTTTGATAAGGACAACTTTATCAAGAACCTGCTTCTTGACAACCTGCTGTTAGTAGACATTTACAACCGTGCAAAGAAGCTGCACATTGATACAGATGTAAAGCGTGTTGTATATATTATCGAGACTCACAATGAAAAAGATGTAAATGCATTAGAGACTGTACGCAGCCTGTTTGCCTCTAAGACAAAAGACTTTATCACAGCTGTAGATGAGAAGAACATCATCCTTGTAAAAGAAGTACGCCAGGGCGAGTCATATGCAGAATTAGATAAGACTGCAAACATGATCTTAGACATGTTAAATACAGAAGCTATGACCAAGGTACGTGTAGCTTACGGTACTGTGATCAATGATATCAAGGAAGTTTCCCGTTCTTACAAAGAAGCGAAGATGGCTCTGGATGTAGGCAAGATTTTCTACGCAAGCAAGAATGTGATCGCATACAGCAACTTAGGTATCGGACGTCTGATCTATCAGCTGCCGATCCCTCTGTGCAAGATGTTCATCCGAGAAGTATTTGATGGCAAGTCACCGGACGAGTTCGACGAGGAGACCTTAACTACCATCAATAAGTTCTTTGAGAACAGCTTAAATGTATCCGAAACTTCCAGACAGCTGTATATCCACAGAAATACCCTGGTTTACCGTCTGGACAAGCTGCAGAAGAGTACCGGTCTTGACCTTCGTGTCTTTGAGGATGCTATCACCTTCAAGATCGCTCTTATGGTTGCCAAGTACATGAAGTACATGGAAAGCCTGGACTACTAATTTCCGGTGGTTCTGGCACGTAAGAGGTAAGTTAGAAAATGATAGAAATAAGTCATGTAAGTAAATCTTACGGAAGCGGCAGCAAGGCCATCCGTGACCTGTCCTTAACCATTGATGACGGGGAATTTGTGTTTATCACAGGCCGCAGCGGTTCCGGAAAGAGTACATTGATCAAGCTCCTGATGAAGGAGCTTGATCCTACTAAGGGGCGTATTGTAGTCAATGATATGGATCTTGGGAAGATGCCCCGCAGATATGTTCCCAAATACAGAAGAAAGTTAGGGGTAGTTTTTCAGGATTTCCGCCTTTTAAAGGACCGGACGGTATTTGAAAATGTGGCTTTTGCCCAGAGAGTGATCGGTGTTCCATCCAGGATCATCCGCGAGACGGTTCCCCAGATGCTGCGCCTGGTAGGTCTTTCTTCTAAATATAAGGCATACCCGGGTCAGTTGTCCGGCGGCGAACAGCAGAGAGTGGCTATTGCAAGGGCATTGATCAACAAGCCGGAAGTTTTACTGGCGGATGAGCCAACAGGAAACCTGGACAGCTTCAATACCCATGAGATCATGAACCTTTTGGATGAGATCAACCAGAGGGGAACAACGGTGATCGTAGTAACCCACAGTCAGGAGATGGTTGCGGAGATGAACAAACGGGTCATCACCATGGACCGCGGGGAAGTCATCCGGGATGAGGGCGGAACCAGGAGATAGAAACGGCCTGGAACCGCCGGAAAGGCATAAGAAGTAAATGAGTACATTTTTATATTGCCTGAAACAGGGCGTTATTAATATATGCAGGAATATATGGTTTTCCCTGGCGTCTGTGGCAACCATTTCTGCATGTATTTTTTTATTTTGTCTGTTTTTTGCCATGGTGGCCAATGTACAGCACGGAGCCAGGGCTGCGGAAGAGACAGTAGGGATCTCTGTGTTTTTTGATGAAGGAATGGATGAAGAACAGATCAGGTCCATTGGATCACAGATACAAAGCTGGAGCGAAGTGCGGGAAGCAAGGTATATATCCGCAGAGGAAGCATGGGAGTCCTTTAAAAGTGAATATTTTGAGGGAATGGAAGAGCTGGCAGAAGGTTTTGAGGCAGATAATCCTCTGGCAAATTCCTCCTCTTATGAGATCTATTTAAAAGATATTTCTAATCAGGATATGATCGTAAAGCGGTTAGAAGGTATGGAAGGCGTGCGAAAAGTCCGCTATTCCAGCGCTTTGGTGGCAGGCTTTACAAGCGCAGGAAAGATGATCGGCGCTTTATCTGCTGTGATCATTGGTGTGCTGTTAGCAGTTGCTATTTTCCTGATCAGCAATACCATATCTGTGGCAGCTGCCTTCAGACGGAGGGAAAATGAGATCATGCGCTATATAGGCGCTACGAATTTTATGATCCGGGCACCTTTTATTGTAGAAGGCCTGCTTTTAGGGCTCTTTGGAGCAGTGATCCCTCTGGCTGGAATGACCATTCTTTATAAAAGAGGACTGGTGTATCTGAATACCAATTACCAGATGATCACAGGACTTTTTGAACTGCTGCCTTTAAAACAGATCTTTCCTGTAATGGCAGGTGCAGCTATGGCTTTGGGCGTTGGGATCGGAGCTATTGTAAGCTTTCTGACCATACAGAGACATCTGCGTGTGTAGAGAGGAAGGAACAGATGAAGAACCGAAAAAACAAATTTCTGGCTCTTGGACTGGGGGTCGTTCTTGGCCTTAGCTGTGTATTTTCTTCTTATGCTACCAGTGCGGATCTGAAGGATGCAAAGAAGAAAGTTTCATCTCTTCAGGAGGAAAAAAAGAAGGTCCAGGATACCTTAAAACAGTTAGAAGGACTGAAATCAGATGCAGCTGCTTATGTAAAGGAACTTGACTTCCTTAGACTCCGAACTGAGCCAGTTAGAGAAAGATATTTCCGCAAAGGAAGATCAGATCGAGAATACAAAAGCGGAGTTAGAAGAGGCAAAAGCAGTGGAAAAGGAGCAGTATGCTTCTATGAAACTGCGTATCCAGTATATGTATGAAAATGGAAATGTCAGCTTTGCGGACAGCATTATGACCTCTAAAAACGCTTCCCAGCTGTTAAACCGTGCAGAGTATGCCAGCCAGATCGCTACTTATGACAGGAAAATGTTAAAGGAATATCAGGCTACCAGGGAAAAGATAAATCAGAAAGAGCAGGATCTGGAAACAGAACATTCCAATCTGTTAGCACTTCAGGAGTCTACGGAAGCAAAACAGGCTTCTGTAAAGGAGCTGATGAGTTCCAAGCAGAAGGAACTGACCTCTTACAACAGCCAGATCGGTGCGGCTCAGAGTAGTATTGACCAGTATAATGCGGATATCAAAGCCCAGGAAAACCAGATGAAGGCCATTGAGGCAGAGATGAAGCGAAAGGAAGAAGAGGCCAGAAAGAAAGCGGAGGCCCAGAAAAAGACGTATAACGTAACTAATCTTGGGAATATTAGCTTTAAATGGCCATGTCCTTCCAGCGGACGTATCACCTCCGGTTTTGGCGGAAGAAAGTCGCCTACCAAGGGCGCGTCCAGCAATCACCAGGGTATTGATATTTCGGCCAGTACAGGAGCTTCCATTGTGGCAGCTGCCGATGGTACGGTAGTGATCGCTACATACAGTTATTCAGCGGGAAATTATATTATGATCGACCATGGCGGCGGCGTCAGCACCGTTTACATGCACTGCTCCCAGCTTCTTGCAAGCCAGGGACAGAAGGTGAAAAAGGGACAGACCATTGCAAGAGTGGGCTCTACAGGATATTCTACCGGTTCTCATTTACATTTTGGAGTCCGTTCCGGTGGAAGTTATGTAAATCCAAGTAAATATGTAAGCCCATAGGAAAGGGACAGTCCTTTGAAGGGCATTTTGCAGGAAAAAACAGCATAGGCTGTGAATAAGAAAAAGGCACAGGCAGATAGGAGAGCGGAGCAGTGGAAGAACAGGACAGAGAAGAGATCTCAGACAGCATAGATAAAAAGAAAGGGCGAAAAGGCGGCCGCTTCTGGGCGGGGGTCCTTGTAGGTGCCCTGATCATGGCATTGGCCGTTCTTTTGGTAGTAGGTGTATCTGCCGGTATTTATATTACAGGCAGAAAAGTGATCCGTACAGAGCAGTCTTCCGGTACAGGAAATGGTGCTCCGGGTATCACGGACGGCGAAAAGGCAAGCAAACCTGATCTGAAAAAGGTATCCTCAAAAATGCAGATGATACAGAGCATTATCGACCAGGTATTTTTATACGATGAGGATGCCACAGAGGTGGAAGAGTATATTTACAGAGGAATGATGGCAGGTTTAAATGACCCATATTCCGTGTATTATACAGCAGAGGACTATAAAGCGATCCAGGAAAGCACAGACGGAAGCTATTCCGGGATCGGAGCTATGATCAGCCAGAATAAAACGACGGGGCTGTGTACGGTTGTAAAGGTATTTGAAGGTTCACCGGCTCTGGAGGCTGGTATGAAACCCGGGGATATCATATACAAAGTAGGGGATACTCTGGTAGCAGGGGAAAGCCTGGATGTACTGGTAAGTAATTATATCAAGGGTAAGGAAGGTACAGATGTACAGATCACCGTATACAGGGCAGAGTCTGATACCTATGAGGATATGACCATTACCAGACGTAAGATCGAAGTTCCTACTGTAGAGTCAAAGATGCTTGCGGACAATACAGGTTATGTGGCAGTAAGTGAATTTGACGCTGTTACAGTGGAGCAGTTTGAAAAAGCCATTGATGAACTGGAAAACCAGGGAATGAAGCAAATGATCATTGATCTTCGCAGCAATCCAGGTGGTATGTTAGACAGCGCTGTTGCCATGGTAGATTACATTTTACCAGATGACAGGAAAGACTTTGAAAAGGGCGAAGGAAAGACCCTGATCGTGTATACAGCAGATAAAAATGGAAAGGGAGACACCTACACAGCTGCTGACGGACACGAAGTAGATGTTCCTATTGCGATCCTGGTCAATGAGAACTCTGCCAGCGCTTCTGAGGTATTTACAGGGGCTTTAAAGGATTACAAGAAAGCTGTAGTTGTGGGAACCACCAGCTATGGCAAGGGCATTGTGCAGAACCTGATCCCCTTAGGTGACGGATCCGCCATTAAGATCACCACGGCTCATTACTATACACCAAGCGGTTTTGACCTTCATGGAAAGGGAATTACCCCGGATGTGGAAGTAGAGTTAGATGAAAACTTAAAGAGTCAGTCCGTAGTTACACCTGAGGAAGATAACCAGGTGCAGGCGGCAATGGAAGCACTGAAAGAAAATTAAAGAGTATGTGAAAAAGCTGAGGCAGCATAGCAGTCAGATGTTATGCAGACCTTGGCTTTTTTGTAGATAAAACGTATGGAAATCGTATATAAATAGTAAGTAAACAGGCATAAATCAGGTAGCTTTTCTGTCGTGTATTTGCTATAATCAGGTGTGTAGATAGTGTACGATATGCACAAGTATTGACGTTTTTTTGGGGGGGGGAGGGGGGATAAAGGCATGAAAAAGAAAACAACTTATTATAAGCATTGCACGATGGTTACGGGATTATTTATTTTGTCAATGATCCTGGGGATCATGATATTTTTTGGCTACGTACAGTCTTCTGTAGGGAAAAATTCCAGGCAGACCATGATGAACAATGTTTCACGCCAGAGTCAGCATTTACGGACAATCTTAAGCATTCATTACCAGTATCTGAATGAGATCGCGGAAGAGATGGCAAAGGAAGAAGAACTGTTTTCTCAGATCAATCTGGATACTCTGGTTACGATCCACAATAAAACAGATCTGGACCGGGTGGCACTGATCGAAACAGACGGTACGGCTCATTATGATACCGGGGATGTGAAAAATGTATCCCACCGCAGATATTTTAATGAGGCTGTAAACGGGCAGCAGACCTTAAGTGACCCAATAGAGAGCAGTGTTGATAAAGAAGTAAGAGTGGTCCTGGGAGTCCCGGTATTAAAGAATGGGGAGATTGCCGGTATTTTAGGCGGTTCTTATAATGTTACGGCTTTAAGTCACATGATGTTTGATGACCTGTTTGGGGGAAATGGCTACAGCCTGATCACAGATAAAGATGGAAACGTGATCACTTATGACAGAGTGTATTCAGAGCAGGAACAGGAGGTATTTTCCGGCAATATATTTGATTATTTTGATAATTGTCAGATCAGGACAGCTGCAATCCAGGACATTAAGACAGATTTTGCGGCTGGAGAAGAGGGAATTCGTGAATTCCGCTTTTCTGCCGGGAGAAAGCCCTTTTATTATATTGCCTATACCCCTCTTGGGATGAATGACTGGATGATCAGTTATATTGTTCCTGTGAGGGCAGCGGAAGCTTCCTATGACTTTATCAGGGATTATGAGATCATTTTTATCATTGTCTTTGGAATGTTGATAGCAGCCATGGTCCTTTTTATTGTTTATAAAAACCGGCAGGAAAAGGCGAGACTGTTAAAACGGGCACAGAGAGATGCACTGACAGGGCTTTACAATAAAAAAACAACGCAGGAGCTGATCGAAAGGTCATTAGAAGAAGGGGAGGCAGAAAGCTGTAACGGCCTTCTCATTATGGATGTGGACTATTTTAAACAGGTCAATGACACCTATGGCCATATTGTAGGTGATAAGGTATTAAAGACATTCGGACATCTTCTTGCAAGACAGTTCAGGGAGCACGATATTGCAGGGCGTATTGGCGGTGATGAATTTATGGTCCTGATCCGGAATATAAATAATGGAAGTATTGCGGAAAACAGGGTGAAAAAGCTGATCGACGAGGTGAGAAGCCTTGAGATACCGGAGATGGATGGAAATGGCATTACCATCAGCGTTGGTCTGGCATTTTCACCGGAACACGGAACAACGTTTATGGAACTGTACCGTCATGCAGATACTGCATTGTATCAGGTGAAGCAGGGCGGCAAAAACGGGTTCAGTGTGTATGAAAAGGCAAATTAAAAGTTGACAAAATTTTTTAAATAGACATATTGACTTACAAAAAAAGCTATGCTATAATCCAACCAATTTAATACTTCAAACCGATGAAGCGGAGATAACGGCTATGATGCCTTCACAGAGAGCCTGAGGTGGTGGAATTCAGGTAAGAAACACATTGTCAAATGGACCGCTGAGGGCGCAGTCAAAAGCGAAGTTCCGGATATTGTCTGGTGCATATGCTGAGTATTCTGCGACGTTGCAGGCAGACGTCATTTGCCGGGGATATAGTTGTATCCTGCTAAGAGCTCGGCTTATACCGTGAATCAAGGTGGCACCGCGGATCATATTTTAGAGAAATTGTATTCGTCCTTGACAGAGTAGTAGTATTCTGTCAGGGGCGTTTTTTGTTTATCCCAATTGTGCATAAGGAGGTCATTCTATGAAGTTTTTTCCGGAATTTGAGGAAGTTAAAAAGATCGCAGCAGATGGAAAATACCGTGTACTGCCTGTAAGCTGTGAAATGCTTTCTGATTTTACCACACCTATTGAAACCATGAAGATCCTTAAAAATGTTTCTACCCATTGCTACATGCTGGAGTCAGCCATGGCAAATGATAAATGGGGCCGGTACACATTTATGGGATATGAGCCGAAAATGGAGATCACCTGCAGGGACGGGGAAATGAAAGCAGGCAGTTTTTCCGTAAAGACAGAGGATCCTTCTAAATTTTTAAGACAGATATTAGCGGACTATAAAAGCCCAAGATTTGACTATCTTCCGCCATTTACCGGTGGTCTGGTGGGATATTTTTCCTATGACTATCTGGGATACAGCGAACCGGCAGTGCGGTGCAAGGTGGAAGATACGGAAAATTTCAAAGATGTGGACCTGATGCTTTTTGACAAGGTGATCGCTTTTGATCACGTAAGACAGAAGATCATTTTAATGGTGAACATGTCTTTGGATGATGTGGAAGTTGGATATAACAAGGCTGTAATGGAGTTAAAGCAGCTGGCAGAACTTCTGAAAAAAGGAGAGAAGAAGCAGGAACCGGGGGGTAAGCTGACAGGAGAAGTTACACCTTTATTTAACAGAGAACAGTATTGTGCCATGGTGGAAAAGGCAAAGCATTATATCCGGGAGGGAGACATTTTTCAGATCGTTCTTTCCAACCGCTTAAGTGCTCCTTTTGAGGGAAGTTTATTAAATACTTACCGGGTACTGAGAACATTGAACCCGTCTCCTTATATGTTTTATTTTTCAGGAACAGATGTAGAAGTGGCAGGTGCTTCACCGGAGACACTGGTAAAACTGGAAGATGGCGTGCTCCATACATTCCCACTGGCAGGAACAAGACCGAGAGGAAAGACGGATGAGGAAGATAAGGCATTGGAAGAGGAGCTTTTAGCAGATAAGAAGGAACTGGCAGAACACAATATGTTAGTGGATCTGGGAAGAAATGACCTGGGAAAGATCAGTAAGTTTGGTTCTGTAAAAGTAGAGAAACTTCATTCCATTGAGCGGTATTCTCATGTAATGCATATTGGTTCCACAGTGCGGGGAGAGATCGATGAGAAGCATGACGCACTGGATGCCATTGAGGCTGTGCTTCCGGCAGGAACCTTATCCGGTGCGCCAAAAATCCGTGCCTGCCAGCTGATCGGGGAACTGGAAAATAATAAACGTGGCATTTACGGAGGAGCCATTGGATATATTGATTTTACAGGAAATATGGATACCTGTATCGCCATCCGTATTGCATATAGGAAAAATGGCAAGGTATTTGTAAGAAGCGGCGCCGGTATCGTAGCAGACTCAGATCCAAAGAAGGAGTTTGAAGAGTGTTTAAATAAGGCAAGAGCCGCATTAAAGGCACTGGAAATGGCACAGGAGGAAGAATTATGATCTTATTAATCGATAATTATGACAGTTTTTCCTATAATCTTTATCAGCTGATCGGTGAGATCAACCCGGATATTAAGGTGATTCGCAATGATGAAATGACAGTGGAAGAGATACGGCAGTTGAAACCGGAACGGATCATCCTTTCACCGGGACCTGGAAGACCGGAGGACGCAGGGGTGATCGTGGATGTGGCAAAAACGTTGGGAAAAGAGATACCGGTTCTTGGTGTCTGCCTGGGCCATCAGGCCATCTGCGCTGCTTTTGGAGCTACAGTTACTTATGCGAAGGAGCTGATGCATGGAAAACAGTCGGAGGTGACGTTTGATACAGAGTCGTTGCTGTTTAAAGGATGCCCAAAGAAGGCGCCGGTGGCAAGGTATCATTCACTGGCAGCGGATCCGGAGACAATGCCGGATGTGCTGAAGGTAACAGCAGTGACAGATGACGGGGAGATCATGGCAGTACAGCATGTGGAATATCCGATCTATGGAGTACAGTTTCATCCGGAGTCCATTATGACACCGGATGGGAAAGGGATGATACAGAATTTCCTGGAACATTGATCGTTCAGCTTTCCTCCTGCGTCAGCAGGGGGATGACGAGAGCGGGAAGAGAGTACAGAATGTTTTGAACGGTTTGAAATTTTTAAAATGAGCAGAATATCAGGAGGTAAGAACGATGATCAAAGAGGCTATTGTAAAGATCGTAAATAAAGAGGATTTAAGTTATGAAGAAGCATATACCGTGATGAATGAGATCATGAGCGGAGAGACTACACCTACCCAGAATGCGGCATTTCTGGCAGCTCTTTCTACAAAAAGTGCCAGAGCAGAGACGACAGATGAGATCGCAGGCTGCGCAGCAGCTATGAGAGATCATGCTACCAAAGTGGAAACAGACATGGATCTGTTTGAGATCGTTGGTACTGGCGGTGATAATGCAGGAAGCTTTAATATTTCTACTACAGCGGCCCTGGTTGCAGCAGCAGGCGGTGTAAAAGTGGCAAAACACGGAAACAGAGCGGCTTCTTCCAAGTGCGGAACAGCGGACTGTTTAGAGGCGCTGGGAGTTAATATTGAGCAGAGTCCGGATCTTTGCAGAAAATTATTAAAAGAAGTGGGAATGTGCTTCTTCTTTGCACAGAAATATCATACTTCCATGAAATATGTTGGCGCGATCCGAAAAGAGCTGGGATTTAGAACCGTATTTAATATTTTAGGACCGCTGACCAATCCGGGAACACCGACCATGCAGCTGTTAGGTGTATATGATGAATATCTGGTTGAGCCTCTGGCAAGAGTTCTGGTAAGTCTGGGAATTAAGCGTGGTATGGTTGTTTATGGTCAGGATAAGTTGGATGAGATCTCTTTAAGTGCGCCGACTACCATTTGCGAGATCAGAGATGGATGGTACAGAACGTCTGTTATTACTCCTGAGGAGTTTGGCTTTGAACGGTGTACAAAGGATGACCTTAAGGGTGGCACACCGGCAGAAAATGCAGAGATCACACGGTCTATTTTAAGAGGTGAAAAGGGTCATAAGAGAAATGCTGTTCTGATGAATGCAGGTGCTGCTTTGTATATTGCAGGGGAGGCAGAGGATATGAAGTCTGGTATTGCCCTGGCAGCAGAACTGATCGATTCTGGAAAGGCACTGGATACACTGGAGAAACTGATTGAAGTGAGTAACGGAGAGGCGGAATAATATGACGATTTTGGATCAGCTGGCGGATCATGCCAGGGAGCGGGTGGCATATGGGAAAGAGAAAGTGGCTGCGGATGAGATGAGAAGGCGGGCCTTTGATCTTGGAAGAGAGGGCAGGCTGGGCAGTTTTGCATTTGAGAAGGCTCTTAAGAAGCCTGGAATCTCGTTTATCTGTGAGTGTAAGAAGGCTTCTCCTTCTAAGGGACTGATCGCACCGGATTTTCCTTATTTAAAGATCGCAAAGGAGTATGAAGCAGCGGGAGCGGACTGCATTTCGGTGCTGACGGAGCCAAAGTGGTTTTTGGGAAGTGATGCTTATTTGAGAGAGATTGCTGAGAGTGTGGGAATTCCCTGCTTGAGGAAGGATTTTACAGTTGATGAATATATGATTTATGAGGCGAAGGTTCTGGGAGCTTCGGCTGTGCTTTTGATCTGTTCTATTTTGTCAAAGGAGCAGTTAAAGGAATACAGGTGTATCTGTGATGAATTGGGACTTTCTGCTCTGGTGGAAGCTCATGATGAGGCAGAGGTGGAAATGGCCGTTGAAGCAGGCGCCAGAATGATCGGAGTGAACAACCGGAATTTGAAGGATTTTTCTGTGGATACGGAAAACAGTAGACGGCTTCGCAGCATGATACCGGCAGAGGTGCTTTTTGTATCAGAAAGTGGCGTAAGGGATGAGAATGATGTGAGAAAGCTTCGGGAGATTGGGGCAGATGCAGTTCTTATTGGAGAAGCACTGATGCGGGCTGAGGATAAGAAGGCGAAATTGGCGGCGCTGAGAGGTTAGAAAACGGAATAAGTATGTGTGTTGACAAAGCGGGAGTATAAACAGATGACCAGAGTGAAGTTGTGCGGAATGATGCGGCCGGAGGATATCCAGGCGGTGAATGAGATCAAGCCGGAGTATATTGGGTTTGTGTTTGCAAAGAAGAGTCGCAGATATGTTTCTAAGGAGCAGGCGAAAGTGCTTAAGGAGATGCTGGATCCGGCGGTGAAGGCTGTAGGCGTATTTGTGAATGAGCCGGTGGAAAATGTGGCAGATCTTTTGAATGAAGGGATCGTTGATATGGCGCAGCTTCATGGGGCGGAAGATGAGGCGTATATTTGTCGGCTGAGGGAACTTACTGGCAGAGGTGAAGATACGTTTATTATAAAGGCGGTTCAGGTGAAGTCGGAAGCGGATGTGAAAGCGGGAGAGCAGTCCGGGGCGGATCTTGTGTTGTTTGATGCCGGCGCCGGTGATGGGAAGGTGTTTAACTGGAAATTACTGGAAAATGTGAAACGGCCTTATTTTCTGGCTGGTGGGCTGGATCCGGAGAATGTGAGGGATGCGGTGGAAAGGCTGCGACCATTTGGAGTGGATGTGAGTTCTGGGATTGAGACAGATGGGGTGAAGGACGCTTTGAAAATGGAGCGGTTTGTGGCGAGAGTTAGAAATTGAAATAAATGGTTCCGGGAGTAACTCTTTCTCGTAAGAAACGGCCTTACATATTACTTGTCATTGTCCACTGGCTTTCGACATGCACCTGTTCGCCTGTATCGGACTACGTCCGCTACATTCGGACAGCTGCGCTCAAGATGTGGACAATTGACAAGTAAGATGACGGCCTGTGTATACAAGGAATAACTGAAAAATAAGTGTGATTATTAAAATACCGTCTGGGACAGCGAAGGATTGGATTGCTGCCCAGGCGGTATTTTTATATACTTGTTTTACTTGTCTTCTGGAGTGTGCCACTGCCAGTTGCGGATCTCTTCCAGATCCTGGCCATATTCGGCAATGTACTGTTTGTGTTCTACCAGTTTGTCATTCATCTTCTGGATCAGGAAGGAACCTCTGTTTCCTAACTGTGGAAGATGCATGATGGCGTCTTTTACAAGGTCGAAACGGTCTAACTGGTTCTGGACACGCATATCGAAAGGAGTGGTGATGGTACCTTCTTCCTGATAGCCGTGAACGGATACGTTGTGGTTGTTGCGTCCGTAGGTGAGTTCGTGGATCAGGGTTGGATAGCCGTGGAATGCGAAGATGACAGGGGTATCCTTTGTGAAGATCGCATCATATTCGGCATCGCTTAAGCCGTGTGGATGCTTGGTGTTGGACTCCAGCTTGAACAGGTCTACTACATTGACAACACGGATCTTTAATTCCGGCAGTTCGTCACGGAGAATGGTGACAGCAGCCATTGTTTCCAGGGTTGGTGTATCACCGCAGCATGCCATGACCAGATCTGGTTCTTCGCCGCAGTCGTTGCTTGCCCATTCCCAGATGCCGATACCCTGGGTGCAGTGCTTTACGGCCTGTTCCATGGACAGCCACTGGCAGCTTGGATGTTTGGATGCAACAATGGCGTTTACATAGTTTTTGCTGCGGATGCAGTGGTCAAAGCAGGAGAGCAGGCAGTTGGTATCTGGTGGCAGATACATGCGGACTACGTCTGCTTTTTTGTTTGCAATGTGATCTAAGAAGCCTGGATCCTGATGGGTGTAACCATTGTGGTCCTGCTGCCATACATTGGAGGACAGGATGAAGTTTAAGGAAGCAATCGGCTGTCTCCAGGAAAGCTGGTTGCATACTTTTAACCATTTTGCATGCTGTGCAGCCATGGAGTCAACAATACGGATAAATGCTTCGTAGCTTGCAAAGAAACCGTGACGTCCTGTAAGCAGGTAGCCTTCCAGCCATCCCTCACACATATGCTCACTGAGCATACTGTCCATGATACGTCCGCCTCTTGCCAGTTTGTCATCGTCATCTTTTAATTCACCGTTCCAGTCACGGTTTTCTGCCTCAAATACGCGGTAAAGACGGTTGGACATGCTTTCGTCGGGTCCGAAGATACGGAAGTTTTTGTTGTCCTCATTTAAGCGGAAGATGTCACGGATGTATCCGCCCAGTTCGATCATATCCTGGGCTTTGGTCTTTCCAGGTTCTACAGGAATTCCGTAGGTTCTGAAATCTGGCAGACGCAGGTCTTTTAAGAGAAGTCCGCCGTTTGCATGTGGGTTTGCGCCCAGTCTTGCATTTCCCTTTGGAGCCAGTTCGGCTAATTCCGGGATCAGACGGCCTTTTTCGTCAAACAGTTCTTCTGGATGGTAGCTTCTTAACCAGTCGTTTAACAGTTTTAAGTGTTCTTCCGGATTTTCCATGGAGATCGGCACCTGATGAGCACGGAAGGAACCTTCGATCTTCTGGCCGTCTACTACCTTTGGTCCGGTCCAGCCCTTTGGTGTACGAAGAACGATCATAGGCCACTTTGGACGCTCTGCATCTCCTGTTTCACGGGCATGTTTCTGGATGGCTTTGATCTCTTCGATAACGGTATCCATGGTTTCGGCCATCTTGCGGCTTTTGGTCATTGGATCGTCGCCTTCTACGAAGTATGGTTTCCAGCCGCAGCCTTTGAAGAAATCTTCAATCTCATCATGTGGGATACGGGAGAAGATGGTCGGGTTGCTGATCTTGTATCCGTTTAAGTGAAGGATAGGAAGAACAGCGCCGTCTGTTACAGGGTTTAAAAATTTATTGGACTGCCAGGAA
>ERZ772878.857-NODE-857-length-20651-cov-31.8011_pt1 | contig 20651 bp, 15 predicted proteins | sample MGYA00580578_ERZ772878 | MGnify/ENA primary metagenome ERZ772878 (study PRJEB29015, sample SAMEA2737686) | human gut metagenome | biome: human gut; feature: human-associated habitat; material: faeces | place: China | collected 2012 ...
ACAACTTGAAGATAACTGTCATCAAAGAGCCAGACGCTTAAGACGCAGAGCCGATGAAATTGTGGAACAATTCACGAATCATCGGCTCTTTTTGTTTCGTATTTGAAAGAACAAACTCACCAAATAAAAAAAACGATATTCGGGTGGGTTATTTTGTTATACCCTAAATTACCCTCTGAATTTGTTTTTAAATTTGGAGGGATTTTTTTATGTCCTTTTTTCGGGCAGTTATCTATCTGCTCATACGAAGCAAAATTTATCAATACATAGCATATCAGAGAACGGCAGGAAACCAGTTAAAAAAATTTCTGCCAGTGCAACGGTACTTCTCACCTTGAAAGTAGAAGTACAATCTCCATACAATAGAATTACTATTTCCTATAACCGTAAAGGTCACAGAGCCTTTGCGGTTTTTCTTTTGTCGATTTTTGTTGGAAAGTGCCGTAGGGCTGTTTCTGATATGCGGTGTCGTTCTCCGCCTCTCCATCTGGATTTTTTACATTTCAAAAATTCAGATGGGAGGTATTTATGGTGAAATATGCACCAAGAAAGGTATATATCAGAGAAAGTGGCGGCTATGTGGAATTATCCTACACGGAGTTCTGCCGTTGCAGGGAATCCGACCAGACCTATATGGACAAGCTGTTTATCCCCATTCAAGGCTGTCTGCTTGAAGTCGTGAGGGAGCAATACACAGACTTCTACCGTGACAAGGAACGGTGGCGTTATCTGCAAAAATTAGATACAAAGAATAGACTGCTATCTCTCGACGGATTTACGGACAGCGAGGGGAATCCTCTGGACTTTATCACTGATGAAGCGGTGGACATTGCAGAAACCGTTGTCAATGCGGTCATGGTGGACAGGCTGAAAGCCGCCCTGCCTTTGCTGTCGGATAGTGAACAGGAGCTGATACAGGCAATCTTTTTTGACGGACTTTCCGAGCGTGAAGTCGGGGCGAGGTTGGGCATAACCCAGAGCGTTGTAAACAAACGCAAAGCCAGAATCCTAATAAAACTAAGAAAGATAATAGAAAATTAAAATTTAAGGCGTTCAGCCCCCTTGTTTTTTCCTTTGGGAAGATGAGGGGGCTTTTCTCTGCCCTCTCAATCAATTCTGATTGGAGGAAGTAAGAATGGCATACAACCACGGACGGGAGGACAGGAAATGGCGTATCTGGAAAGAAGCGGAGGAAAAGCTGCTGCGTGAGTGCGGCGTTGATGAAGCGACCATTGAGCAGATACGCATGGCGGACAGGGCAGACTTCAATTCCAACAGGCGGTTTTACCGATGGACGAATGACGTTGCGGAATATCTTGAGGACATGGCAGGCAGGGAGCGGCAGGCGGAAGTGGGTACGGTTGCGGAGTTACTGGAAGAGATTGAGAGCGAAAATCTCTATCAAGTATTAGTCACGGTGGACGGGCGTACCTTGAAAATCGTCCTGCTGAAAATGCAGGGGTATTCCACAAAGGAGATTGCCCCGCTTGTGCATTTGACGACTGGTGCCATCTATGCGAGGTTAGACCATCTGCGGAAGAAGCTGCGGAAAATTTTATAGCTTCTAAAACAGCCTGCCATCCTGCGGGCTACTGGGTGAGGGATGGAAATCCCCTCACTCATTTTTTGCAGGAGGACAACAGGATGGCATACAGGGTTAAGGCATACACGCTTCGGGAGGAATCCACGGAAAGCGGCACAAGGTATTTTATCAGCTTTAAGGACGGGCAGGGCAAATCCCACGAGTTGGAAGTGTCGGAACAGTTCTTTATGGAGTTTCGGCAGATGGAGCGCAGGAACAGGAATCTTTTCTAATGGGACGAGCGGCACAGGGAGTTTAACGAGGTATGGGACGAAACCCTTTACAGACGGGCGTTGCGTGTGCCTAAGAGCCTTGATGAACGCATGGTTGAGGAAGAACGGAATGAAACGCTCTATAAGGCGGTTGGGAGCCTTCCAGAGATACAAAGGCGGCGTTTCCTGCTCTACTACGAGTATGAGTTCAATTTTTACCAAATCGCCGCTATGGAGCATTGCACCGCTTCGGCAATACAGAAATCTGTTGCGATTGCAAAGGAGAAAGTAAAGGCGGAAATTGAAGAAATATCTCCAACCGTGACCGACACCGCCCGAAAAAGAAATCTGTTTTTTATTTGTGTGGGATTGGCGGCATTACATACTCTCACTTTTTTCCGTGGGAGTAAATCTATTTTTAAGGAGGTCAACGCCTATGTGCAACGAAAACAAAGACACCGCCCGAAAGGAGGAAAGCCATGCAGAAGTTACAGACAGTCAACGCCGAAACGCTCCTTTATGAACCGCTTGAGAAACCATCCTTTGTGGTGGACAGCCTTATCCCGACAGGCTTATCGCTGTTCTGCGGCTCACAGAAGATAGGCAAAAGCTGGCTCATGCTGAAGCTATGCTTATGCGTGTCGCAGGGAATCCCTTTATGGGATATGCCGACAATGGAGGGCGATGTGCTTTACCTCTGCCTTGAGGACACGTTCTGCCGCATACAGGACAGGTTATTTCGTTTGACGGACGAAGCAAGCGGGCGGCTCCACTTTGCCGTGGCAAGCTGCAAGCTGTCAGACGGTCTTATCGTGCAGCTTGAAGATTATCTGAAAGATTACCCAGACAGCAGGCTCATTGTCATTGATACCTTGCAGAAAGTCCGTACAGCTTCAAAAGACAATGCCTATGCAAGCGACTATGGGGACATCTCCCTCATCAAAGACTTTGCCGACAGGCACTCTCTGGCGGTCATTGTCGTACACCACATCCGAAAGCAGAATGACAGCGACGTGTTCAACAAGGTGTCTGGGACGACAGGATTAACGGGGAGTGCGGACGCTACCTTTGTTCTGGAAAAGGAGAAACGTGCGTCTGACACCGCCAAGCTGTATGTGACGGGCAGGGACACGCCTTATCAGGAATACACGCTGCGTTTCCGTGATTGCCGTTGGGAGCTTGTGGAGCGGAAAACGCAGGAGCAGCTTGCGAAAGAAACGATACCAGATGTCCTTTTTCGGTTGGTGGATTTTATGAGGGATAAGGAAGAATGGATAGGCACGGCAACGGAACTGTTAGCCGCTATGGGGGAAACGGAAACCATACCCACGGTGATTACGAAATGGCTGAATGAATACCGCACCACATTTTTAAGCGAGAACCGTATCTGCTACCAGTACAGCCGCAGGAAAGACGGCAGGCGGATTGCCCTTGCAAGGAGGGCGGGTGACAGCGGTGATGGTGGTGACAGCGATATTAGGATACCCCCCTGTTACTGTCATTGACGCTTAAAGCCATGTAAAGCTGGCGGCTCTGCCCTGCGGGTGACAGCAGTGACGGTGGTGACAGTGATTTTAGGATACCCTGCCGCTGTCATCCCTACGGGAGAACACCCCGTAAACGCAAAATGCAGGCGTGAGATTTACTCGCCCTTTTCGGTCGTGTAAAACCACCCCTGCGGTCAGAAAAATCATTCCGATTTTTCCGACTGCGTTTACAGGGTGTAACACACTACACTTTGCCCTGCAAAGTCGTGTGCCAGACGTTCCCTCTGGACTCCCTTAAGGCAGGGCTGTGCCCTGCTATCCTACGCCTTACGGCTTCGGATAAAAGAATGGCGGCATGACGGTGACGGCTCTTGCGAGGGGGGTATCCCAAAAACACCGTCATCATCGACATGACCGTCATGCAGGGGGTGAGGGTGACAGTTGCGGCAGTCGGCAGGGGGTATCCCAAAACTGCTGTCACCACCGTCACCGCTGTCACCCCAAAGGACGGTCACCCGCCGAAAGAAAGGAGGAATCCGCCTATGCCTTATGCAATCCTGCGTTTCCAGAAACGAAAAGCGGGCGGCGTTGCGGCTTGTGAACGCCACAACGAGCGGAAGAAAGAAGCCTACAAAAGCAACCCAGATATAGATATGGAACGCTCTAAAAACAATTACCATCTCATAGCACCACCAAAGTACACCTACAAGAAAGAGATTAACCGCATGGTAGCCGAAGCGGGGTGCAGGACAAGGAAAGACAGCGTGATGATGGTGGAAACGCTCATCACAGCTTCACCAGAATTTATGAACCAGTTACCGCCCGAAGAACAAAAAGCGTATTTCCAGACGGCTCTTGACTTCATTTCGGAGCGTGTTGGAAAGCAGAATATCCTCTCCGCTGTCGTCCATATGGACGAGAGAACGCCCCATATGCACCTCTGCTTTGTGCCGATTACGCCAGACAATAAGCTGTCAGCGAAAGCTATCTTAGGCAACCAGAAATCATTATCCGAGTGGCAGACCGCCTACCATGAGCGGATGTCCTCACGGTGGAATCAGCTTGAACGGGGGTAGTCCTCAATGGAAACCAAGCGGAAACACGTCCCCACATGGCTCTATAAATTAGGCGGCAGGCTTGATAAACAGTATGAAGAAATCGTGTCTGCCCTATCCGACATCAACGCCTTTAACGCAGGGAAGAAAAGGGATAAAGCGTTAGATTTACTCTCTGCATGGCTGCCAGACGTGGAGAAATTCTCTAAGGAAATCGGGAAACAGCAGGCGTATATCGACAGTTTGAAAGAGAGAATTGGGCAGGAATCAGACTATGCGGGGCGTATGCGTGATGAAAAGTACGAGCAGGAACTAAAGGTGCAGAAAGCGAATCAGAAGATATTTGAATTGCAGAGAACCAACGAGCAGATGGGGCGGCTGCTGTCAAAAATACCGCCCGAAGTGTTGGAAGAATTGCAGAAAAATCATAGAAGCAGAGCGAAAGAAAGGTAGATATGTGAATGAAGAAACAGGATTTTAAGGTGTTAAAGACCAAAGACTTGTACCCGTTCCCCGACAATCCGTTTCATGTGGCAGAAGATGAAACACTGTCAGAGTTAGCGGAAAGCATCAAGGAATTTGGCATTGTCACGCCGATAATCACACGCCCGAAAGAGGACGGGGACGGTTATGAAGTGATTGCAGGACAGCGGCGTGTCCGTGCTTCTGAACTTGCAGGGATAAATACCGTGCCTGCGTTTGTCCTGCCCTTAGACCGTGACCGAGCCATCATCACCCTTGTAGACAGCAATTTGCAGCGTGAGAATATCCTGCCATCGGAGCGGGCGTTTGCTTACAAGATGAAATCCGAAGCCATGAAGCGGCAGGGTTTCCGCACAGACTTAACCTCGTCACAAGTTGTGACGAAGTTGCGGACGGACGACAAGGTGGCACAGGGCTTCGGCGTGGGCAGGATGACCGTGCAGCGTTTTATCCGCCTGACGGAACTGATACCGCCGATTTTGCAGATGGTGGACGAGGGGAAAATCGCCCTCACGCCTGCGGTGGAACTGTCCTTCTTGAAGAAAGACGAGCAGGAAAACCTCTTTGCCACGATGGAGAGCGAAGAAGCAACGCCCTCACTCTCACAGGCACAGCGGATGAAAAGCCTAAGCCAGAGCGGGCGGCTTGACATGGATACGATATTTGCAATTATGACGGAGGAAAAGGGAAACCAGAAAGAAACCTTGAAAATCAACACAAGCAAGCTGAAAAAATACTTTCCGAAGAACACAACGCCGAAGCAGATGGAGGAAACCATCATCAAACTTTTGGAGCGTGAGTTGCAGAGGAAACGCAACCGTGACAGCCGCTAATCTTCTTTTTTCGGGAAGTAAATACAGAGAGTTGAGGTATGGAGAATGAGAGAAATCCAGTATGAAATCGTAAAGGAAATCGCAGTATTGTCTACGGGCGACAGTGGCTACACAAAGGAAATCAATCTCATTTCATGGAATGGGAAAGAGCCGAAGTATGACATCCGCAGCTTTTCCCCGAACCGTGAAAAGTGCGGCAAGGGAATCACGCTGAACGCTGATGAAGCGGCGGCACTCCTTAAAGCATTACAGAAAGAATTAAACAGCGAGGATTAATGGTATCTGATTGGCAGGGCGGGGACATTTCCAAACTCTTCCCTGCCCTGTCTGGAAAGGAAGATTTAAGTATGGGCGAGGATAAGAAAGCAGATAAAAAGAGAAAGCGTATCGTGCCAAAAGCACCAGTGCAGATGATAATCAGCCGTGAATATGTCGGCACACAGACCGTTACAGAAGCGTTTGTCCCGATTATCTCCGAGGATATTCGGAAGAAGATTGCCGAGGGCGACACCTTCGACAATGAGGGGCTGTCCGCTTAGAATGTACGCAATGGGACATGAAAACAGATAGGACAGATACGGAGGTTTTACAGTATGGCAGGAATCAAAGAAGAAAAGAAAATCTATTTAGTCGGCATTTATTGCCGCTTATCTAAAGACGATGGTACGGATAACGAGAGTGCGAGCATTGCGACACAGAAATCCATCCTCACGGATTATGTGAAAAAGCAGGGATGGCACTTAGCAAAAACGTATGTGGACGACGGTTACTCTGGTACAAATTTCCAAAGACCAAGTTTCCAGAACATGATTAAGGACATTGAAAGCGGTCTGATAAACTGCGTTATCACGAAAGATTTATCTCGTCTGGGGAGGAACTATCTTGATTGCGGACTGTATCTGGAAGTGTTTTTCCCAGAGCATAATGTGAGGTATATAGCGGTCAATGACGGCGTGGACACGCTCAATAAATCCGCTATGGACATCACGCCTTTCCGCAACATCCTAAACGAAATGTATTCCGCCGATGTGTCGGTCAAGATAAAATCGGCGTACCGAGCGAGGTTTCAGCAGGGGAAATTCATGGGGACGACAGCACCATACGGTTACGTCAAAGACCCCGCCGACCACAACCATCTGCTGATAGATGACAAAGTTGCCCATGTGGTAAGGGAAATATTTGACCTTGCGTTAGCGGGCAACGGAATCGCCAAAATCCGCAAGCACATCAACAAACAGCATATCTTACGCCCCGCCGCTTATGCGGCGGAGCAGGGGGCAACAGGCTATGAGAGGTATTTTGAGGAGAATGAGGAGAACCGTTATATTTGGAGCGAGAACAGCGTAAGGGGCATTTTAAGAAGCCCGATATATGCGGGAAACCTTGCAGGCTACAAGCGGATTGCCGCCAACATGAAAAGCAAGAAACGCCCCTCTAAGCTGCCCGAAGAATGGGAAGTGATACCAGACACCCATGAGGGGATAGTCACGCAGGAGGAATTTGATACCGTACAGCAGCTTATTACAAGCCGCAGATTACCAGAAAACAAGGGCGGCTTTGAGAACATCTTTGCAGGCGTTATTAAGTGTGCGGACTGCGGCTATGCGATGCGGGCTATGAGTGCCAACAGGAGGAAACGCCCCGACATCATCGACTGCGTACAATATTCCTGCAATAATTATGGCAGATACGGTAATATCATGTGTACCGCACACAGCATTGAAGCGAGGGACTTGTTCAACGCTGTCCTCACCGACATCAACCGATTTGCGGATATGGCAGTCAATGATGAAAAGGCAGTGAGGGCGATTGAAAAGCGGCTCACGGAAACAGACCAGAGCAAGGCAAAGGCACTGGAAAAGGAGCAAAGAAAACTGAACAAACGCCTTGCAGAACTGGACAGGCTGTTTTCCTCACTCTATGAAGATAAGGTGATGGAGCGTATTACCGAGCGGAATTTTGAGATGATGTCGGGAAAATACCAGAAAGAACAGCTTGAAATTGAAGCAAGGCTGAAAGAGGTAACGGAAACGCTCAGCGACAGCTATGAGAAGACGCAGGGTGTCCGTGATTTCCTCTCCCTAATCCGCAACTATCAAGGCATTAAGGAACTGGACGCAACCATCATAAACGCACTTATAGACAAGATACTTGTTTCGGAACGTGAGAAACTTACAGACGGAATGGTGCGGCAGGAAATCAAGATTTATTATAAATTCATCGGCTTTGTCGGTGAATTACATATCACACCGACAAAGCGGTGGACTGCGTTAAAGCCTAAGAATTGTACGGTGTGCGGTGTTGAATATGTTCCCCGCTCTGGCATATCGAAGTATTGTCCTGCTTGTGCCAAGAAGATACAGAGGGAGAAATCAAACGAGAGCAAACGCAGGAGCAGGGAGCGAAACAGACAGGCATGTATTGAACTGTCCGCAAAAAATGACCGACTGAAGAAGGCTTCCACGGGCAATCGACATGGTGCATTGCAACAAGGTGTGTCTGTACATTAACTCCGGTTCCGCACTTATCTGTCGAACCGATAAGGACTTTTTTCTTACCTGTCCTCATTTCCTTAAAGAGTGCATCCCTCTGTGCGTCTGTTTTTGCATCGTGAATAAATGCTATCTCCTCCGCAGGGATACCATATTGGATAAGTGACTCCTTCAGATAATCATAAATCGTAAAGTCCTTGTCCGGTCCCGGTGTTCCAATATCCGAAAAAATAAGCTGACAGCCTATATGACCATCAGCATTTCCTTTTACATATTCTTTCCAGACATTTTCCGCTACCTTATTGAGCTTTCCGTCCGGGTTGTTCGGTGCGTCCTTATCAATCAGTCTTGCGTCTGTTCCAAGAAGTCTTGCTTCGTGCGTAATCTTTAAGAAGTTGTCAACACTTGGATCAACACCCCCGCCCCTTATCCTTTCTGCCCTTACAACAAATTCTTCCATTACCTGCTTCACATACCAGTCCGGCTCCGACTCCACGATGATAGGCTTGCCGCCACGCAGAGCTGGCACATCAAGGTCAAGCATATCCGCTGTCTGCACATCGGCAACCTCACGGAAGATGTTCATAAGCTCCGGCAGATTGGTAAACTTATTGAACCTGCTCTTGAAACGGAAACCACTGCCCTCAACCGTAAGCTCCAGTGCCGTTGTTACTTCTCCAAAGTTAGCCGCCCACGAGTCGAAATGATGAATTCCCATCTCCTCAAGTGCCGATTTCTGCAAATAAAGCTGCATAACATACATCTCACACATTGTGTTGCTTATCGGTGTACCTGTTGCAAATACAATTCCCCTGCCATCATTTATCTCTGATAAATACTGGCATTTAAGCTGCATATCCGTTGACTTTTTAGCCCCACTACTGCTGATTCCCGACACATTATTCATCTTTGAAAATGTGGCGAGGTTCTTAAAATTGTGTGCTTCGTCTACCATAATAGAGTCAACACCCAGCTCCTCAAAGGTAATGAGGTCATCTTTCCTGCTCTCATCGGTCAGGGATTTAAGCTGTTCCTCCAGCTTTTTCTTCTGGCTTTCCATCTGCTTTACGGTCCAGCGTTCCCCGTTCCGCTCCTTCATATCATCAATCGCATAGGTGATCTCATTTATCTGTTCATTAAGCATTCGCTCCTTTCTCTCTGCCGAAATTGGAATTTTTTCAAATTGCGAGTGCGACATAATGATGCAGTCATAATCGCCTGTCGCAATCCTTGACACAAACTGCTTTCTTCGGCTCTTTTCAAAATCACGCTCCGTTGCAACCAAGATGTTTGCTGACGGGTAAAGCCTTAAAAATTCACTTGCCGTCTGCCCGATAAGCGGCTTTGGCACTACCATAATTGTCTTATTGGAAAGTCCGAGTCTTTTCTGTTCCATACACGCAGCCATCATTTCAAACGACTTTCCGGCTCCGACGCAGTGGGCAAGCAGGGTATTTCCTCCCATAAGGATTCGTGCCACCGCATTTTTCTGGTGCGGTTTTAATTCAATCTCAGGGTTCATTCCTGGAAATTGCAAATGGCTTCCGTCATACTCACGCAGGCGGATATTATTGAAGGTTTCATTATAATATTCCACATACTTCTGTCGGCGTTCCGGTTCTGCAAACAGCCATTCCTTGAACTTCTCCTTGATCATATTCTGCTTTTCCCTTGCAAGCATTGTCTCATTCTTATTGACTTCATAATGGTACTTGCCATCACCGTCATCAATCCTGTCCCTGACAGTGACTGTTTTTAAGTTCAGGGTATCCTCAAAAATAGAATAAGCGTCCATTCTGCTTGTACCATAAGTTTTCGTTGCAGCCACGGAATGTTTATCCATACTTTTATTTTCAATGAACCATTCCATACTCATTTTATTCAAGTGTACCTGAATACCGGAATTATAATACTCTGTTCTGATTGCCCTTGCCCTCTTTGGTGTATTAAGCAGCTCATAGATAAACTGCTCATAATCAAGCGGCTCAATCCAAGTTGTACCAATCTTTACATCAATATCCGAGGCTTCAATCCATTCCGGCTGAACTTCCTCTAGGGCTGCGGCATTGGCGGCAAATCTTTCTGCCTGCGGATTATCGGTATCCGCCGCCATTGCCTTTGCAACACGCAGCTTATCCCTTACATTTCCCGACAGATATTCGTCTGCTGTCTCCCAGCCTGCGTCCGGGTTATTTTCATTGTAACGGTCAGGATTAAGAAATATAATTCCATCAAGTTCCTTTATGAGAGTATCCCTGTCTGCTTCATAAATGGAGAGCATATAAGGGATATTTACATATCCAAACTCATTGACCGATACATTAAGAGCCTCTACCGCAGTTTCTACCCTGTCCACCACGGACTTTGCCTTAATCGTCTGCTTATAAAACATATCAGCCTTCTTCACCTCCCCGTCCTCATTTACTTCTTCAAGACTGCAAAGAAGCGGATAATCGCTGTCATCCCTGAACGCTGTACGGTTTGCTTTGGAAGTGATTGCTCCATACTTTCCAACGAATTTATCATATTTTACATTCAAAAGCTGCTGTTTGTCTGCAAGCTCCTCATCACTACAGCCCTCCATCTGGATATCAATCAGCTCTCTTGTTATCTGTCTGATTTCATCAAGGCTCTTGATACGCTCCTCTGCTGTCGGTGATACTTTCTGCCTTACCATCTCTGAATTTTCCCTGTAATAAAGTTTTCCTTCAAAGAATGTGTAAGTATAATTTCTGACATCCGGATCAGCGGGAATGACTTCCTCTGTCTGTTCCTCATTATCTGCCAGTCTCTCAAAATCTGTCATCTGTGCTCTGATGTTACAGATTGCCTTATTGAGTGCTTCATACAGATTGAAGTTCTCATCATTATTCACACAGACGGTATATCTGCTGTCCTGTCCGAACATCCTTGTGTCATACTGCATTGTACCAAGCATCATCTCCGGGTGCTCTGCAAAATAGGAATTGACTGCTATGCCATCACCTGTGACACCAAGATGTACCCAGTCAGGCTCTATATCAATTTTTCGCTCTCTTTTCTGTAAAAAAAGAATGTCCGCAGTCACCTCAGTTCCTGCATTATCCTTAAATGCAGTATTCGGAAGTCGGATTGCTCCCACAAGTTCTGCCCTCTCAGCCAGATACTTTCGTATAGTCGGATTGCTCTTATCCAGTGTTCCCTTTGTGGTAATCACTGCAACCATGCCGCCCGGTCTTGCCTGATCGAGTGCTTTTGCCAGAAAATAATCGTGAATACGGAAGTTATACTTGTTGTACTTTGGATCGAATATCTTATAATCTCCAAATGGCACATTTCCCATAACAACATCAAAAAAGTTATCCGGATATGTGGTGTTTTCAAATCCCGTAATACTGATATTGGCATTCTGGTAAAGCTGTTTTGCAATCCTTCCTGATATGCTGTCCAGCTCCACTCCATACAGCTTACTTTGCTGCATTGGTGCTGGCATACTTCCGAAGAAATTGCCGATACCCATAGAAGGCTCCAAGACATTGCCGCCTTTAAAGCCAAACTGCACAAGTGCTGAGTTAATACACATTGCAATCTCAGGTGAAGTATAAAAGGCATTATTTACGGTTGCTCTTGCGGCACTGTATTCCTCATCGGAAAGAAGTTCTTTCAGTTCTGCATATTCTCTGGTCCACCCTGCATTATTCTCATCAAATGCCTGTGACAACCCGCCCCAGCCGACAAACTTTGATAAAACCGTCTGCTCCTCCTGTGTTGCAAGTCTGTTTTCTGCTTCAATCTGCTTTAGTGTACAGATTGCATCAATGTTCCACTGGTATCTGGTCTTTACACCGCCCTTTTCTGTTTCCCACAGGTTATAATGGAAATTGAGTTTTGTCTGGTCTTGTGTTTTTTCTTTTCCACGCAGACCTTCCGCTGGCGGTAATACTTCCTGTGCAGGTGTTTCAGGGGCAGCCTCCTGTGGTTCGGTATCATTCTGCGAAATATCTGCCGATACATTCTTATCCTCATCAGAAATTATACGACCATCCGTGTCAATCTTGGTATTCAAGCCATATGCAATCGCCCGTTCTCTGGTTTTAAGACGGCTTTCTCTCACACTGTCCTCAATATCAAAGAACTTGCGGTAAACAGGATTCATCTTTTCCCTGTCAATCTTATTTTTTATGGTCTGATAGATTGCCTTCTGGTCCTCTCCACAGTAAAATGGCTGTTTTACCATATAGGATAAGATTTCATATACCTCACGCCACGATACGGTATCCCCTGCCCTCTCTCCATTTCTGTTTTTGTAGCTTACTTTCACATCTGCACTGCTTAAAGTGTATTCTGTGAGTCCATACTGATTATTGCAATATGCCTTTCTCTCACCCTGAACATTTCCCATCGCTATCTCACAGATCAGTTCCAGCTTATTCGGCATAAATGCAAAATCCGATTGCACCACATCCATAAGGAAAGCACGGAATGGTGTGTAACAGCTACATTCTAACACAAGTATCTCAATGGCATCTCTTAAATCTTCATCCATTGCAGCTACACGGTCAGCATAATCAATCGGCTTGATATACCGTAACTCAGCCGCCTTTCTGTTTACAGCATAACTGTCAGGCTCATCAGGAATAGCATAATCATCAATTTCTGATTTTTCCTCCTGCGTATCAACTTCACGGTACTCTGCGTCAATGACTTCATCATCTTCACGAAGTCCGTCCATTGCAAGCTCATCAATACGAGGTGTCTCCGACTGGTATTCTCCGGTAAGGATAAGTACACCGATTTCCTTTTCGACATTCTTCCACGAAACATATCCTTCTACTTCTCCATCTTGATCTTTCCATTGGATACGAAGTCCCGAACCGTGAAATGTGTCATACCCGTGCAAGCCCAGACCGTCAAGCGGCCAGCTTGCACCACCCTGACCATATTCTGCCTTGATACGCTTTGCTCTGGTTCCAGCATCTATCTCTGTGCGGTAAATTTCACACACTCTGCCTTTTCCACCGACAAAGCCAGTCCCTCTCATAAGTATTTGTTTTACATACTCACTTGGTACACTTTCTGCCTTTTTCGGATTGAGATAGTTATATTTTCCTGCAAGGGCAGTCTTTCTGTCCTCCTCATACTGACGCATAAATTCATTGTGTCTGGTTTTCTCTGACTGCTTCACACCAAAACTAGCCTGCCCGTTTTGGTCGAAAAAAAAGGAAGCCTGTGTATATTCGGCTTCCTTACTGACACCCAATGAGTTAATCTCATCAAGCTCTCTATTTAATTCTTCCTGTATTTCTAATGAAACTTCATCACGATCTGGTGGAGCACTACTTCCTCTGCCTGCATCTTCGCCTGCTCTCTTATCTTCCACATCTCCATTGTCGATGACGGATTCTGTGGCTTGTGCTTCATTAGATACTGTTCCTCCAACTGGTCGTAAAGCTGGTTTGCTTCCTCCTCTACTGCCGACATCTTCTCGTACATCTTCCCGAATCTCATCAGTGTCTTGTACCTTGCCGGTTCGTTCTCCAGAAGATACTTCATTGCCATTCTCCCATATCTGCCCAGCTTCGTTAAATCCTCTGTCTCGTCCGGCATTGTCAGCTCCGGATACAGCAGTCCGTCCACTTCCTTGTAAGTCATTGCTTCTAACATATGATATTCTCCTTTCGCTCTCAATCGTTTGTAAATTCCTACTAAATTCTCTAAGAACACTACAGGAGACATCGCATACAAGGGAACCAAGACGGTAAACTATCTCCTCATCTTTGATGTTTACAATCTGACTGAAATCCTGTTCTTGCACAGATAAGTCAAATCCACATCTCGTCCCTACAGCATACATAACACTGGAATATACTAACTGCTCCATATCGCTATCCTGCTGTAAGCCCTTGCGTTTTTCGTTGAATTCCTTTATCACACTACCTGATAGCTGCATAAGTTCGGACATTCTATCTCCGAACTCCTCTTTTATTATATCCCAAACATTTGTTCCTGTAAACTGTTTTAGCGTATTTTTTAGTGATTCCCTGTCATCGCTTTTATACCGCTCCATCTGTCCTTCCGATACCAGAAAGTCTGCATAACTTTTCAGGTTTTCCCCCTCCAGATCCCATGTCAGCTTCACATTCTTTCCGCCTGTATCACTGATATCGAAAATATATCTCATACGGGGATTAAGTGCCCTTGAGGGGAAGATAGCACAGCCCTTTGCTCCACGCTTTACATATCTTCCCACTTTCTTCCAAGTGTCATAATCTGCCATAAGGGTACTTTTCTCCGGTGATCTCTGAGCTGTTACCATAACGATATTATCAAATTCATAGCGATATAACTGACCTGCAACCTTTAATACATCTTTCCAGTTCTTTTCAGAACGGGTGATGTTGCTGATTTCTGAATCATATATCGCTTTGACCTTCATATCAACACTCATGTGTCACCCTCCTTTTACTTCAGTAATTCTGCAAACATTTCCTTAAAGAGCTTTGACTCCTCCCCGTCAAGCTCAATCACAAATTCTGCATCAACCACCTGTCTATCACATTTGCCCTTTCCTTTTACAATCTTTCGCATAATCCTGAGAAGCACATAACACTGCTTTGACTTGGCTATGCTCTGCTTAAAGGCAAGTCCGTCGCTGTCAGCCGACTGCTGTGTCTCATAGACAATCACATTCAGCTTTCTGCTGATTTCCTCAACTTTCTCATATGGAATACTGACAGACGATTTTACCTCTCCCGGTCTTTCCCATTCCTTATGAAGTTCGTTTAATAAAAATTCCATATCCTTAATAACTGCTGTCTGCTCATTTTTCATCGTGTCTTTCCTCCATTTTCCTTTAATGAAGAAGGGAGCTGTTCTTCGCTGTATGGCGAAAAATCAACTCCCTTCATATCCTCCGCATCAAGGACTATCTGCTCTGAATAATACATATCCATTGCCTTGTTTATGGCATCGTCAAGTGACTCTGCCTTTACTGTCTCTACCCTTGAGAGAACTTCTTTTATCTCAATATCAAATTCTCTTTCCATTCGATATCAGCCTCCAATTCCATTTTTCCTCATCGGCTCTTTTTTTCTTTTACCTGTCTTTCCTTAAAACCTTCATCATACTTTCCATCTTCAAGCCTGTCATAAAAATATTCCTCCTCTATCGTTCCAAATTCCTTATACATCTGGTGCAGGAAATCATTCTGCATATTTTTGGGAATATCATCATCCTTTGACAAATCCTGATAAAAATAAAACTTCTGCTTGAGTTTCGCCCTGTAATCATAAACATCTTTTATCTTTTCAGGTGTTCCGTATTCTCTTTTATATGCCTTAAAGTTGGTCTGCGAAAGTGTGGACCCAAGATAAATCCCGTGCTCCCACGATACCCCAATCGTTGTGTTATCCTTTGTTGGCTCCTCGTCTTTCGGATATCGCTTATACTCTGTTGCTCCGAGAGCAATCGTGAGAGAGCCGCTTTTCATATCCATTACCACAAGATTGCGTGGAGATAATGCTTCAAGTACCATATAATCGTGGTCATTAAAATTATGAAATGTCTGCCCTCTTTCAAATGTCCTGTCGCATTTTTCATAATGCAGGATAAAGTCATCTATCCAGCCTCTATCCGTCATTCCAATCTCATCCATCTTTGTAATACACTCTGGGGAACTTGTTGCCTTATCAAAGTAAAATTTCTTTGAATCATTATAATATCCTTGCAAAAAGCGTCCCAGTTCCACATCATCTCTACAGAATTTTGCAAAAACTGTAACATTTGCTGCCCTGTAATACTCTGTAAAACCTTCCGCAAGCGTTCTTCCAAGAAGCAGCATCTGATCTGCAAGCTCTGACATATCATCAATGGCAACGAACTTCTTATAATCTTCCAAAGTCATAAGCATATTTCTTTCTGTTCCCTTATAATTCTCCATTACAAGAATCATATCTTTTAAATCCATTCTTACCTCCTGTTCCAGAGAGGACTTTCGCCCTCTCTGCCAATTTTCTATGGTCTGCCAATTACTACAATTTTTCCGACACTTGCCACATCACGGTAAACTACGCCAACTCTTTCATTCAGGGCTTCTACCACCTTGCCATTGCCGACATATACTGCCACATGGCTGATATTCTTATATCTTCCGTTGTTTGTGAAACTGTAAAAGATAAGATCACCAGGCTGCATTTCATCATAAGATACGGTCTTTCCTGCTTCATCAAGTCCCTGTGCTTCTGCCGCTGCTGTAGTTGCTCCTCCATAACTGATATTCACACCTGCATCCTTCCATGAATAATACGCAAGTGAACTGCAATCATAATAATTGCCACTATCTCTTAATTCCTGACTGTAAGGATAACCCACTCTGTGAAGGGCATAAGAGCAGACTGCTTTCTGCCTGCTATCTGTAATACCACTGAGGATTGCATTTATTTCATCCTCTGTCATGGAACTTACTCCGGGGCTTCCACCGCCTCCACCGCTTCCACTTCCGGCATATCCAAGCTGTCCCATAAACTCAGGACTCATGATCTGCTCAAGCATTTCTATCTGATCAGAATTAAATCCATAAACGGAAATCATATCTCTGTATGATTTGAGCGTAACATTTACATACAGTACCGACTTCGTAACAGTTGTTACATTGCCATCTGCGTCTGTTTCCTCCACATCTTTTGTTCCACTACTTGTAGTATAAGAACACATATCATTTACTACAGTCTGCAACCACCCCTTTGATATATCATTCATAATTGTTGCAGTATCGCCTACACCATACTTGACCATGTAGACCGCCATAATGTCGTAGTAGTTACTTGGATTTTCATCCATTCCCTCATAATCTACATACACCAGTTCGCCAAAGTCATATCCGGTATGTTCATTCACTTTGGTATTCACATCACGGTTAAATTCAGACACATAAGCACTTGTAACTGTCTGCACTGTATCTCCTGACTCCAGCGGCGGTAAAAATAAGGCAAATGGTGAATTATAAAGAATCGCTATCACAGCAATAACCGGAACTGCAACGATTACCACTAAAAGAACCAACAGCAAAAGTACAAGTCCGATAATCGGAGCTGCCGCCTTTATCCAGAGAACTGCCTTTTTTACAATCAGATCTTTTACCAGTTTTACAACACTGTCCGTCTGATTTTCCTGTTCTTTCATCTTATCCAGAAAAAATTTAATCTTTCTGCTACGGTTCGCTGCTTTCACATCCTTCGCCTCAATAGATACACCCGTGGCATAGCCTGCCGCCATGCCGACTGCTGTACCTGCTCCCGGTGCAACCGCTGTACCTGCCGCTGTGGTTGCCGCTTTTGCCGTAGTTTTGGCAGTTTCTTTTGCAGTGTTCTTAGCAGTTTCTTTCGCTGCTGTCTTTGTCGTGTCACCGGCAACCTTTTTTGCCGTATCACTGGCAGCTTTCTTTCCCATCTTTTTTGCCAGCTTCTTTCCTGTTTCTACCTTCTTGATACGCCTCTTTGCTTCGGCTGCCGCTTTCTTTCTGAAAAGTGACGCTCCCCTTGAAGCAGTTCCCGTAACCGGACGGCTTGCTTCATATGCAAGATAAGCTGCCTGTGACACTTCCTGCCCGCCTTCCACCTGCTCTGTAACTGCTCCAGTCGCAAGTGCTCCCGTTCTTCCTGCTATATGAAGATTGGTATTCTTCGTCTTGATAGAAGTATTGGACTCCCGTATATTTCTCTTAAATTTTGAAGGTTCCTTTTCTTTCTTCTCTGCCTGATGAATGGTACTCTTACGATAAGACTTCTTTTTACCTGTATCATTTATCTTTGCACTGGCAATTTTCGGACCACGCTGTACAGTGTAAATGTTACTGCCCTTAATTTTAGCTTTCTTCGGTTCATGCATATGAATCTTAGCTTTTTTCTTAGTGTGAATGACCATAGGCTTGTCATCCACTTTTTTTATCTTCAATGTTCCCACCTTCTTTCTGTATCCTTAAAAAAGGTAAAAAGTAGCCATCCGGAACTTAGTCCAAATGGCTGATACATTGCAATTCTAATCAGCAAATTTTGCCTCCCTTTTCTTCTGCTCCGCAATCTTTTCGTGGATATTGGTGTTATACAGTCTGTAAAGGTCAGTGTCCTTGCTGATCTGGTTATCAAACGGAATTACCACGGAACCACACTTGATAAGTCCCATTCCCGATGCAGTATTGGTTACGAAACGAAGCTGTGCCTCTGATACACCGATAACCTCTGCCATCTTGGAACTGTCTGTATTCGCCTGCTTTAAGAGTGCAACAAACTCCGAGTTTGCAAGCATTGTAGTGGCGGTGTAGTTCTGTAAAAGATCCACGACGTTCTGAGTGATACCCGTGCACAGTCCACCTTGTTTCCTCACCTTCTTCCAGAGCTGCTGTAAATATTTTGCAGAATACTCCGAATTAAGCAGGACGTGGAACTCATCAATATAGAGCCAGGTTGCCTTGCCCTTCTGCCCGTTTTCTACAATTCTGTTCTGAATGGACTCCATCATAACAAGCATTGTGATAGGACTAAGTTCCGTGCCTAAGTCCCTGATACCATATACCGTGAATCGGTTATCTACATCAACATTTGTCTGATGGTTAAAGATATTGAGGGAACCATTTACAAAAAGTTCCAAAGACAATGCGATATCCTTTGCTTCGTCCTCCGGCTGTTCCATAAGGATATCGTAGAAGTCACTCATTACCGGAATATACTTTTCCCTGCCCCTTGCGATGTCGATATACATCTTTCTCACGCAGCGGTCAATGATTGATTTCTGTCTGGAATTTAAGCTGTCCCCGATACACTGCTCACAAAGACCAAGCATAAATTCCCCTTTTTCCCTTATCATTCCCTTTGAATCATTCGGATCAAGACTCCACACATCCATCTCAAGCGGATTTACATAGTTGTCCGTGTATGTGGACATATTTACCACGGTTCCGCCATAAGTCTGTGCAATATCAAAATATTCGTTCATCGGATCAATGACGATAATCTCATCATCCCCCGATAAAAATACGCTGCCCATTTCCATCTTACAGAAGAATGATTTGCCGGAACCCGGCACTCCGAATACAAAGCCATTTCCGTTGATGAGCTTCTTTCTGTTGCCAATATTCACATTCTTACTGATCTGGTTTATACCGTAATAATTACCTGTACTGTCATTCAGTTCCTGCACATTGAACGGCATAAGCACCGCAAGCGACTGGGTAAGAAGGGTACGCATTGTTTCCACCTGTCTTACACCAATCGGAAGTGCCGTGTTGAGTGCTTCCCTCTGCTTTAAGTAGTGTGTATCAATCGTACAACTGTTACGTTTTCCGATTGTTTCTACTGTTTCGCAGACACTCTCAAGCTCCTTCTTACTTTCTGCCATAAGGATAATGGTAACTCCTACAAAGAAAAGACACTGGTCATTCTCACGAACATCATCCATAATTGCCTCAATCTCTTTTTTCTCCGTTCTCTTTGCATAAGAGATTTCTGTGGAGAAGTCATTGTTCTTATTACGGACTCTCTGCTGCTTGATAATATCCGATTCAATACCAAGATATTTCTTCTGAAGCACCTTTGTGGTCAAATCCTTTGGCACAGGCACTACATCAATACTGGTAATGGAGTGGACAGGAAGGGAAGTAATCTCATTGATAAATCTGTCAGATAAACTGCTGGGATACTTCTTAATGAAAAGTGCCTTGCAGTATTTACTCTCGTCCTCAAAATGGTCTGGGAAATATTTCACCATACCATTACATAAATCATTCTTAAAATCTGCTCCGACCTTCTTTGCCTTTTTGATATCAAAATCAAAACTGCCCTCATCGCCAAGATGGTAATAGTCATAGAGCACTTTCAGCCTTTCATTGCCGTTAAGCGGCACAATCTCCGCCCCCAGTTCAATGAAAGCCTTGTGTATTGTTGCCTCAAGTGTGGCAAACTGTGCCTTTGCCTCCTCAAAGTTCTTTCTCTCAATCGTGATCGTCAGGTATCTTTCCTGTTCAATCCCCTGTCTGCCCTCAATAATCTTCTCCTCAATAATGTCATTGTAGATTCTTCGGTAATTATTGAAGCCATCGTTTTTTTCTGTAATAAGAACCTTATCACGGAGATCCTCCATATTTTTGTTCTTATTGTTAATCGTAATCTTATAATTACAGTCCAGCGAATTTAAGAATTTGCAGTATCTTTCAAAAATGCCGATCTGCTCATCCTCCGTTGCCGTTGTGTAATTGATGTCCTGAAAGCGGTAACACTTGGAATACTTATTCCTGCTTACTTCAAAAATACCGTTTTCAGCCACCGCCATAATTTCTATGGTTTCCTGAATGGATTTCGGTGTCTTATACAAAGGCTCACTTGCCTTTTTCAAGAGCTTAAATCCGTCCGTAAATAAACCCATTGTCTCTAACCTCGCTTTCTTATCTGTGAAAGCCCGCCGGGAACGTCACCCAACGGGCTTGTTCCCGACCTCACGGTCAGATACATATGAATAGTTGTGTTTATCCTGCTAACA
>ERZ772878.862-NODE-862-length-20407-cov-3.15286_pt1 | contig 20407 bp, 17 predicted proteins | sample MGYA00580578_ERZ772878 | MGnify/ENA primary metagenome ERZ772878 (study PRJEB29015, sample SAMEA2737686) | human gut metagenome | biome: human gut; feature: human-associated habitat; material: faeces | place: China | collected 2012 ...
GGGTGATGGCGCTGGATGGAAAAGTGGTGGTGGAGGCCAGATATCATTCGTAAAACCTGAGGACACCATCGTCCTCGCAGGCGACATCAGCTGGGCCATGCGCCTTACCGATACCCGCAGGGATTTCGAATTTCTGCAGCAGCTGCCCGGCCAGAAGCTCATCATGAAGGGCAATCACGACTATTGGTGGACCACCGCCAACAAGATGAACGCCTACCTGAAAGCTGAGGGCTTCGATACGCTCCATATCCTGCACAACAACTCCTACTCCGTGGAGGGCTACGCCATCTGCGGCACCCGGGGCTGGCTGTTCGATGTGGGGGAGCCTCACGACGAAAAGGTGATGAACCGGGAGATAGGCCGCTTGAAGATGAGCCTCGACGCCGCAGAACCCGGGCTGGAAAAGCTGGTGTTCCTGCATTCCCCGCCGGTCTACACCGGCACCAGCGCCCCCGAGATCGTGGCCACACTGAAAGCCTACGGCATCAGGACCTGCTACTACGGCCATCTGCACGGCAATGCCATCCGCTATGCGGTGCAGGGCGATGTGGACGGCATCCGCTACAAGCTTGTCAGCGCTGACGGTCTGCGGTTCTGCCCCTACCGCATCAACTGAGGCAGAGACCAGAACAGCAGAAATGACAAAAAGTCAAAATTTGGGGTGGCAATTCTATCACGACCGTGCTATAATAAGTTGTGACGCGATTGTTGCACCCAATTTGAGCGCGCGCGTCCCCGCATTTCGCAAACAGCAAGGACGCGGTGCGCGGTTGCAGGCGGCAGTTTTCCCGCTGCCCCAACGCAATAGAATATTTGAGTGGAGGATACACAAATGAATTTCATCAAGTGCGAAAAGCTCGAGAAGAGCATGGCAGAGCTGCAGTTCTCCATCGACGCTGAGGCTTTCAAGGCTGCAGTTGCCGATGTTTTCAAGAAGGAGGGCAAGAAGTACCCTGTTCAGGGCTTCCGCAAGGGCAAGGCTCCCAAGGCTCTCATCGAGAAGATGTACGGCGCTGATGTCTTTACCTACGACGCCATCAACGAGCTGTTCCCCGCAGCTTACGAAGAGGCTGTCAAGGCTGCCGGCATCGAGCCGGTCGGCCGTCCTGAGGTCAGCGTTGACTCCGCCAGCGAGGCTGAGGGCGCTGCCCTGACCGTCAAGGTCGCTGTCAAGCCCGAAGTCAAGATCGGCGCATACAATGGTCTGACCGTTGAGAAGACTGTCCATACTGTTTCTGACGAGGCTGTCGAGGCCGAGCTGAAGCGTGTGCAGGAGCGCAACGCCCGTGAGCTGACCCGCGAGGGTGCTGCTGAGAACGGCGACATCGTGGACATCGACTTCGAGGGCTTTGTGGATGGCGTCGCATTCGAGGGCGGCAAGGCTGAGCACTACAGCCTGACCCTGGGCAGCGGCAGCTTCATCCCCGGCTTCGAGGACCAGATCGTCGGCCACGCTGCTGGCGAGGAGTTTGACGTCAACGTCACCTTCCCCGAGCAGTACCAGGCTGCTGAGCTGGCTGGCAAGCCCGCTGTCTTCAAGATCAAGCTGCACGAGGTCAAGTACAAGGAGCTGCCCGCTCTGGACGACGAGCTGGCTAAGGACTGCTCCGAGTACGACACTCTGGACGAGTTCAAGGCTTCCATCCGCAAGAACAACCAGGAGCAGCTGGACAAGCAGGATGACCTGGCTGTCGAGAACGCTCTGGTCGATCAGGTCATCGACGGCATGGAGGCTGAGATCCCCCAGGCTATGTACGATGTCCGCATGGACGAGCTGGTCAACGACTTTGCTTTCCGCATGGAGCAGCAGGGCCTGCGCCTCGAGGACTACCTGAAGTATATGGGCCAGTCCGTCGACCAGTTCCGTGCTTCCTTCATGCCTCAGGCTGAGAAGCAGGTCAAGATCCGTCTGGCTCTGGAGGCTGTCGCAGCTGCCGAGAACATCGAGGCTTCTGAGGACGAGCTGAACGCAGAGGTCAAGCGCATCGCTGACCAGTACAAGATGGAAGAGGACAAGGTCCGTGAGCTCATCAATGTCGATGAGGTGAAGCACGACCTGGCCATCAACAAGGCGATCGACTTCATCAAGAGCCACGCTAACGTCGTGGAGAAGGCCGCTGAGGCCGAGAAGACCGAGGACGCTCAGTAATTCTGGCGCACAAGGTCACACAGGGCAGGGAGTGATCCCGGCTCTGTAAGCTAAGGTTGTTGAAATTGACCGATACGGCTACGGCCCATGTGCGCTTGCCGTATCGGTCAATTTTGCAAATACAATAATTTTCATTCAGGAGGCGAACCATATGAGTTTTGTTCCTTACGTTGTCGAGCAGTCGGCGCACGGGGAGCGTTCCTACGATATTTTCTCCCGTCTGCTGAACGACCGCATCATTGTGCTGAGCGAGGATGTCAACGACACCTCTGCCAGCCTTGTCGTGGCACAGCTGCTGTATCTGGAAGGGCAGGACCCCGATAAGGACATCAGCCTGTATATCAACAGCCCCGGCGGCTCCATCAGCGCAGGTATGGCCATCCACGATACCATCCAGTATATCAAGTGCGATGTCTCCACCATCTGCATGGGCATGGCTGCCTCAATGGGCGCATTCCTGCTGGCCAGCGGCACCAAGGGCAAGCGCTTCGCTCTGCCCAACGCTGAGATCATGATCCACCAGCCGCTGATTGCAGGCGGTCAGGGCGGCGGTCTGTCCGGACAGGCTACCGACATCAAGATCCACGCGGACCATATCATCCGCACCCGCGCCAAGATGAACCGGCTGCTCAGCGAGTACACCGGCCAGCCGCTGGAAAAGGTGGAGCAGGATACCGAGCGCGACAACTTCCTTTCTGCGCAGGAGGCCAAAGAATACGGCCTCATTGATGAGGTCATTCCCGCCAGATCACGCACCGCTGAGCGGCAGAAAGCAATACACCCAGGATAAGGAAAAACGGTTATGGCTAATAACAATTCCGGCAGAGATAAAAACGAAAAGGATCTGGTCTGCAGCTTCTGCGGCAAACATCAGGACGAAGTGGAGCGGATGATCATCGGCCCCGGCGTGAACATCTGCAGCGAATGCATCGGCCTCTGCGCCGACCTGCTCTCGGACAAGCCGGATCATCCGGGCAGCAACAGCTCCCGCCCCAGCCGCGGCAGCGCCAGTCGGGCGCGTATCCAGCCCGCAGATGATCTCGCCATCAATATCAAGACCCCCGCAGAGATCAAGGAGGGTCTGGATCAGTATGTCATCGGTCAGGATGAGGCCAAGCGTGTGCTGGCCGTCTCGGTCTACAACCACTATAAGCGCATTCTGAGCGGCAAGGGCGCAGACGTTGAACTGCAGAAGTCCAACGTCCTGCTGCTGGGACCCTCCGGTGTCGGAAAGACCCTGCTGGCCCAGACGCTGGCCAAGATGCTGGGCGTTCCCTTCGCCATCGCAGACGCTACCACCCTGACGGAGGCCGGCTATGTGGGCGAGGACGTCGAGAACATCCTGCTCAAGCTCATCCAGGCCGCAGACTTCGACGTCCAGAAGGCTCAGATCGGCATCATCTATATTGATGAGATCGACAAGATCACCCGCAAGAGTGAGAATCCCTCCATCACCCGCGACGTGGGCGGCGAAGGTGTGCAGCAGGCTCTGCTGAAGATCTTGGAAGGCACCGTCAGCAATGTCCCCCCGCAGGGCGGCCGCAAGCACCCCCAGCAGGAGTTCATCCAAATCGACACCACCAACATCCTCTTCATCTGCGGCGGTGCGTTCGACGGTCTGGATAAGTATATTCTCCGCCGCACCGACAAGTCCGCACTGGGCTTTGGCAGTGCGCTGAAGGATAACTCCAGCGAGGCTGAAAAGGCCCTGCTGCGGAAGGTCGAACCCCACGACCTCGTCAAGTTCGGCCTCATCCCCGAGCTTATCGGCCGTCTGCCGGTCATCACCGTGCTGGACGACCTGGACGAGGATGCACTGGTGCGCGTGCTGAAGGAGCCCCGCAACAGTCTGGTCAAGCAGTATAAAGAACTGCTGTCGATGGACAATGTGGAGCTGGACATCACCGACGAGGCTCTCCATGCTATCGCCCGCAAGACCATTGAGCGCAAGACCGGCGCCCGCGGCCTGCGCAGCGTGATGGAGAACATCCTCATGCCCATCATGTACGATGTGCCGAACGACCCCACCATCATCCGCGTCACCATCGACGAGGACACCGTGGAGGGCGGCGAAGCGCACATGGAGTACGGTGCGGTGCGCAAGCGCTATAAGAGTCAGACTTCCCTGAGCTGAGCGTCAGCGCACAGCAGGGAAGAGCAGCCCCGCTGAAAGCTTTTTGCTTTTTGGCGGGGCTTTTTTGTGCCATCTGACTTGTTTCCGAGACCAAATTGTAGTAAACTATAAAAGTCTGGAATTGCAAGGGGAATACCGGGACGGTCCACTGGCATGGGACTGCTCTGCGGATGGCAGCGCCGGACATTTTGTGGGAAACAGAAAGTACGATAAAGGAGTGTGTGTTATGGCAAATTATTTTGAGATGACCCGCGACGAACTGACTGCTGAGAAGGCAGCTCTGGAAGAAAACTACAAGAAATTTCAGGCAATGGGCCTGAAGCTGAATATGGCCCGCGGCAAGCCCGGCCCTCACCAGATGGACCTGGCAATGGGTCTGCTGCAGATGACCGATTACACCACCGACGCCGGCACCGATGCCCGCAACTACGGCGACCTTGAGGGCCTGCACGAGGCCCGTGAGCTGTTCGGCGACGTGATGGGCGTCAAACCCGAGGAAGTCTTTGTGGGCGGCAACTCCAGCCTGCAGATCATGTACAACCTCATCTCTATGGGCTACTGCTTCGGCTTCCCCGAGTCTCCCTGCCCCTGGTCGCAGGTAGAGAAGCGCAAGTTCCTCTGCCCGGTACCCGGCTATGACCGCCACTTCGCCATCACCGAGGAGTTCGGTTTTGAGCTCATCAGCGTTCCCATGACTCCGACCGGCCCTGATATGGACGTTGTTGAGAAGCTGGTGGCTGAGGATGATACCATCAAGGGCATCTGGTGTGTGCCTCAGTATTCCAACCCCGATGGCTACACCTACAGTGACGAGACCATCGACCGGTTCGCCAAGATGAAGACCGCTGCTCCTGATTTCAAGATCTTCTGGGATGAGGCTTACATCGTCCACCACCTGACGGACGAGATCATCGAGACCCCCGTCCTGCTGAACGAGTGCAAGAAGTACGGCACTGAGGACCGCGTCTTCATGTTCACCTCTACCAGCAAGATCACCTTCCCGGGCGCAGGCGTCTCTGCGCTGGCCTGCAGCGAAGCTATGATGAAGTACATCTGCAAGCGCTTCTCGGTCATGATCATCAGCTATGATAAGATGAACCAGCTGCGTCACGTCCGCTTCCTCAAGAACAAGGAAGGCGTTCTGGCCCACATGGCAAAGCACCGCCGCCGTCTGGTACCCTGCTTTGATGCCGTCAAGACGGCCTTCAACGAGGAGCTGACTCCCTGCGGCGACATCGCCCACTGGACGAACCCCAAGGGCGGCTACTTCATCAGCCTCTATGTCATGCCCGGCTGCGCCAAGCGTGTGGCCCAGCTGTGCAAGGACTGCGGCCTGACCCTCACCGGCGCAGGCTCCGCTTACCCTTACCACAAGGACCCGGACGATGCCCATCTGCGCATCGCGCCCACTTATCCCAGCCTGGACGAAGTGGAGACTGCGTCCGACCTGCTCTGTGTCTGCGTCCGTCTGGCCGCAGTCGAGAAGCTGCTGGCTGAGAAAGCCTGATTCATCGCACAAGATCCCCGCTGTGCTGCCGCTCTGACGGCGCAGCGGGGATTTGGAAGTTGTTTTCATAGCCAGAGTGCGCCAAAAGGCAGTTCAGGCGGTGTGCAATGGTTATGAAAACAGCTTCTTATTATATTTGGAGGTTTCCCGATTCATATGAAAACTAAAGGCAAAGCATGGCAACTTGTCCTCACTGTGCTTTTGATCGCGGCGTTCGTCTATACGGCATTCTTTGGCGTCGCAGTCAAGTACGGTGATGTGACCACAACCTACATCAAGGGCGCGAAAGACATCCGCTTTGGTGTGGACATCAAGGGCGGCGTCAACGTCACCTTCGTCCCCTCCGACGGCTATGACGCCACCGACGACCAGCTCGAGGCTGCTCAGCTGGTCATCGAGAACCGTCTGGTCGCCCTCAACGTGACCGACTATGAGCTGTATGTGGACAACAACTCCGCGAGTTCCCGTGGCAGTCGGGCGAGACGGAGTTCGACCCCGAGGCCGCCATTGAGGAGATCGGCACCACCGCCTATCTGACCTTCCGCGAGGGGAGCAGCGCAGACGGAGAGCTCGTCCTCGACGGCTCGATGGTGGAGAGCGCAGCTGCCCAGTACGGCCCCGTCAACGGCAGCAGCTCCGAGTACTATGTGGCGCTCAAGTTTACCGAGGGCGCCAAGGCATTCGGCGACGCGACCACCCGCCTGTATCAGACCGGCGGCACCATCAGCATCTGGCTGGACGACGAGAACGTCAGCACCGCCAGCGTCAACGCCGCCATCACCGACGGCTCTGCCATCATCACCAGTTCTGCGTCGAGCCCCTTCACGCAGGAGGACGTCGTCAAGATGGCCCGCCAGATCAACTCCGGCTCTCTGCCCTTTGCGCTGACGGTGGACAGCTACTCCACCATCAGCCCGAGTCTGGGCGAGAACAGCCTGAGCGCTATGGTGCTGGCCGGCGTCATCGCCTTCGCCCTCATCATGGTTCTGATGACGGCTCTGTACCGTCTGCCCGGCTTCCTGGCCTGCATCGCTCTGGCCGGTCAGGTGGCGGCTACGCTGGCCTTCGTCTCCGGCTACTTCCCGGTGTTTGAGAGCTTCACCCTGACCCTGCCCGGCATCGCCGGCATCATCCTCGCCATCGGCATGGGTGTTGACGCCAACGTCATCACTGCCGAGCGCATCAAGGAAGAGCTACGCAGCGGCAAGAGCCTCGACGGCGCCCTCAAGAGCGGCTTCGCCCGCGGCCTGACTCCCATCATCGACGGCAACGTGACCATCGTCATCGTCGCCATCGTGCTGATGGGTGCCTTCGGCCCGTCTGACGGCTTCTTCGCCAAGGCCCTGCACTTCGTCTTCTTCGCCTTCGGCCCCTCGACCGCAGGCACCATCTACGCCTTCGGTTACACGCTGCTCACCGGTGTGCTGCTCAACTTCGTGTTCGGCATCTTCGCTACTCGTACCATGATCCGGGGCGCTGCCGCTATCAAGGCTCTGCGTGACCCCCGCCTCTACGGTGCCGATGCTCCCGGCAAGACCCCGGCAGAGAAGAAGCAGGTCAACTTCGTTGGCCTGCGCAAGCGCTTCCTGACCTTCTCCGCCTGCCTGATGGCAGCCATCGTCCTCTGCGCTGTGGTGCTGGGCGTCCATCTGGACACCGAGTTCACCGGCGGTGCGATGATCACTCTGAGCTACGAGAACAGCTTTGAGATGTCTGCCGTCCAGAAGACCGCCTCCGAAGCGCTGGGCAGCAACGGCCTGACCCTGCAGACCGGCGAGAACGTCGCAACAGGGGAGCAGACTCTGAAAATCTCGATGCCCGGCACCGAGACTGTCACCACCGACGAAGTGCAGACCCTGCTGGACTCCCTGAATGAGAGCTGCCCGGACAACTCCTTTGCACAGCTCTCTCTGAGCAATGTCAGCGCCGCAATGGGTACCAAATTCCTTCAGAAGAGTCTGGTGGCCGTGGTGTTCGCACTGGTGCTCATCCTCGCCTACATCGCCTACCGCTTCAAGAATATCGGCGGCCTCACCGGCGGCATGATGGCTGTTCTGGCCCTGCTCAATGACCTGATGGTGGTGTTCGGCACCTTCGTGCTGCTGCGCGCCCCGCTGGACGGCAACTTCATCGCCGCCATGCTCACCATCCTCGGCTACTCCATCAACGATACCGTCGTCGTCTACGACCGTATCCGTGAGAACCGCGGCCTGCTGGGCAAGAAGGCCAGCTTCGAAGAGCTGGTCAACCATTCCGTCAACCAGTCTGCCCGCCGCACGATCATCACCACCGTCACCACGGTGATGGCTCTGGGTGTGATGTGCATCGTCTCCAAGCTGTACGGTCTGGACAGCATCTTCACCTTTGCCTTCCCCCTGATGATGGGCATGCTCAGCGGCGTGTATACTTCGCTGTGTGTCTCCACTTCCGCATGGGTGGCTTGGAGCGAGCGCAAAAACGCAAAGAAAAACTGAGCTTCTATCCTGACGCAAATCTGTCCTGAATCTAGGAGGAACGACCATGAAATGCCCCTATTGTGGCGCTGAGGAATCCAAAGTCATCGACTCCCGCCCTACCGAAGACAGCGAGCGCATCCGCCGCCGCCGGGAGTGCCTGAACTGCCATATGCGGTTCACGACCTACGAGGTCGTGGAAACGGTGCCGCTCATCGTCATCAAAAAGGATAACTCCCGTGAGCCGTTCGACCGGCAGAAGCTGCTCAACGCGATGCTTCGGGCCTGCGCCAAGCGTCCGGTGAGCTACGAGTCTCTGGAACGCGCCGTCAGCAGCATCGAGCAGACCCTGATGAGCACCTATGACCGCGAGGTGACGAGTGTGCGCATCGGTGAGCTGACCATGCAGGAGCTGAAGAAAATCGACGAGGTGGCCTATGTCCGCTTTGCCTCGGTTTATCAGCAGTTCGCGGACGTCGAGAGCTTCTTCAATGAGCTGAAAAAGCTGATGGTCGACCGTAAGAAGTAAAGTGTAAAAAAGCACGAGCGCCCCATTCTCTGCCGCAGGGCAGGGGGATGGGGCGCTTTTTGTGCCTCTTGGGCACGGGAAAAGAGCCCTTTCTATAAGGTCTGTATCTTTCGGAAGATACGCTGAAAGATGTGATATATAAAAATCCATATAGCTAGGGACACTTAATGGCAGCCTCTTACAAATGGAATTGTTGCAGAGAAAAACAATGATAATGCAATGGAAATATCGGATGACCTTGCAGATGAAATCCCTTTTATAAGACTCATCTTGCGCCGGGACGAGACGGCATAATTTCGAATAATATAGATTACACGAAATATAACCGCGTCCTGACGATTTAATTACACAAGTCTACGTGACAGCCATTCCAGCGTCTCCACCCGAACCTGCGCCCGGCGCAGTTCACCAAATGCTTCTTCGGGGGCGTTCAGTTCGAGATGTCCGTCCGCAGCGCGAAGGGCAGCTTCCAGTTCTGTGAAGTCCTGCGTGCGGAGCAGGTGATTCATCCCTTCCCGCATTTTGTCGCAGAGTTCAGCGCCCTCGGCCAGTGCCTGCCGCGCGGAAGGGAGGTCCTCGTCCCGGATGGCCTCCATGGCATTGTCGATGTCGTCCGAAATATCCTCTGCAAACTTCTGCACCCGCCAGCTGCTGTAAAAGGCCACACCCAGCAGCACTGCCACAATGCACAGACACGCATAAATTCGCTTCATTCCACACCTCTCACTGGGAGCTGCCCTTGCGGCGGCTCTCTTTTTTCAGCAGAAAATAGTCCTCCGTCTCGTTGCCCACTAAAAGCAGAATTTCCTCCGGCAGCAGGGTATTGGCCTGCGCTGTCCGCTCGAGCCAGTCCTGGTCTTTGCCGCACCAGTGCAGATTTTCCTCGAGCACCTGTCCGTCCAGCACGAAGGGGATAGTCGCGTGGCTGTGCTCCACTTTCAGCTGCAAGTCAGCGAGGGTAACGGTCTCTTTCTCAGGGCGCAGTGCCGCCGAGAGACTGCCATTCGTCTCCACCACGGCGTAGGAGACATCCCGGGGGTCAAAGATGTTTTTGCCGCGCAGTGCCTCCAGCAGGTCGGCAGTCGTCAGCCGGAGGGTGCGCAGAGCGTTCTGGTCGATTTGTCCGTCCAGGATGACCGTCTTGGGACGGCCCGACATCAGGTTGAAAAATTTCTGGCTGCGGAAGCTCAGCGCCGACCCCAGCAGCTCTAAAGCCGCGATGAGGAAGAGAGGAATGAGGCTGGCCGTCACCGGCACTTCGATGGAGATGGACGCCAGATTTGAGATGAGGATAGTAGATACCAGCTCTTCGGGCTGCAGTTCGCCCAGCTGACGCTTGCCCATCAGCCGCATGGCGAACAGAACGCAGAGATAGATGAGCAGAGTACGGAAAATCAGAAGCTTCACGAGAAGGCCCTCCTTGTGGGTTGAATAAGCACCGTTGGTGGGGGAATACTGGCAGGAAAAGGGGGATACATCAAGCGCATGAGCCTTGACAATTTTCGCGCACAGAACCGTGGGGGATACCGTATGCTGCAGCTTTCCTCGTCGCTGGAAGAGAATCTGGCGGCGCTCAACGCTAGGTTTGGCGCTTCGGCGGATTTTTATGCCAAGCGCATCGAGCTTTATCACTGCCCGGGGGCCATCGTCCTTTTCGACAATATGGCCAGCCTCGAGTCGCTCTGGTCGCTTTTACTGGACGCCGCCACCCGTCACACGCCCAGCCTCGAGCCGGAGCGGATACCTCACACCGGCACGCAGGTGTATGATTTGCTGATGAACCATTCCGGTCTGCCCGCCGAGGACGGCCCGGTCAAGGACATGGACGACCTCATCCGCCGCATGACCGCCGGCATGGCCGTGCTTCTGCTGGAAGGGTGCAAAAAGGGGCTTGTCTTCTCGGTGCAGGGGCTGAAATCGCGCTCGGTGGAAGAGCCCTCCGGGGAAGGAAACCTTCGCGGCTCCCGGGAGGGCTTTGCCGACCTGCTGCGGGTCAATCTGAGTTTACTGCGCCGCCTCATCCGTACCGATACCCTCGTGATGGAGACCGCACAGGCCGACTGTGCCACGAAGACCGAATACGCCATCTGCTACTGCAAAGACAAGGCCGGCAAGACGGCAGTGGCGCGGGTGCGCCGGACGCTCCAGGAGGCAAAGCCGGAGGTCCTGCTGGATTCCAGCTACTTTGTACCGTGGCTTTTCCCGGCCAGATGGCGGCTGTTCGCCCCGGTGAGCTATACCGAGCGCCCGGCTTCCGCCGCCGCAAAGCTCTGTGAGGGGAAAATCGTCATCCTTGTCAACGGCAGCCCCTCGGCGCTGGTGCTGCCGTCCCTTTTCTGCGAGAACTTCGACTGCCTCGACGACTACGCCACCACGGCAGTTTTTTCGTCGTTCCTGCGTGTCCTGAAATATGGCTCATTTTATCTCAGCATCTTCCTGCCGGAGCTCATCCCACCGCAGTTATTATTCAAAATCGCGGCGGCAGAAAAGGCGACGCCTCTGCCGCTCTTTGCCGAGATGCTGCTGGTCATCATCTTGTTGGAGATCATCCGGGAGGCCGGGCTTCGGATGCCCCAGACGCTGGGCCACTCGGTGAGCCTTGTGGCAGCGCTCATCATCGGTGACGCCGCCATCGGGGCCGGACTGTTGAGTACGCCGGTCATCCTCGTAGCCAGCATCACGGCCATCTCGGTCTTTGTGACGCCCTCGCTGTACGAACCGGCCACATTGCTGCGATTGGGCGTTACGCTGGCCGCCGGTCTGGCCGGTCCGGTAGGTCTGGTGTGTGCGGCCTTGGGCGTGTTGGCCGCACTGACGTCCATCTCCGCGATGGGGGTGCCCTATCTTTCGGGCGCAGTCTTTTCGGGTGACGGCGTCGTCCGCCGCAACTATCGGGCGCTGTCCCGCCGCCCATTCACCATCTGGCAAAGGAGGGGTTCCTGAATGCAGCAAAAACAGACATTCTCAGCCCAGACGCTGACACTCAGCGTCGCGGCGGCAGAGCTGGGCCGCGCCATCTTCGGGGCAGGGCAGACCGGTTCCGTCCGCGCCGTCCTGCTGAGCAATGTACTGGCGGCAGCGGCCTTCGTGCTCCTTGCCGCGCTCGTCTCGGTCAACGCCTCCCGTCTGAACCGCCCGGGCTTTGCAGGAAAGTGCATCTGTGCCGTCTTTCTGCTCTGGTATCTCTTCGAACTTGTCCGGACGGCTGCAATGCTCCAACAAGCCTGCTGGGAACAGTTTGCGTCTATGGCCTTCATCGGTCTGCTGCCGTTCTTTCTCTGGGCAGGGTGGAGCCTCGGCTGTGAGCTGTATGACCGGATGGCCTCCGTCCTCGGGTGGCTCGTAGTGCTGGGTATCGTGTTCTGTGTACTGGGGCTGGCCGGACAGCTGCAATGGCAGGTGCTCGTGACAGGTGAGACGGCACATTCGTTTGTGCTTTACCCGGAATATTTCTCTTTTCCGCTTCTCTGTATGAGCAAAAATAATGCGAAAATCAGTAAAAAGCCTGTCGTATGGCTTCCAATCATCGCCGCCGTCATTTCCTCAGGTTATGCGCTGGGGCTGGCCCTTCTTTTCGGCGCACCGCAGGCTTACCCGGGCTATGAGCTGCTGCGGGCGTGGAGCTTCGGCGGCATCTCCCGCTTTGATGCCGCGTTCCTGCTCCTCTGGCTGGCGGCGGCGATCTTCCGCTTCGGCTTTATCGTCCGTGCCGTCCGGCTGCTCTGTGAGCGCCTTGCCGAAGGGCCTGTAAATGCGGAGGCTGCACGATGACCCGCCGGGGCTGGCTGCGGCTGATGGCCGCAGGCGTCCTCGTCGTCTGGCTCTGTCTCTTTTTGCATTGGGACAACACTGAAAAAAGCATGATACGCGCCCTTCTCGTCGAGACGAACGGCGACAGCTGGACAGTGGGTCTGCTGTACCAGTTCCCGGAAGCTTCCGCCGATTCCTCCGAGGCCAAAGCCGCTATCCGTCTCTGTATTGGCCGAGGCCCCGAGCTTTCTTCTGCCATTTCTGCCGCTGAGGAAGCCCTGCCCCAGCGGGCGGACTGGCGGCTCTGTGAGTATCTTCTGGCCGGGCTGGATTCGGTGCGGCAGACGCTGCCTGCCTGTGAAGAACTGTTTCTCCATCGACCCTACGGGCGGCTGGCGTCCCGCGTGTTCGGGGGAAGTTTTTCGGTAGAGACATTGAAAGAACGGGCCGATGGATCAGACGTCCTGCCTGAAAATCTCCTGCAATGCATCAAAAACGCTGCCCCGGCCGCGCCCCGGCTCTATCAGCAGAGCAGCGGCTTCATCCTGCCTGTCGTGGAGCTGGAAGACGAGGCTGCACATTACAGGCCCGAAGCCCTCATCATCACCCCGGAACAGACCGGCCAGCTGACCGAGTCCCAGACGGAAATGGCGCTCTTATTGCAGGGCAAAAGCTGGACGGATACAGGGGAGCATCGCTTTGCGCTGGAAGCCGGGCCGCTCCGCCTGCGCCGGGCTTTCTGCGGCGTGGAGCGGGAAGGGGAGAGCTTCTTTCTCCGGGTGAACGCGCTCTCACGCAATAATGCCCTGCCTGCCGACGCCGAAGCAGAACTGGAAGCTCTCTGTGCGGACACCGTCCGCCGTTGCTGGACGCTGGGGCTGGACATCTCCGGACTCGGTGCGCATCAGGCACTGCGTGACGGTCACTTTGCGCTCACAACAAAAAACGTCTGCCCGGAAATTCGGGCAGACGTGAAGCTCATGAAATGTTAAGAAGCCGTTTCGAAAATCACGGTGATGGTGGTACCCTCGTCCACAACGCTGTCCAGCTTGATGCGGGCGTTGTGGATGCGGGCGATGTGTTTGACGATGGCCAGACCCAGACCGGTGCCGCCGGTGGCTTTGCTGCGGCTCTTGTCCACCCGGTAGAAGCGCTCGAACACGCTGGTCTGCGCCTCTTTCGGGATACCGATGCCGTTGTCCTTCACGGTCAGGGTGCAGTGACCGTCCCGGGTGCAGGCCGTGATGATCTGGACTTTTCCACCGGGGCGGTTGTAGCGGATGGCGTTGTCGCAGAGGTTCTGGCACAGCTCATCCAGCAGGCTGCGGCTGCCTGTCACAGGGGCGCTTTCGCCGAGGTAGGTCAGGGAGATATAGGAGTGCCGGGCGTTGACCTTCTGGCGCTCCACGCACTCTCGGGCCACATCCAGCAGATCGACCGTTTCCATTGCAGGCGCAGCACCCGTCTCGCTCACATTGTCGAGGTGGGAGAGCTGCAGAATATCGTTGACCAGCTGTATCATCCGGCTGGCCTCTACATGGATCTTGCGGGCAAAATCCGGCGTATCTGCGGGTTTTGCAATGCCGGTCTCGATGAGCTCTGCATAACCGGAGATGCTGGTCAGAGGTGTTTTCAGCTCGTGGCTGACATTGGCCGTGAACTCCTGCCGCATTTTCTCGTTATTTTCCCGCAGCATCCGGTCAGAGTGGATGTTCTCGGCAAAGGGGATAAGCTCCTTGTAGGGGACATTCTCCTGGATGTGGTCGAGGTCATCGGTCATCTTGAGCACAGGCTGGACAAGGCTCTTGGTCAGCAGTCCGGCAATGATAGCGGCTGCGCCCATCATCAGGAAACAGCTCAGCACGATGGCAGGCAGAGCGGCGTCATAAATCGACCAGATCGTCTCAGAGTCCTGCGCCACCCGGAGGATGTCTCCGTTCGTCAGCAGCATGGCGTAATAATAAGTCTCATAGCCCAGCGTCTGGGAGTCGCGGCAGTCGCGGCCCACACCGCTCTTCATGGCCTGCTGTATCTCGGGGCGGCTCAGATGGTTCTCCATCGGTTGGTTGGTGGCCGACTCAAAGAGCACACTGCCGTCCGAGGCGATGAGAGTGATGCGCAGCGAGCCGTCCACATAAGTTTCCAGCTGGCTGGGGTCGTCCACCTGCGCACAGCCGGCGGCCACAAGGTCAGTTTCCCGCTCAAGGGCTGTCCAGGCCTGCTCCCGGAACGCCTTGTGGAACACAAAGATACAGAGCGCAGCGGTACACGCCAGCCCCGCAAAGCCCATCAGAAACAGCAGATAGCTTATTTTTTCTTCCATGCTGCGTGGTTTCATTGCTCGAGCTCCTCCTCGCTGTCCGTCAGCTTGTAGCCCACTTTCCGCACTGTGCAGATGTACTTTCCGGCGTCGCCCAGCTTTTTGCGCAGGGTGCGGATGTGCATATCCACGGTCCGGCTCTCCACCGAGATGTCAGTACCCCACACCACCTGCAAAATGGTCTCGCGGGTGACGACAAGGTTGGTGTTTTCCAGCAGCAGACGGAGCAGGCTGTATTCTTTGTAGGTCAGCTCCACCGGTGCGCCGCTGACAGTGACGCTGTGGCGGGCATTGTCCAGCAGGATCTCCCGGAAGCTGTAGACGTTGGGCCGCGCCTCGGGCTCTGCCCGGCGGAGGGCTGCCCGCACCCGGCTCAGGAACTCCATGATGCCGAAGGGTTTGGTGATGTAGTCGTCTGCGCCGCAGTCGAGGCCGCGCACGGTGTCCAGCTCGCTGGACTTGGCCGTTATCATGATGATGGGCAGACGCCGCAGGGAAGGGGCGGCGCGGAGCTTTTTCAGGATGGAGAAGCCGTCCTCACCGGGGAGCATCACGTCCAGAATGACCAGTTCCGGCGGCGTGGTGTGGACGGCCTGCCAGAAGGGTTCTGAGGACTCGAAGCCCACGGCCTCGTAGCCGTTGGACTGCAATGCATACTGCTCTAATTCACGGATGGCCGAATCGTCTTCTACGATATAGATCATACCTGTTTGTCCTCCATTTCGGTGACGTTTTCGTCGGGGAAGAGATAGCGCTCACGGTAGCGGTTCAGGCGGCGCTGGAACTGCTCGCTCTCCTTGGTGGAGGCATGGCCGCTGCGCAGGTCGTTGAGGTAGGCGTGGGTGTCGAAGCTGTCCTGCGCCACCTCGATCTGGGCAACTGCTACGTTGCTGCAGTGGTCGCAGACGCGCTCGTAGTTGGTCAGCAGGTCTTCCAGCACGAAGCCATACTCGATGGAGCAGCTGCCGGCCTGCAGGCGGGCGACGTGCCGTGCCTTGATGGCACGCACCAGCTCGTCCACGACGGTCTCCAGAGGTTCGACCTTGCTTGCCAGATGCAGGTCATCCTTGCGGAAGGCGTCGGTGGTGCGGTTCAGCACGTCCTGCACGGCGTCCTCAAGCACCTGCAGCTCTTCGCGGGCGTCGGTGGAGAAGTTGATCTCCTTGGTGTGCATCTCCTGTGCGGATTCCAGAAGGTTCACGGAATGGTCGCTGATGCGCTCGAAATCGCTGATGGTGTGGAGCAGAGTATTCACGCTCTGGCTGTCCGCATGGTTCAGCTCACGGCTGGACAGCTTGACCAGATAGGTGCCGAGAGCATCTTCGTACTGGTCAACCTTGCTCTCCTCATCCCGGACTTTCTGGGCCAGCGTATCATCCCAGGTGTGGGTCAGGCTCATGGCCTGCATGACGCCCACACGGGCCAGCTCGGCCATGTCAGCAGTAGCAGAGTGGGCGCGGGCCACGGCCACAGCCGGGGTGTTCAGCAGACGCTCATCCAGCAGAGCAAAGCTCTCTTTTTCGGCGTCGTCGGGGATGGTGAGGATGGCCAGCTTTTCCAGACCATTTGCGAAGGGGAGAAGGATGATGGTGGCCGCGATGTTGAAGGCGGAGTGGACCACAGCAATGCCCCAGGCGGCGATGGTCTCGTTCACAAAATCAAAGTGGACCACGGCGTTCAGACCGTAGAAACCGCCCAGAAAGACCGTGACACCGATGATGTTGAAGTAGAGGTGGACCATGGCAGCACGGCGGGCATTCTTATTTGCGCCCACAGAAGAAATCAGCGCGGTGACACAGGTGCCGATATTCTGACCCATGATGATGGGGATAGCGCTGCCGTAGGTGATGACGCCGGTAGCGCTCAGCGCCTGCAGGATGCCGACGCTGGCGCTGGAACTCTGGATGATGCCGGTGACCAGTGCGCCCACCAGAACGCCGAGGATGGGATTGGAGAAGCGGACGAAGAGGTTGGTGAACCATGCCTCACCCTGCAGGGGCTCGACGGCATTGGACATGGTAGTCATGCCGGTCATCAGGATGGCAAAGCCGATGAGGATGGTGCCGATACCCTTTTTCTTCTCATTCTTGCCCATATAGAGCAGGATGCCGATGAAGGCGAGAATGGGGCTGAAGGAGGTGGGCTTGAGCATCTGGATCCAGATGCTGTCGCCCTGCAGGCCGGAAAGGCTCAGCAGCCAGCTGGTGACAGTGGTACCCACATTGCTGCCCATAATGATGCCGATGGCCTGATGCAGCTCCATGATGCCGCTGTTGACGAAGCCGACCACCATGACGGTGGTAGCACTGGAACTCTGGATGATGGCGGTCACGCACAGACCGAGGAAGAAGCCCTTGAGGGGGTTATCCGTCAGTTTGCTCAGGATCTTCTGCAGATGGCCGCCGGCCTGTTTCTCAAGGGCTTTGCCCATGATGTCCATGCCGAACAGGAACAGAGCCAGGCCGCCCAGCAGAGAAAAGACATTGAATAGAGTCATGTTTTACTCCTCACTTGTTGAAGCTTGCGTTTGTACATCGACAGCGGCCGTAGAGAATCCGTGCAGGAGCATGTCTCAACTTTTTACACGACCTGCACTGGATTTCACCGGTCCTATCCCTGATTATGAGTATACGAGTGGAATGTAAAATCGGAAACCGGCGAAATGTAAAACTCATGTAAAGTAAACTCTATCCCTGCCTCCTATTATATGGTTTTGGCCTCCGGATGCAAGCGCCTGCGCAAAAACCAGAAAAGATTCCTGAAAGAATTGTTGTTTTTGCTGTCCGTCTCGATTATAATATAAGGAAGGATAAACTGTGCTGCCTTTTGGTATGACAGAGCACAGAGGATGCAGGAGGAAAAACGAATGGGGAATTTCGCTGTTTCGCTCAAGCGGCTGGTCGAGAAGGTCAGCCTCGAGGTTATCTATACGCCCTGCGATTTGGACAAGATCAGCGTCGAGATCGCAGAGGTCAACCGTCCCGGTCTGTTTCTGGCCGGTTACTACGATTATTTCGATAAGCTGCGCTTACAGATCATGGGCCTTGCGGAGATGAACTTTCTGGCAGGTCTTACGCCGGAAAAGCGCCGTGAGCGCCTCGACCAGCTGTTCCGCCAGCAGCCTCCGGCCGTCATCCTCTGCCGCAACGAGGAGCTGGAACCCTTCCCGGAGATGCAGGAGCTTGCAAAGCAGCACGGTGTAGCCCTGCTGCGCTCCAACGAGACGACCTGCACCATGATGGGCAGCCTCATCAGTGTGCTGAACCTTGAACTTGCTCCCCGCATCACCCGCCACGGCGTGCTGGTGGAAGTTTACGGTGAAGGCATCCTCATTCTCGGCGATAGCGGCATCGGCAAGAGCGAGCTGGCCATTGAGCTGGTCAAGCGCGGCCATCGCCTCGTCGCCGACGATGCCGTGGAGCTGCGCAAGGTCTCCAACCGTCAGATCATGGGTACTGCGCCGGAAAATATCCGCCACTTCATTGAGCTGCGCGGCATCGGCATCGTCAACGTGGCCCGCGTGTTCGGTGTGGGCGCGGTCAAGGTGAGTGAAAGCCTAGACCTCGTCGTCCAGCTGGAAGCATGGGACCCCACCAAAAACTATCAGCGCACCGGCTTGGAAAGCGAGTATTATGACATTCTGGGCGTCAACATCCCCAGCACCATCATCCCCGTTTCGCCCGGACGCAACCTTGCAGTCGTGCTGGAAACGGCGGCTATCAATAACCGCCAGAAGAAGATGGGCTATAACGCCGCCAAGGAGCTGCTCATCCGTCTGGGCCTGAACGACACGATGGACTGATTTTCTACCGATAGAGGGAGAACGAATGGAACGATTGAAACAGGCTTTGTCCGCTGCGGGCATTGCATACAAAGAAAATGAGCCGCTCAGCGCGCACTGCACTTTCCGCATCGGCGGCCCGGCAGATGTCTTTATCCTGCCGGAAAATGAGGCGCAGCTCTGCGCTGCCATCAAGCTGGCGAAGGAAGCAAATGTCAAATATTATCTGCTGGGCAACGGCAGCAACATCCTGTTTAAGGATGCGGGCTACCGGGGAGCTGTCATCAATGTATCGGCCATGAAGAGCGCGATCGGTATTCTTGAAAATATCTGTTTCCCGGGTAAAGACCCGTCCCTGACTTACGATGCTGTCGTTGTCGGTGCAGACAAGATGCTCTCGTCGCTCTGCATGACGGCGCTGGAAAACAGCCTAACCGGTCTTGAGTTCGCCTACGGCATCCCGGGTACGGTGGGCGGTGCTGTCTACATGAACGCCGGAGCTTACGGCGGCGAGATGAAGGACGTGCTGGTCTCCGTGCGGTATCTGACCGCAGAAGGGGAGATCGTTGAGATACCGGCAGAACAGCTCGACCTCAGCTACCGCCACAGCATTTTCGAAGAAAACGGCGGTTGCATCCTCTCGGCAAAGTTCCACCTCGCAAGAGGCAATGCCGCCGACATCCGCGCCAGGATGGACGATCTGATGGCCCGCCGCAAAGACAAACAGCCTCTCGACAAGCCCAGTGCCGGCAGCACCTTCAAGCGGCCGGTGGGCGCATTTGCGGCGGCCCTCATCGACCAGTGCGGTCTGCGGGGCTACCGCCATGGCGGCGCAGCCGTCAGTGACAAGCACTGCGGCTTTGTGGTTAATCTGGGTGGAGCGACCTGTGCAGATGTGCTGGCTCTGTGCGATGAGGTGCGTGCCATCGTGAAAGAAAAGACCGGCTATGACCTCGAAAAAGAAATTCGTGTGGTGGAAGCATAAAAGAAAGAGGCGTGCAAAATGAATCTTCTCATCGTCAGCGGCCTTTCCGGTGCAGGCAAATCTGTCGCCATGAATGCACTGGAAGACATCGGCTTTTTCTGCATTGATAACATCCCGGCGGCACTGCTGCCCAGCATCACGGCGTTTTCGAAAGCGGGTGACAACCAGCTTAAGCGGGTGGCTCTCTGTATGGACATCCGCGGCTGCCGCACGCCGGAAGAGATCGAAGAAGCTCTTTCTCAGCTGGACGCGCAGGGGATAGAATATGAGATCTTGTTCCTTGATGCTCCGGACGATGTGCTGATGCGCCGCTACAGTGAGACGCGCCGCCGCCATCCGATGAGCATTTCTGATGGCCTTTCCACCCGGGAAGCCTTCCGCAGGGAGCGCGGGATCTTGCAGCCCCTCAAAGACCGGGCGGACTACACCATCAATACCGGATTGCTCTCGACTTCTCAGAACAAAGAGCGCATCTGCGACCTGTTCAACCAGAACGGCGGCGCGAAGAGCGCCATGAGACTGACGGTCATGTCCTTCGGCTTCAAGTTCGGCATCCCACCGGAGGCGGATCTTGTTTTGGATGTCCGCTGTCTGCCCAACCCTTTTTATGTCCCGGAACTGAAGCATAAAACGGGTCTTGATGAAGAGGTCGTCGATTTTGTCATGAGCCACCCGGAGGCGCAGGAGCTTTTGAAGCGCTATGAGTCGTTTCTGGAATATGCTCTTCCGCTCTACGTCAAGGAAGGCAAAAGCCAGCTCACCATCGCAGTGGGCTGCACCGGCGGCAAGCATCGCTCCA
>ERZ772878.930-NODE-930-length-18707-cov-5.32554_pt1 | contig 18707 bp, 11 predicted proteins | sample MGYA00580578_ERZ772878 | MGnify/ENA primary metagenome ERZ772878 (study PRJEB29015, sample SAMEA2737686) | human gut metagenome | biome: human gut; feature: human-associated habitat; material: faeces | place: China | collected 2012 ...
GGATTAGGTGGCTCTCAATTGCGGACAAAGTGGCTCTGAGTGAGCGGAATACTCATTTTAACTTTTTTTGAATGATTTTCTGCAATTGCTTTTTATGATAAATAATGGTTGAATTTTTTACTCCTAGTATTTTTGCAACATCTCTTATTGACATATTTTCAATAAAAATAAGATTTGCTATTGTTTTATTTGGCTCATTTAACAATGCTATTTCATGCAATATTTGCATATACAAGTCATGCATAATAATTTTGTCTAGCAGTTCGACTTCCTTCTCAAATACAAAAAAAGTAGCTAAATCAATATCTTCAAAATACAAGACTGATTTAGCTACTTCCATATGATGCATATGTCGCATTTGATCATAACTACTTCTAATAGTTTTGAACACCTCCTTACTTACTTCAACATACTCATTATTCACTTTTATGTAATACTGTCTATGTTCTTTATTACCATAAGTTTTAAAACTATTTTTATTGTAATCATATTTGTAATCTTTCATCGCTATTTCCTCCTCATATTAAAAAAATAAAAATAAGAAATAGGAGGATCACGATTATGTTTCATAACTTTTCTCTCCCTTATAGTTATGAATTCGCTATTTAATGCTAAAATATTTTAGTTATCAAATAATTAGAAATATATTTATGGGACATATTATGTCTAATCATGATATATCACTAAATACTTTTTCTATACTTCACATATTATCCAAAGAATTTCTTTATAAAATTTCTCCATATATATCAGTTTTTCATATATAAAAAGGGTAATGCTATTATTTGAAGCAACTACCCTTAATTCAAATTATTGAGTTATTTTTTCTGTTTTCTTGTAACACTTAATATAGTTAATCCTGAAACGAATAACAATACTGTCCATAGTATTACATTTGTGTGATCTCCTGTTTCAGGAGTTTTATCATTCACTGATGTATTAGGTATAATTGGCTTATTTGTATCATCTGGTTTATTTGGTTTATCTAGTTCACCTGGAACCACTGGTATATCTTTAACTTTTACTGTAACTTTGATTGTTTTGACAGTTGAAGCTCCTTGGCTATCTGTTACTTTATATATAACTTCATAAACACCAGCTTTGTTAGTATTTACATCATTATTTAAAATTTCAATGTCTTTTGTAATATCGCCATCTTCTTTATCTATTGAAGTGACACCATTTAGTGGATCAAATTCGTCTCCAACATAAATTGTTTTATCTTCTGCGTTGATTACTGGAATTTGATTTAATCCTTCCATTTTTAGATTAACTGTTACATAGATTGTTTTAATTGTTGAAGCTCCTTGGCTATCTGTTACTTTATATGTAACTTCATAAACACCAGCTTTACTTGTATTAACATCATTCTTAATAACATTATCAATTGTTAATGCAATATCGCCATCTTCTTTATCTTTTGCAGTAACATCCTTTAATGGATCAAATTCGTCTCCAACTGTTAAGGTTTTATCACTAGCGCTAATTGTCGGAACTATGTTTACAATACTAGCGTTTTTCTTAAATTCCCATGTTCCAATAAATCTAATATTTCTATCAACATCTGCAATATCTGCATCTACCACTTTGTCATTCGCATCATATCCTTTAAATACCCATATGCCATTGGATACGACAACTTCTGTTTCTAATAATTTGATTGCACTAATTGTATCACCTTCATAATATCTATTAATGTCTTGAGGTAACAAACTAATTACTTCAAACGGAAGTGTTTCGCCATTTTTGCTTTTAAATTCATATTTTACTGAATAATATTTCTTTTTTTCATTAGTTACAATCGTACCTACGCCAAATGATTTATCATCTGAAATAGTAAATTCTCCATTTTGGCTGACCTTTTGTAACAATGAATTTGAAGATTCTTTATATGAATTATTATCAAATATATATCCATTAGCAGTAGATAATTGAACAATTTTATAAGTTCCAGTAGGGAAATTCTTTATTTTTATTCTACCCTCACTATCCGTTATTTTTTCTATTTTAATATCAATCCATTTATCACCAACTTTTTGTTGAATTTTAAATCTAGCATTACTGATAGGTTTACTATTGTCTTCTTCATCAACTAATAATAAACTTAACTCATTTTTGCGTATAGTACCAAATCCACTACCATTATTAATTTCAAATGTTGCTTTATTACCCCCTATTTTTTTTGTATTTGTTGGTGTAACATCGTAGCACTCTACACTATTATCAACATTTTTTACACCTTCTACATCCGGATAATAGGAATTGTATTCAATATAATAACTTACAATATTACCTGCTGTTGGTCCAGTATCTAATAAGAAGTTTTTATCCCCTAATGCTTCTCCTCTATCTTGAATACCATAGTCACTATATTTAATTCCATTATTTTTAATAGGATCCTTATGTCCTATACCGCCAAAATTACACAAAAATGTCTCAGTATTGGCCTCAGAAGAATAATAAATTCCCCACTGTAATGGTTTAGAAATAATTCTATTATAAAATTGATCATAAGTTTCATCAGGATTTTGCGTTAAGTAAGTTAACCTTTCTCTCCCAAAATCTTCTACAGTGTTTTTATCTATACGATATCTAATAGTACCTTGTCTGGCTGCATAGTATGTTCCTGCAGGAACTTTATACCATCCGTTGTAAGTTGTGTTCACATTTTTTACACCTATATCAGGTACTGCAGCATATATTTTTATACTATTTTTATCTATATACCCTTGATCTTGAATAATATCTTTAACTAAAAAGTTATCATAGCTAGTAATCTGTGGATTTCTGTTAGGTTTCTGATTCTGAGGATATGTATAAAACCCATATAAATCCATAGAGCCTATAGGATTAACTTCAATACTAGTTGTAGCACCTGTTTTTGAATTATTAGACCAAGCATTTTTCCAAGATGTATCAATATCTACAGGGTTTTTATCACTAGGAGTTATCGGGTTTTGATTAAGATATTTAAAAGTAATATCCTTTTTAACGTTCCCTATAATAAATTCTTTTTTCACATCTTTATCTTTTATAGCACCTACGTCTTTAGCGGTTAATTTTTCAACAGAAATAACTTGACCAGATAACGTATTAGAATCTACCGCTCTATCTTTTATAACAAAAATTATTTTTTTCTCAGTAAAAGAAACCGTAGCTAATAGTGTATTATTATCATCTTTTATTTCGATGTTAGAAAAATCACTCCAATTAGCATCAAACAAGTCGCCGATATTTGTTTCAATTTCTATTTTCTCATCACGATAAAATGCATCACCGATATTTTTTTTAACAATTTCAAAATCAAAAGTAACTCGAGTATTATTACCTTGATAAATTTCATCATCTGGTTTTGAAACATTCATAATATTAACTATAACTTCATCATTTATCTCATGTGATGCTTTATATTGAAATAAAGAAGTAGCCTTTTCTTGTGCAAATACCGATGCACTGAATTGTGAACATGTAGAAACAATCATTATTATCGCGAATAACACTGCACTTAATTTCTTCATTAAACCTTTTTGTTTCATTCCCTTTCTTGTCTCCTTTCTCCGGTTGATAATGTATTTAATTTTTATATGTAAATACAAAAACACCACTATATCTAAAAATAGATAGGATAGTATTTATCTTTTGATTATTTAATTGAATACTAAAAAGAGCAAACTAATATGCTATTTATCTGTCGTAAACATGTAGTTTCTACACATACTTGTCAACTCTTTTTTACATATTTTTAATTTACATAATTTACAATCATTATTGATATTTATTGATCACTATCTTATAAGCGTATTTTACAATAGCACTTACCATATATAAGCGAATCAATGATAATGCCATCTATATAATAATTCCCTTAATTAAAATTATTTAATTTTTTTCTTTTAGCACTTAATATACCTGATCCTGAAACTAGTAATAGTACTATCCATAATATTGGATTTGTATTATCACCTGTTCCAACTGAACTATCTGGAACATTAGGAAAAGCAGGAATTTCATTTTCATTTTTCTCAATAAATTTTGGTTTAGAATAGACATTAAATATTTCATTACTATCTTCAATCATAGGTATGGATATTAAAAAAGGTTCCGAGTAATATTTAATATCATCTCTTTCTTTTTGAGATACTAAATATAAACCTAAATTTAAATTAGAAAATTGAACACCCCCATTCTTATCAGTGTTTTTTTCATCATTGAATGAAATATTTTTACTTTTCATATACGCTTGTAATTCATAACTCATTTCTTTCATTTGTGATGCATTCATATTTGTAGAAATATTCTTGAAGTCTTTGAATTCTTTCATATTAACAAATTGTCCATTAACAATGTCTGCAACTTTAACAATTTGAAATGGTATATCAACAAATTCGATGATTTTACCATCATCAAGATAATGAGCATACAGAGAAATTGATCCTGTGTTTTCTTTCGCTAAAACTGTTTTGGTAGGCAAAAAGATCAATAGCATACAAATGATTATGATTTTTAAATGATTTTTATTTACTAAACATTTCATGATTTTTCCTCCTTACCTTCAATAACAAAAACATTAACATTATAACCGTAAAGCCAATGAAAAGAATTTGAATTTCAAAAGGTACATGAATTCCATTATCAACTTCATTTGCTTGTTCTTCAATCGCTTTTTGATAATCAACCCTTGTTCCTCTTACTAACAATCGATGCGTGTTCACAGAATATGGAGTGCATGTAATCAAAGTTACATAATCTTCTCCCTCTACAATTTCAAGATCTTGTGTTTCCGTTGGTAAGACTGTCTTGATTTGATCAATTTGATAAGCACTCGTATTTCCCAACACTTCTATATAGAAAATATCTCCAATTTCTAACAAATCTAAATCCGTAAACAAACTGGAACTTGGCAAGCCTCTATGACCTGATAAAGCCACATGTGTACTTTTACCTCCCACTGGTAAAGAAGTCCCTTGTAAGTGACCGACTCCTTTTTGTAAGACTTTCTCTGAAGTAGTGTGGTAGATTGGTAATTTAACGTCAATTCTAGGAATTTGAATATATCCCATGACTCCATCACCATTAGGGTTCAACAAGCTCATGTAATATTTATCTACTTTTTCAATACTCGCAAATGGATCATACAATTCCTCTTTTCCTATCAAAGAGGAATTGTATGCTTGTGCATCTTGAAGCATTTTATTTCTTGTTTCTTGATCCAACCCTACAATAGATTTTTCATATGATTGAATGACTTGAGAACTATGAATTCTTGACAAATAATCACTAACTGTGGGGTAGAGTAGTACACCAACAAAAAACAATAATGTTATAATTCTGATTCCATCAAAAATTCTCTTTTTTATATTCATAAATATAGGTTATTTATTTTCATTTAATTTATTCTTTCTATTTGATTTCATAAATGAATATAACACTGCTATAATCCCAACTGTACCTACTACTGTAAATAACACAGTACCCATACCACCTGTTTCTGGCAATAATGAACCTTTGTTGTTTTTAACTGTTACATTATTTCCGCTTACTGTAACATTAGTTCCATTATCTGTAGAAGTAGCAGTAATTGTAATAGTTGTAGGATCTTTTAATTTGTTGTATCCATCTGGTGCTTTTGTTTCAACCAATGAATACGTTTCGGCATCTAATCCATCAACTGTGATAATCCCTTTAAAACCATCAGCACCGTCAGGTGATACTAATGTATCTGTTGTAGTTGTGTCATTTGCAGTTGCTACTCTATATTTTCCATTTCCAAGATCAACAAATTTAATCGGATTTTCTGTTGTATCAGTTCCTCTATATAATTTAAATTCTGCTCCTGCTAATTTTTCGCTACCATCTTCATTTGTTTTTGTAATCATTAATTGATGTGTTCTTACAATTACTGTATCTGGAGTTCCGTCTGTTAAATCATCTGGATTATTTCCATAGTGAACATTTGCTGTATTGGTTTCTTTATCTTCAGTAAATGCTGTTTTATTTAATACTGCTTCGTATTCAAATGTAATGGTTTCGTTGGCTAGTGCTTTATATCTAATAAAATCTTTAATATCAATTGTAATATTTTGTCCATTAACTGTTACAGTATAATCATCTTTTGTAAGTGTTTGATTACCAATTTTAACACTTTCATTTAAAGTAGCTTCTGTTACTGTTAATCCATCAGACATTTTATCTGTTAGTTTAAAAGTATATTGATCAAATCCTGTCATGTTTGGAACCATAGACTCAACTTTGAATCGTACAGTATCTCCAACTTGTGCAGAACTCCAATCACTTCCATCAACAGTTTTATCTACATCAGGAGTTTTTCCTTTTAGATAAACATCTTGATTTGCTTTTGCAACTGTAGTAAACATTGGTGTAAATACATCACCACTAGGAATAATAACGTAATATCCTGCTTCTAAAGATTGTGTAGTATATTCTTTTGTTCCAGTTACACCAGTCAAAGTATCAGCTGGTGTTAAACCTTTAGTTGTAACATATTCTTTCACTTTATTTTGAAAATCTTCATTCTTTACATTAGCTTTAATGTAACCATATGCTTGTTCATCAGTAACATTAGCTCCAAGATTAGCATTTGTTACAAAGAAATCTTTAAAATCATCTGCAATTGTATAAGCAGCTGAATTTTCATCTGCTGTAACAGTGGCATTCATCATCTTATAAATACTAAATGTCACTCCATTAACATCGTGTTTCCCCGTATGTAGAGTAATTGTTCCTTGTGTTGCAGCAAATACACTTGTTACCATAGAAAACATAACAACCAATGTAAGTGCAACTGTTCCTAATTTTTTAAACATGTTTTTCATTTTCTTTTCTTCCTTTCCTTAAACTATAAAATACTGCTAATATAGCTATCATTCCTATAAAAGTAAATACATAAGTTCCCATTCCTCCGGTATCAGGTAAAAATGGAATATGTGAATTGGTAATCGTAATAGTAAATCCATCTTCTGAACTTTCTATTGTTGTTGAATAACCATCAATCTCTTTTTCGGTCAATTGATATGTATAATAAGCATGTGCACCATCTTCTAATACTTTATATGCCGGTAAATCTTTTACGATTTTTTGCCATATATTTTTCATATCATCTGATGGATTTAATAAAATCGTCTGTGCAAATTCTTTATCTTCTTTCACTTCACCATTTTCTGTGTATGTTCTTGTTAAAAGAAGTTCGATTTGATCTGGACGAATATTTTCAAAATTGCCAAAATCTTTCCATATCTTATTGATGGTTAAATTGATTAACTCATCGCAGGGATCTTGCATATCAGATGGAGGTGGGGTTAAATTTTCCTCGTTATCTGATGTTTTTTTATCTTTCATCAATACGGCTTTTGCTGATGAAATATAAACCTCTGCTTCTTCGTTTATATCAACGCTAGAAAGAATAGCATTTTTGAACTTATCAAATGTCTCAACATCTTTGATATGTGAGATCACAAACTCATTCCAATTTACATTGGAAGTTTCTGCATTTATTGCTTTATCTTGAACAATAAGAGAAGTTAACTCATTATGATCACGATAAACACGATATCTATTTTGATTTCCTTCGATATTTTCAACGGTATTAAAATCGTATACTGAGTCTAAAGAAGTATCGCCGACAAAAGGACCAACTTTATCATTCGTACCTCGAATGGTATCCGCATAATACATTTGATTATTTTCAAACAATCCTTCATCGTTATAACCTACAAAACCACCGGCATATCCTTTTTGATGTGTACCATCATTTTCATCATTAGCACCGCCACCAAAAACATCATAGCCTATTGAAATTCCGGTAATGGAAGAATTTTTAATACTGGTACGATTGGATTTGATTAATCCGATATTGATATTTTTAACATCTTCTTCACTTATATGATCTCCCTCTGTATTTGTACAAGGCACTTCGATATAACTGTCGCCAATATGAATTTGGGCTAAATCACTTGTTCCATCTACATTGTTTTTTACTAACGCAACAGTAATCGGTAATCCTAGAAGTGTTACTGAAAGTGTTTTTCCATCACTCAATAATTTAACTTCTAAAAGTTTTCCTAGACCTATATCAATTGCACCTAAGTTTTCCAAATCATCAACATATAAAATATCCAACAATTTGTTTACAATGCTCAAAATAGGATCTAATAAGGTAGATGAACCTACATCAATATCTGCCAAATAGGAGAATGTTGTTCTTCCAACATATCCACCGGCAATTTGATCACTGTTTACTTTCTTGATATTAGTCACATGGCTATTATCTATTTTCGCAAGATCAGCAAGACCTGCAAATCCACCAGAAATACATTCCTTACCATTTTGTGAGTTTACAATAAAACCTTCTTTAATTCCTTCTACTGTACACTCATCACAATGTGAACCAAAGTTATCTAAGACACCGGCAGTGGCATTTAATAAACCATCAAGTGCGCCTCCAGTTGCTGCTTTATCTAAATCAATGACACCACTTTTTCCAAGATGTCCAATAAAACCACCCGTATAATTTAAGGCATCGACTTGATTTAAATTCGTCACACTTGAATTTTTTACAGTTCCGTTTAATAAACTTCCACCAAAGCCACCGGCATTTCCTGTTTGAACTTTGCTTTCAAATGCACCTGATTCATTTTGTGTATTGGCACTCACACTTAGTCCATGCTCAGTCGATCCACTCACTGATGCATGATAAATATAAGTTCGAAAGGCATCTAGTACATCTAATTCACCAAGTTTAATAAATCCTAAAATGCCACTTGATTCATTATCGCCCACTTCCGCAACTGATGCTACATCAGCAAGTCCAAAGAAACCACCAACATGTTCTCCACCAATCACTTTTTTTATGTTGTTGACAATTAACGAATCGTTATTGTTATCTTTATCTCCTAATACAGCTCCACTCATATTCCCTACAAAGCCACCACTTGCATAGGTATATTGCGTGTTTGGATCATTTTCTTTTTGGTATCTTCCATCAATTGTAATACCCCAATGATCCCATGCATCGACTTTGGCATATTTTATTGTAGATATCGTTGCATTTAATAAAGAAGCTAACTTATCTGGATTACCTAAAATCTGTTCTAATATTTTTGGAAGCAATCCACTATTTGAACCAACATTCACTTCTGCAGCACTTCCTGAAAGAACACTACCTGCAAAGCCACCGATTGTATTCGTTCCTTTGACTGTTTTTAATTTTTCAATGGAACAGAAGTTATTTTCATTTCCTTCAATTTGACCACCAATGATAATTCCCGCAAAACCTCCGGCATTCCCTTGTTGGTTTTTTAAATCTGTCCCATTAGCGATGATTGTTGCTCCTGAACGATAGCCATAAGCAGATGAAGTCTTGATCACTGGTACAAATGTTTGTAACACTGGCAAAGAACCTACAACATCAAGATCTCCTATTGTAATACCTCCAACATTGGCAACACCAGCACTTGTCATTTCTCCGACAAATCCGCCGCTACTTCGATATGCTGTTACTAACTTTATGTCATAAGCATGAGCAGATGTAACAACTCCTCCATCCATTCTACCAACATAACCACCAGCTGCACTACCTTGTGTTGCTAATGTACCAACTTCTTCTCTAGCAGCTTTAACATCATATCCATAAGCATATTTCTCAATAATTTCATTCAGTTGTTCTTGTGTTTCTACTTTTCCTAATTCTTGTAGTTGTTGACCATAAGCACCATTGATACCAACTGCGCCAACCCAAGAATTCCATACATCAACTGTTAATTTTCTTAATGGTCCATATACTGCTGTATTCGTTTCTGTTGAATAAACAGCTCCAAGAGCAGATAATGGATTACTTATCGTGATGACATCAAATAAGATATTTAAGTTTCCTGTATCTGCAACATTTGCATTTTCTGTTCTACCACTAAATCCACCTGCAAATTCATATCCATAAACATTTCGAATACGCACTGCTGCATTTTCTTTTAAAACAGTAGGGGGCTCGTTATTCCATTCTCTTTTTGATTTTCCTTCTATTCTTCCACCAATGTTATGACCTACATAACCACCAGCTAATCCTCTTTCTCTTGTTGCATCACTTGCTGCATCAGCACGAACTGCACCACCACAAGGAACAGATGTCGTTTCTGAATTATATATCATTGGGATAAATGATTGAAGAACAGATAACAAGTTTCCTTCAACATTCAATAATCCGCCTAATACATCAGCATTTCCTACAACACTTGCAACATTACCAGGTTGCATTCTACCAACATATCCACCAGCACTTTCTTGTCCAATAATGTACTCAAAATTGTAAGCATTACAGTTTTGAAGTGCTGAACCATCAATCGTTCCTGCATATCCACCTGCATGACCTTGTAAATCACTACCATCTTTGTAATTAGCAAGTACGGAATATCCACCTACTGCACCAGTAACATCTGAATTTTCAATTTCTGAAGCAACGACATCTAATGCTTGTGTTACATCATTTAATCCAATAATATCTCCTAAAACACCTAAACCTGAACCTAATGCAGCTGAACTTCCAATATCCAGTTTCCCAACATAACCACCGGCATATCGTAATCCTTTTACAGCATAATTAGATTCATTACCAAAATAAGAAGAACCATCATTACTGCTTAAATCACTTGGTGCTTTGACTGTTGTATGTCTTAATTTATCAACATGTGAATTGCTGATTTTTAATCCACTACCATATCCAACATATCCTCCTGCACTACCAGAATTACTATCATCCTTATTTGTTGAAGTTACTTCAACAATAAGTCCGTTTGAAGAAACTCCTGCTGAATCAATCATAGGAATATAAACATTTAAAACACTTAATAAATCACTTGCACTAATATTTAATAGTCCATTTAAAATGGATAAATCACCTGCAGTTGCTAAACCACCAGAATAAATCTTACCTGCAAAACCACCGGCATAATACGATCCTTTTACATTTAATATATTAGATACTGCATATGGATTATCTAATTCCTTATTATTAATATATCCACTTTGCATTTCTCCAATGAAACCACCTGCATATGCTGCACTAACTTGAGAAACATCGGCAGATTCTGGTTGATAATCAACTGTCGTATTTTTAAAGTCAGAAACTAAATACGGAACAGCATTCAACAATCCGTTAATTCCTAAAAGCTCTAGTGCATCTGTATCTCCATTCGCAGCATCGGCTAAACCACCAGTTTCTGTTACACCTGCAAATCCGCCGGCATAACCACTTGTTTCATCAGCTGTAACATCTTTCAGTCTTTTTACTTGAGAATTACGAATGTGTACGCTTGTTGATTTTCCAATAAACCCACCAGCATAATATTTTGTTACATCAACATCAGTCGATTGTGTTCCGAATGCTTTTACTGTAAATCCACTTGTTGTTCCTTGTACATCACATTCACTCATATCCAAGACAAGTCCTTGTGCTAGGTTAAGCAAGTTTGATATTTTAACTAAATTTAATCCAAGTATATCTAGTGCCTCGGTTTCAGCTAAACTTCCAGTTCCACCATAACCTACGAAACCACCTGCATAATTGTTTGCGTCTACTTTTTGAAGTTCACTAATATGTACATTTGAAACAGTACCACCCATTGCCTTACCAGCAAAACCTCCGGCATAATCTTGGATTGCGTGAATAATTCCCGGTGTATCAATACTTGATACTGATGTATTTGCAATTTCAAACCCTAAGAAATTTCCAATTCCTAAAGTTTTATTCAATATTCCAGCAGCACTTGCTGTTTTAACTTCTCCAATCACACCACCAATGTGAGATTGACCGGAAATTTCTTTTAAATTAGAGATTGTATTTTTTCTTCCTAATATTGCGTAATTTAGTTTTCCAATTACATTTTTCCAAACATAAGATTTTGATTCTAAATCAGATGAAGAAATTATTTTGACTCCATCTCCTTGACCTATCATACCTCCGGCATACTTATCCTTAACTGTTACAGTTAAGGAACCTGTTATTTCATTTCCGGCAAGGACACTTGGACTAATACCAGTTAAAGATAGTAAGACATTTTCTTGGTCTTGCGATAAAACTCCACTTAATAAACTTCCTAATAATCCTGATAAGTCTTTTCTACCATCATAAAAATCTTTTAAAGAGATTGATTGCCCTAAGGCTGCAATTCCACTCATTCCACCAGCATAAGAATCAGCTGTAATATTTGTTGTACCAGATATACTAGAATCAACGATAAAACTGTTTGCAAGTGCACCGCTCATTCCACCACTATATTTTTCTTTCGCCTGTACATTTAAACCAGTGGTTTCTACTTCGCATCCCAATAAAAATGTATTAAGTTGAAATGCATTAAACAATTCAATACCTAGACCACTTAACACACCAACTAACTCAGCATTTGCACTATAACCTGTAAATCCACCTGCCATATTTTTAGCAGTTACATTCAAGTTATTTGCTTTTACTGTACTGTTTTTTATCAGTGTTCCCACTGCTTTTCCAGCAAATCCACCTTGAAAATTATGTGTTTCATTTTCAATAGATAAATCAGATCCTGTATTGTCTACAAGACTATTAGAAATTGTTGGACTTTTATAGCCGGTTGGAATAAGTTTATTTAAATCGATAATATTCCCGTCTAAAAGCACTTCTATTAATGTTCCTAAATCTACAAAAGGAATAATATTTAAAACTTTTTCTAAAATGGTTGTTAAATTGCCTAAAGCCTCTTGTAACTTACCATATTCTGTCACTCCTTCAACTAGACCAACAAAACCACCAGTTAAATCATTTACATTACTAATTTTTGTTACATTTTCAACAACACAATCTTCGACAGTAACATCTCCACTAATTCTACCTGCAAATGAACCAGTCGCAAAGACACTTGGATCTCCTTCACCATTAGGATTCAATAAATCTCCCAATACCTTTCCAAGATTTCCTAATAAGTCCCCTAAAATTGGTTTTAAAAGATCTAATAGATCTTGAATCAATCCAGTATTATCTTTAATTTTACTAGTTGAATTCGTTACTGATACATTCTGAAGTTTTATGTTCTTTACAGCAACTTGTTGGTCTACAGTTCCTAAATTCTTAGTAGATTTTGACATAATACTTCCAAAGAAGCCTACTCCGGATTGTTCTTTGGTATCGATTGGAGCGGTTTGATTAACTGTAATATTAGAAATGATAGGTTGTCTTGTATTTGCTATTCCACTTTCATTCCATAAACTGCTTTCTGCATTTTTATCTTCAGAAACAGCACCTACCATTGTGCCACTAAACATCAGTGGTTTCCAATCCACATTACTTAAATCAATATCTCTAAAAATAATATAATTCGCATCACTTGAATATTTTAAATTTGGATATTCGGTTTTTAAATCAGATTCTGAAATATAAGTTCCACTTTGACTATCATATCCTAAAATCTCATAATTTCCTGTTAATAAGTTACCTAATATATTTCCTAAAATATCATTAACACTACCTAGTAAACTATTTGAAAAGTTTACATTCATCAATTCAGTTGTACTCTGTTCGAAATATTTAAAATTTTTACTGTCAGATTTATCTAAAGTTAATGTTATATCCGTTTTGAAATCTGCATCTCCTGGATAAAGAGGTGTATATTTGCTCGTAGGATTTAAAAGCCCTGGTTTTTTGTGGAGAACTAATGTTGGCGTCACCTGCATTAGATTACCATCTTTATCTTTACGACCAATAGCAGCCAACTGTTGTTTATTTCCTATCAAAATATATTTAACACCATTTAATTCTTTATAAACCTGTCCTATGTAATCTCTACCAGACAACTCTGCATTTTCCCATTTAGAATCTGCTAAAGCTTCTATTTCTTGTTTCTTTTCTTCTTGTTCTTTTTGTACTTTTATTGCTTCTGTCACTGGACGCTCTGCTGTAAAACTTTTAGATAGTACATAATGATGTTCATTACTATAAGTTAAATAGTCTTGTGATTCATTTGGATAGATAAGTTGTCCTTGTCCAAATTGAGTGACATCATAATCTAGTGTTAATACAGGCTCTAGTGAAGATTTATCACTTTGCATTAAATCTAACTGATATGAATTATAAACATAAATCGTATCTGTATCTTTATCATACAATGGAGAAGACTCACTTTCTTGCTTGTTAATAAACGAACCTATAAATCTTTCTGGTAAATTCCATTTTTCTCCATTTAATGCAATATCGTTTTCTAAAACATAATTAGCATCTAAAGAATAAGTAATAGTTTCATCATCTACTACAACATCTTTTCCTAAACCAAAACTTTCTTTTGTTTCGTCTAAATCTTTAACTTTTTGATTAGTACCAATTGCTTTTAATTGTTCAAGATTATAAATGTGAATTGTTTCTTCCTTATATATATGGGAATAGTTCTCTGATATTTCAACCGGAATTACATAGTTTTCATTTTCATTTACTTCAGCATATATTTTTTTATCTGAAATTCCATATACAGTAAATGAAGAGAAAGTTACTACTAAACTTAGCACCACCAATAATAATCTCGTTGCTCTTGTCTTTTTCATTTTTTAATACTCCTTATAATGCACTATTGATTCAATATTTCTTTAACAGTAATTGAAGATAATCTTTCTTCCATCATTCTTTGTAGAAAACAATAAGTCTTTCTAACAGGACAATAATCTGTTGCGCATTGACTACAATATTTATCTGGCTCTAAACAACGAATAATTTTAGTAGTAGGTTCCATCGTACCTATAATATCCAATAAACTAATTTCAGATTTATCCTTAGCAATAGAAAAACCTCCATTTTTTCCATTATATGTATGAATTAATTGAGCATTTTCTAATTTCTTTGTTATTTTTAATATATAGTGTTGAGGGATACATAGATTTTCTGATAATTCTTTTGATGTAATCTTTTTTTGTTTTGTAGATAGATATAAAATAATTCTAATTGCATTGACTTCCTCCTTTATATAACCTGATAAGGTAAGGTGTGTTTAAATTTAAGGCTTTGTTTTAAAATAGTGTTGAAATTAGCATAACATAATAGGATGTCCATTTGGACAGCATATTTGAATCGTAATGCTTTAAGATTGTTTAACATTTTTTAATTCTTCTAAAATAGTAAAAGTACAATAAAAAACTGTAAAAATAATTCCTATTCCTAAACTAATTATCCCCCAGGCATTTGATTGTTCTGCTGACATTTCACCAAATGCTAAACTTATAACCCCATATACACCATAAATTGAAAGGAAAAATGTTATTAAGGTATATAAAATTGATTTAAATATCTTTTTAAACATCCTATTATTATCTTCTATCATCTTTTTCTCTTTTTCATCCATATTCAATTGCCCCCCCTTTATGAATCATATAATACAATTATTCATCAATCATTATATTTATTATACACTTAAAATAGTAAAATTTAAAACAAATTTTACCTTTTATACATATATTGGTCTTCTAATCTTAAAATCCTTTATTAAAGATACAGAATGTGTTGAATTAGCATGAATAAAGAACTTTTTAGGTTTATTTCTTTCCATTTCTGTTTTAAATAATTGGCTCCATTTATACCAGAATAAATAGTTAGTTAAGTATTTTGTTGAGACTCCATTGAATTTATTTGTCCATCTTTTTAAACTGCTATGAAAAGCATTGACTTTTTGAATATTATAAATATCCATGGTTTTTCTTCCACCCCTAATTTGATGTAATTCAAAATTATGTTTAGCTGCAAAAGGGATATAGCTCCTATGCTTATCAGTACATAATATAGAATTTTCTTCAACAACATCTGATAAAGCCCTGTCTATATCTGTATATTTAGGTCTACCATCACATACTAAACCAGTATAAATATTTCCCAATCTATCTATACCACATAATACACAAGCAAATTCCTTTGATATCCCTCTTGTATTTATTTCTTTACCACGCTTCCTTGGTTCTCTTGGCATTGTAAAATTAGAGCTTTTGCTATGATTTCCTTTATAACTGATAGCAAAGTAGGTTTCATCCAATTCAATAACGCCTTCAAGAGAGCCGTAACCAATAAACTTCCTAATTGCGTCTATAATTTTATGTCTCCAGAAAAAAGCTGTTGCAATGTTAATTTCAACTATTTCAGCACATTGCCTAATCGTATTGCCATTTATCATACATTGGGCATATAGTAACCATTTGTCCATTCCCTTTTTACTGCTTGAAACTGGAGACTTAGAGAAGTCATTGAAAGTTTTTTTACAATCTGGGTTCTGACATTTGTATCTTTGTTTAACACCATTTTTACCATGATATTTTCCATACTTAGATATTTTGTTATGATTGCAAAAAGGACAGCATTTTCCCTTATTAAATCTATTTTCAGTGATTTCTTTATTTACAGAGTTAGTAATTCCATTTGACATTAATACAGCCTTCAAAAATTCAAACACCTTACCTTGCTCATATGCATTTAATTGTGAAACTTGTTGAATAACATTATTAACTCTTGGCATAAAAAAACTCCTAAATAGTAGTTATATTATATATTATAACCACATTTATAGAGATTAATCAAATTTCAACAGTTTATTAAAACAAAGTCTATAATAATTGTTGAAAAACTCACTACTTTCTCTCTCCATTCTATCTCTTCTATTTGAACATGCATCCCATGCTCCATTAAAGGTGAAAAACCTATATGAAGAATCATAATAATAATCGAAATGTTCAATTGGTAATTCTGCATCATAAATGCTTTTTGAAAGTATTGTTTCATTTAATTTGTAGAATTCTTTTAAAGTAATGGTTTCGTTTACTCGATTTTGTTTGTGATTAGAATAAAATCCAAAATAAACTACAAAAAATTTGACCAAATTAACAAACGTGGATTGTAAATTAGTGTAAGTAAGTTCCTCCATATAATACTTATCTAATCTATCTTTGATTTCAAGCAAATCAAAATCATCTGATTCGTATGAAAATGACAAATTTCTACAATTGTTAAAACATCTTCTAGAAATACCTTCATAGTATTTGATACTCCAGTAGGACGTTTAGATAATGAACATGTTGTACGCTTTTATAAAAACATTATGTTAGATTCAGCTAATCAAGTTATTATTATGCCAACATCAAATGAAATTAATGATGATGTTTTAGCAGTAATTAAACCACATGTAAGCGAATGTTATACTATACAGTATAACGAAAAAGGATATTCTAATATTTTAAAAAATAAAATGTTTGAAAAGGAGTGGTATTAATATGATTCAAAGAATTAAAACATCTAATCAGACTTCATTTAATTTGGATAAAATTCAAAATAAACTACATCTTTCATCAAAAGCTACAATTCTAAGAATTGCCTTAGCTATTTCACTTAATGATCCAGATAAAATTGATATTTCAATAAAATATCAAACCGATCAAGGTTTTGACATATCTTTAACTACTCTGTTTGGAGAATATGAATTATTTTTTAGAACGTTAATAAAATATTCTTATCAATCGGAGATGGATGAAAAAACTTATATTAGACTAATTCAATCTCATATAGAAAGAGGTATGATAAAATTATACGGAGAATTTGCAACGAATAATGATATTAAGAAAATGTTAAATGAGATTATTGAGGTAAATTTATGATATATTTAGATAATAATTCAACTACTAAAGTTTTAGATGAAGTTCGTTTAGAAATGCTTAAATATCTCTCTAAAGAATATGGTAATCCTTCTAATAAATATTATTCATTAGCAACAAATGCAAAATTAGCTCTAGATTCTGCGAGATTGAATGTAGCAAAACTATTTGGATGTGATGCAGATGAAGTTATCTTTACATCTGGTTCAACAGAAAGTAACAATATGGCTTTAAAAGGTTTAGCTGATGTCACTCACAAGAAACATCTAATCGTTTCTAAAATTGAACATCCTTCTATTTTAGAAACGGCAAAATATCTAGAAAGAAAAGGATATAAAGTTACATATCTAGATGTTGATACTAACGGTTTAATTGACGTAAATGATTTATCACAACATATAACTAGTGAAACATTTTTAGTTAGTATAATGTGGGTAAATAATGAAATAGGTTCAATAAACGATATTAATAAAATTGCTAAAATTTGTCATAACAAAAATATATACTTTCATGTTGATGCAACACAGGCTGTTGGTAAAATTGATGTAAATTTACCAATTGGTGTTACTTCTGCTTCTTTTTCTGGGCATAAAATATACGGACCTAAAGGAGTTGGAGCTTTGATTTAAAAAAAAGATAACGATGGAATTCCAATTAGTATTTCTCCTTTGCTACATGGTGGTGAACAAGAGTTTGGTTTGAGAGCAGGAACACAAGCCATGCATAATATTGTTGGATTGTCGAAAGCCTGTGAAATTGTGTTAAGAGATTTTCAAAAAAATATAAAGTTATTAGAGGAAAGAGAAGAATTTATTTGCAATTTATTAAATAAAAAGTTAGGCGATAGATTGATATATAATTCACCCTCAACCAATAAAGTACCTGGAGTAATTAATTTTCAAATTAAAGGAATTAAAAATGTTATTTTTTTAAAAAAGATATCCAGTTTTATTGCAGCTTCTTCTGGTTCAGCATGTAGTATAACTCATCCGAGTTATACACTAAAAGCTATTGGTTTAACCGATGATGAAATAGATAACAGCGTACGGTTTTCTTTA
>ERZ772878.941-NODE-941-length-18450-cov-8.04996_pt1 | contig 18450 bp, 13 predicted proteins | sample MGYA00580578_ERZ772878 | MGnify/ENA primary metagenome ERZ772878 (study PRJEB29015, sample SAMEA2737686) | human gut metagenome | biome: human gut; feature: human-associated habitat; material: faeces | place: China | collected 2012 ...
CCTCTTTCGCAGAAGGGCGCAATAACTTTTTCACGAACGGGATATTGACGGGCTTCCGGGGTTGTGTAGTTTTTGGATACGTTTCCGGTTACGCACGGAGCATCCCAAGTCAGGGCGCCGTTTTCATACATATATACATGCTGGGCGCCGAAATCAACTTCTGCGTAGGTATTGCCCCAGTCTGCGTCTGAATGGCTGGCTGCCTGCTGGGAGAACTGGACTTCACGTTCCTGATTGATACCTGTCTGCGCCATCAGAACCAGGTTGTCTGTCTCTGCAGTCTGGTCAATCTTCCATCCATAAGGGCCTGTCAAGGCTACCTCTTTTCCGGAAGTGGTATGGAAAGTACGGGTAGTTCCAGCTGTGTCGTATTTCGCTGCCAGCGCCTTGATGTAAGCAGCTGCCTTATCGCGGTCTACAGTAATGACACCATTCTCGCCGCCTGTATACCAGCTGACATATTCAGTACCGGACAGTGTCTCGGTCGCATCACCGATATGGAAGGTGATGGTCGCATTTTTAGCCTGGTTCATCTGGGCGCAGAGTGCTTTTAAGGATGCATCGCCGGAAGTCACCTGGATCGGTGTGTAACATCCCAATGCTTCCAGATCGATCTCTGTCGTGCCGGAGGCGATCGCCGCATTGATCGCCGTCTGTACCTTTGCCTTATCCACAGATTCTCCCTTTACTTCCGGAACAATCGTGAAATTTTTTCCTTCTTCCCAGGCGGATATATGGGCATCTACCGTCGGTGCTACACTATCTGACATACAATTTAAGGAAGCAATGCGGTTTGCAAGCATCGTCTGATCGCAGGAAAGCGGCATCGCGATCGTCAGCGCTCCTGCTCCAGCTACCCCTGCTGCCTGCTGGTCAATCGCTGCCTGCAGCTCATTTGTAATCACTACTTTATAGCCGATCTCCGCTGCGGTGATCTCTTCTGTCTTGCCTCCACGTTCTTTAATCGTTAATTTATAAGAACCGTAATTCTGCTCCAGCTTTGCCTTCGCTTCCTCATTGCTCATTCCGCCGACTGCGACGCCATTTACACTTGTTCCATTTGCAAAACTGCCATCTGCCAGTACTGGCTGTGCAAACATCAGCACCAGTGCAGCTGCTGCACCAGTCATTTTAAGTATACTCATACTTTTATTTTTCATTTTTTCACAAACCTCTCTGCCGCGCCACATGGCTGCGGCCTGTATATATGGATTCTGAATCCTTATTATAGCAGAGTCGGAAAAAAAGTCCAGACCGATTCTAAAAAAGATCGTCAAAAGATCCGATTCGTAAGAATTTCTTAACGGTTCCTTTTTTCTTTCCTTTTTCTTTCATTTTTTCCATATTCATGATTGCAGTTTTTCCATTTTGCAGTATGATGGTATTCATTGCAAATGGGAAGTATAACTTTCAGAACGTCCTTAAAAATGTTTAAAATTTTCATGTTCCCAAAAGCGCCAAAAGGACCGCCGCATCTGGCATGCCCTCTTCTAAGTAAACAAGATTTTTATTGTTATCTTGGTCTGCTTAAAAGGAAATATGCCAGTCTGCGGCAGTCCTTCTTTCTATTTCCGGTCAATTTCCGGATTGACATGCACCATAATGTGTTTTACCTTCGGAAATGTCTTTTCAATGCTGTTATGCACCACCTCGGCAATCTTGTGCGCCTCCCGCAGCGGCATGGAACCATCTACCTCAATCTCAATGTCCGCATAAATTTTATTGCCAAAGATCCGCGTCTGAAGCAGGTCAATCCGCGCCACATCTGGATTCTGAAGAACGCAGGCGCGCAGCTGTTCTTCAGTCTTCTCATCACAGGAATGATCGACCATTTTATCCATCGCATCTTTAAAAATCTCATACGCCGCTTTCACGATAAAGACGAAAATAACCAGGCTCGCGATCGGATCCATGACCGGAAATCCCATTCTCGCGCCCACGATTCCGACCAGCGCACCGATCGAGGAAAACGCATCGGAACGGTGATGCCATGCATCTGCCATCAGTGCGCTGGAATCAATCTTTTTCGCATAATATCGGGTGTACCAGTACATCGCTTCTTTACTGACAATGGATATAACAGCCGCTGCCAGCGCCAGCATTCCCGGAACCTGCAGGTGACTGTATTCTCCCTTGAGCACGTCCGTAAGCGCCTCCACGCCAATCCCCAGACCTGTCATAAAGAGAACCATCGAGAGGACAATCGCAGCCACACACTCCATCCGCTCATGTCCATACGGGTGCTCCTTGTCCGGCTGTTTGGACGACAGCTTAATTCCAATCACCACGATCATCGTGCTGAACACATCGGACGCCGAATGGATACTGTCACTGATCATCGCATTCGAATGTGCGAACACGCCGGCTAACAGCTTCATAAACGCCAAAAGGATGTTCACTACTATCGTTACAAAAGACACTTGATTTGCCACTTTCTGAAAATCATTCTGTTTCATATTCGTTACCTCCAAAAAATATCTCATGGCACTAACGATAGGTGGGTGCTGCAAACCCATAAAAAAGTATAAAAAAACACCCACGAACCAGTATGAGTAACTACTGTCCCGTGGATGAAACTAACTTCCACTGTCGCTTCTGCGACCCGACCCCATGATATTCACGGTCTGCTCAGTTTGTACTGTAGTTTGATATGCAGTGCAAAGAGTTTATGATGAATAATAGCACAAGTTTACTTAGTTGTCAATATCGGGAAACGCCCTTTCTTCCATAATTTATTTCTTCAATTCCTTAATCCCAGCCTCAAGCCCTGCCGCCGTCAGCGGAAACATCGGGATCTCATCTCGGATCAGGCTGATCGTGTACGCACCGTAGGCATATGCCCAGTTATTTTCCCGCATCGGGTTCAGCCAGATCGCCGACGGAAAACGCCGGTGCATCTCCTGCAGCCAGTAAATGCCCGTCCGTTCGTTGCTGTGGAAATAGTCGAGACTGCCGCCGCGGTACAGAAGTTCCGACGGCGCCATCGACGCATCCCCGACCAGAATTACCTTGTATTCCGGTTTCAGGTTGTGAAAGACCCACTCGGTCGAGATCTTATCCCGCCAGGAGCAGGACGGCGTCGTAAACAGCTGATCGTAGAAACAGTTGTGGAAATAATAAATCTTCAAATCCTTAAAATGGGACGACTGATTGACCGCCTGGAACAGCCGGTTGCACAGATCCGCATATGCCCACATCGACCCGCCGCTATCCATCAGAAGCAGGAGCTTCGTCTGGTTCTTTCTAGGGCGCTCCATGACGAGCTCCAGACGTCCGCCTTCGTCACAGGTCTTCTCGATCGTTTTCTCCACATTGAGTTCCGTTTTCGGTCCATCCTCACGGCATGATAAAAGACGCAGCTTTTTGAGCGCCACCTGGAACTGCCGGATCTGGATAACCGCATCGTCGCGGAAATCGCGGTAATTCCGCTGTTCCGCCACCTGCAGCGCGCTCCGGTTTTTGCCCGGTCCGCCCACGCGGATGCCCTTCGGGCTGTAACCGGAATGTCCAAATGCCGACGTACCGCCGGTTCCAATCCACTTATTGCCGCCGTGGTGCTGCTCATGCTGCTCTTTCAGTCGTTCCGCCATCATTTTACGGATATCGTCCAGATCAAGTCCCGCAAACCGCGCATCGACCTCATCCTTATCATACGGCGTCTGCGCGTGCGCCTTGGCAAGCCAGTCTAAGACCTCCTTCGGAAGTTCCTCAAACGTCTGCACATTTTTAAAATATGCCAGAAATGCCTGGTCAAATTTGTCATATTCGGACTCTTTTTTGACCAGAACCGCCCTCGCCATATAGTAAAACTCCGTCAGGCTCGCGTCGTTCAGGTTCATTTCCAGCGCATCCATCAGGCTGTTCCACTCATTGAGGCTCGTCTTCATCCCGTAAGAACGGAGTAGATACAGAAAATCAGTAAACATATCGGTTATTCTCCACCAGCTTTAAATCCTCTGTCTTTTTTAAGAGTACCCCCGCAAACGGGATCTCCTTTTCCAGCTTCTCCACCGGCACGCCGCCGATCACAAGCGCCTGAATCCAGTCCAACACCTCGGAGGTACTCGGCTTCTTCTGCAGGCCGCGCAGATCGCGCACCCGGTAGAAGGCGTCCAGCACGCCGTCGATCAGCTTCTGGTCGAGATCCGGGTAATGTGCCTTGATGATCTTCTCCATCATCGGCTGCTCCGGGAATGCAATATAATGGAAGATACAGCGGCGCAGGAACGCATCCGGCAGCTCCTTCTCCGCATTGGAAGTGATAATCACGATCGGGCGGTGCTTTGCCTTGACCGTCTTTCCGGTCTCCGGAATATAAAATTCCATCTTGTCAAGCTCCCAGAGCAGGTCATTCGGGAACTCCAGATCCGCCTTATCGATCTCGTCGATAAGGAGAACCGTCTGCTTTTCCTTCTCAAATGCCTCTCCCATCTTTCCGAGGCGGATATATCTGGCAATATCATCAACGCCGTCCGCACCAAACTGGCTGTCGTAAAGACGCTGTACCGTATCGTACACGTAAAGACCGTCTTGTGCGCGGGTCGTCGATTTAATATTCCAGATCAAAAGTTCCATATCGAGGGATCTGGCAATCGCCTCCGCGAGCATCGTCTTTCCAGTGCCCGGTTCTCCCTTGATTAAGAGCGGCTTTTTGAGCGCCGCCGCAATGTTAACGCTGCGGATCAGTTCATCCGAAGCGATGTATTCGTCACTGCCGTGAAATTGCTGCATGGTAAATTCTCCTTTTAGAAAGTTCTCCTTTTACATAACTGTAAACACTAACAAGGGCGGCATAACGATTCAGGAGCCATGCTGACTGCGATCGGTTCGGATCCATCGTTCCTCCCGATCGTCATACATAATCCTGCCCGTTTGCCGCCCTATTGATTTGCGATACCAGATTGCTCCGCACTATATGCTCCCGCAATCTTCAAAACCATTCGTAATTCGCTCATTTTTCTTTGAAAAATGGCTACTTACTCATGTTTTTGGCGGGTCCCAAGGTCAAAAATTCTCCTGCAAGCAAGCTTGCGTCGAACTTCTGACCTTTTGACCCTGGTATCATCATAATATAGCAATATTCTAATAGTTTGTCAAATCGTATATATGTTAGGATTTCATTAGAAAAACACGATTGTTACTGCTCACTATTCTACTTTGCCACCCGGATATTCTTGCTGCCGCTAAATCCTTCCGGCGGCTCTGTCTCCGTGAGGATCATCGCTTCTTCAAACACCCCGAACGTCACCGAACTTACCATGCCGAATTTCTGGCTGTCCGCCAGCACATAGCAGCGCTCTGTCTGACGCATCGCCTCTTGCTTGACTAATGCCTCATTCGGATCCGGCGTCGTGAAACCGTGGCGCTTGCTGACGCCGTTGGTTCCAAAAAATCCCTTTGTAAAATGATAGCCCTGGATCGTCAGGAGCGCCTGACTTCCGATGACCGCCTCCGTCGTGCCCTTTAACTCACCACCAATCAGAATTACGCGGTTTCCGGCGGCTGCCAGCCGTTTGGCATGTGATACCGCATTCGTCACAAACGTGGCGCTGCGCGCCGGAAGATAGTCTAAGATATACCCGGTCGTCGTGCCCGCGTCCAGATAGACAAAATCATCCGGCTGGATAAGTCCCGCCGCAAACTGGGCGATTCTCCTTTTCTCCTCCTGCTGCAATTCCATCTTCTGTGCCACTGACGGCTCGGTTCCCGTAAATGTCCCGTCCGAGGACACCGCGCCGCCAAACACCTTGGTCAGGCGCCCCGCCTTGTCAAGCGCATTCAGATCCCGCCGGATCGTCGATTCCGAAACTCCCAGCACCTCTTTAATCTCAGGAACTGTCACACTCCTCTTTTTATCCAGAAGTTCCAAAATCAGTTCGTATCTTTTTTCTGTCAGCATGACTCTTTTCCTTTCATCTTCTGCTGTGGTTGAACTTTTTTTAGCTCAATTTTTCACTTCTCTCTGTCTTAATATTCTTATCAACTGCAGCTGCTTTCGACAATGACCTTCCGAATCGGCAGCACACGCCCCGGCGATACGGAAAGCTCATCCACACCCATTTTCAGGAATTCTTTTGTCAAACTCAGATCCGCGCCCAATTCGCCGCAGATACCTGCCCAGATGCCCTCAGCGTGCGCATTTTCGACAACCATGCGGATCATCGCCAGCACCGCCGGATGGTGCGGATCGTAAAATGCATCCAGCTCCGGGTTCTGACGGTCAACTGCCAGCGTATACTGGGTCAGGTCGTTCGTTCCGATGCTGAAAAAGTCCACTTTTTTCGCCAGATCCCGGCTTACCATGACTGCCGCCGGGGTTTCAATCATAATGCCCTGCTTCGGATCGCCAAACTGGAGATTCTGTGCGGTCAGCTCCGTCTTGACCTCCTCGACAATCGTCGCAATCGCCTCGACCTCCCAGACACTTGTGATCATCGGATACATGATCTGGAGATTGCCATAGGCACTTGCCCGAAACAGCGCGCGAATCTGTGTCTTGAAAATCTCCGGTCTTGTCAGGCAGATACGGATCGCCCGGCAGCCCATCGCCGGATTTTCCTCTTTTTTCAGTTCAAAATAATCGCACTGCTTGTCCGCGCCGATGTCCAGCGTGCGGATAATGACCGGTTTGCCCGCCATCGTTTCCGCTACCTGTTTATATACCTGGAACTGCTCCTCCTCCGTCGGAAATGTTTCTTTTTCCAGATACAAAAATTCGCTGCGGAACAATCCGATGCCCGCCGCATCGTTCTGAATGACCGACGCCAGATCCTTGCTGTTGCCAATGTTCGCATACAGGCGGATCTTCTTGCCATCCAGAGTGACTGTTTCGCGCCCTTTCAGTGTTTGCAGCAGTTCTTTCTTCTCCTGTTCCTCCCGCTGCCGGCGGCGCATTGTTTCCAATGTCTCCTCATCCGGTTCCACATACAGGACTCCGTTCGTACCATCCACAATCGCAAATTTCCCATCTACCGTCTCATCGAGCGCCACGTCCGTTCCGATCAGAGCCGGAATGCTCATCGTACGCGCCAGGATCGCCGTGTGGGAATTGACGGAACCGTGTACCGTCACAAAGGATAGCACCTTGTCCTTTTCAAGCTGTACCGTCTCTGACGGTGCTAAATCATCTGCCAGAATAATCACCGGCTCGTCCGTATGGATGCCCTGACCTGCGCCTCCGGACAGAACGCGCACAATCCGCTCCGAAATATCTTTGACATCCGCCGCGCGCCCGCGCATATATTCGTCCTCCATCGCCGCAAACATCTGGGCGAAATTGTCACCGGTCACCGCAACCGCATACTCGGCATTGACCTTCTGCGTATCGATGATATTCTGAACCGCGTCCAGATAGTCCTCGTCCTCCAGCATGATCTGGTGAATCTCAAAAATCGCCGCATTCGCCTCGCCAACTTCTTTTACCGCCTTTTCATACAACTCGCCGAGCTGGCGGATGGACTCCTGAACTGCCGCATTAAACCGCGCTTTTTCCTGCTCTGTATTCTCTATTTTCGTCCGCTTTACGGTCTGCTCGCCTTTCTGATACACACATATTTTTCCAACTGCGACACCGCCAAATACACTTTTTCCACGATACGTCTGCATGACCATTCCCCTTTCCATTGATCCATTGTCGAAAAATGCCGCCATGTAATAATCCCTTACATCGCGGCATCTTTGTTAAACTACATATTTTCCTTCATAAACTGGCTGACTGCCTCATAAGCTGCTTCTTCATCCTCACCCTCAAAGGTCAGGGTTACTTCCTGTCCGTTCTTTACCGCCAGTCCCATGATACCGAAAATCTTTTTGCAGTCGCCGCTCTTTCCATCTTTCGCCAGCTTGATCGTACTCGTAAACTGTTTTGCCGCCTTTACCAGTTCACCTGCCGGGCGTGCATGGATTCCTTCCGGGTCTGTAATGGTATATTTAAACTCTTTCATGATGATGTTCTCCTTCTCATTATAACCTATTTTGATTGATTTGACCAAAAAATTTCTAATAAAGATTCACATTCCGTCAAAAAAATTATTTATCTATTCTTCTACATTCTTCTTGAGAACTCCTAAGAGTACCGTCGAGATCGCCATGCCAACCACCAGTGCCAGCAGATAGAACAGCGGATTTCCCATGACTGGGAATACGAAGATTCCGCCATGCGGCGCCATCAGTGTGCAGTTAAATAACATGCTCATCGCTCCCGCAACACCCGAACCGACGATGCAGGCTGGAAGCACGTGTACCGGATCGGACGCTGCAAATGGAATCGCGCCCTCCGTGATAAATGCCAGACCCATGATGAAGTTGGTCGGTCCTGCCTCGCGCTCTTCCTTTGTAAATTTCTTCTTAAACAGCATGGTTGCCAGCGCAATCGCACACGGCGGTGTCATACCGCCAATCATAACAGCTGCCATCACATCGTAGTTGCCGGAGGCGATTGCCGCCGTACCAAATACATATGCCGCCTTGTTGAATGGACCGCCCATGTCGATCGCCATCATCGCCGCCAGCACAAAACCAAGAATCAGCTTACTCGAACCACCCATGCTGCTCAGACCATTGTTTAACGCCATATTGATCGCGCCCATGACCGGCTCTACGACGAAGCTCATAACCAGTCCGATGAGCAGGACGCCCACAACCGGGTAAATCAGGACCGGAGCAATCTTTTCCAGTGCCTCTGGAAGATTCTCGCACGCTTTCCGAAGCGCCAGAATCAGATATCCGGCAATAAAACCTGCCGCCAGGGCACCAAGGAAACCTGATTTTCCCTGAGAAGCAATCATGCCGCCGACAAAACCGACTGCCAGCGCCGGGCGGTCTCCGATCGCCATCGCGATGAAACCAGCCAGAATCGGGAGCATAAAGCCAAATGCCACACCGCCGACATTTTTAAACCATGCCGCCAGCGGGGTAATCGTACCAAAGTTTACACGCTGGTCGAGCGGAAGTGCATTCATATCCACACTGAAACCATCAATCAGAAACGCAATCGCAATCAGGATGCCGCCGCCGACTACAAACGGAAGCATGTGGGAGACACCATTCATCAGCTGCGTGTAAATCTGGTGTCCGACACTGCCCGATTTGCCGCCAGAGGCTGCCTTTGCCGGGCTGCTGCTTCCAGATGATGCTGCGTGGTAAACCGGTACCTCCCCGGACGCCGCGCGCTCCAAAAGCTCCGGTGCCTTGCTGATACCGTCCGAAACCTGACATTCGATCACTCGTTTTCCGTCAAACCGATCCATCGGCACCTGTGCGTCCGCTGCCACGATGATGCAGTCCGCCGCCTCGATCTCCTGTGCCGTCAGCACATTTTTTGCTCCGGCTGAACCGCGCGTCTCAACTTTGATCTTCCAGCCCTTCGCGCGTGCCGCTTTTTCCAGGCTTTCGGCTGCCATGTAGGTGTGCGCGATACCGGTCGGACAGGAAGTAACCGCTAAGATCTTCGGTCCGGCTGTCTTTTCCGTCTCTGCACCCGCTTTTTGCGCCTGAATCTCCTGACCACCTGCCTGTGCGGCATTCTCTCCATTTGTATCTGCCGCTTCTTCGACGGAATCAGCCGCCAGTCTCTCATCGATGCCTGCCTGTTCTGCATCTGCCTTATCAATAATGGAAAGAAAGTCTTCCACCGAAGAGGCATTTCGCAGGGAATCTGAGAAATTCTCGTCCATCATGAGAACGGAAAGCTTGCTCAACACATCCAGATGTACGTTATCTTTTGTATTTGGCGCTGCAATCAGAAACAGCAGAGTGACCGGTTCGCCGTCCAGGGAGTCGAAATCCACGCCATTTTTGATGACCATCGCCGCCAGCCCCGGCTTTTTGACCGCATCACATTTTCCATGAGGAATTGCAATCCCCTCGCCGATACCGGTCGTGCTCTCTTCTTCTCTCGCATAAACCTGCTTGCGGAATGCCTCGACATCCGACAGCTTTCCGCTCGCCGCCATCAGCTCTACCGCCTTGTCCAGTGTCTCCGATTTGCTGGTGGGTGCCGCATCCAGCGATATACTTCTCGGATCCAGTAAATCAGTAATCTTCATATCTGTTGCCTCCCTATTTATGCCCGAATGTCAGGTATGCATTGCATATCCGGCAGTACATTCTGCCAGCTTCAAAAATGTCTGCATACAACCTCATCCGATTTTTGTGATTTTACAGGTCTCATACACTTTCTTTATCTCATCCTTCGTCGCCAGCTGCTCCGAAAAGGCGCTCGCGCTTCCAGCTGCCAGTCCCATGCGGAAGGCGTGTTCATAATCTCCGCTCTCCCCGTATCCGGCCAGGAAACCGGCTACCATCGAATCTCCGGCTCCGACACCATTTTTCAAGGTTCCCTTCGGTGCTTCCGCCGCATAGACGCTTCCATCCTCCGCCAGAAGAACCGCGCCCTTGCCTGCCATCGAAACCAGCACGTTGACCGCACCTTTTTCCTGCAGCTTCTTCGCATACGGAACAACTTCCTCCCGCTCCGAGAGCTTCACGCCGAAAATGTCTCCCAGTTCATGATTGTTCGGTTTGATTAAAAATGGATGGTGTCCCAGCACATTGAGCAGCAGATCCTTGGTCGCGTCCACAACAATCCGGACGTCCCTGCCATCCAGGCGCTCCATAATCTTCTGATAAATATCATCCGGCATCGACGCTGGAATACTTCCAGCCAGCACCAACGTATCATCCGCCCCCAGCCGGTCAAGCTGGGTCATCAGCGCATCCACCGCTTTCCGCGGAATCTTCGGTCCCCGACCGTTGATCTCAGTCCCGTCGATGGATTTCAGCTTCAGGTTGATGCGGGAGACTCCCTCATCCAGGGAAATAAACTCGGCTTTCACGCCCAGCTGCTCCACTTCCTTCCGAACCTCCTCGCCGACAAACCCGGCAGTAAAGCCAAACGCCGTATTGGCAATTCCAAGGTTTTGAAGGACCGTCGAAACATTGATTCCCTTTCCGCCCGGAAGCAAAAGCTCCGAATCCGTCCGGTTGGTCAGTCCGAGCTTAAAATCGCTCACTGACACAATATAATCTAACGATGGATTAAAGGTTACCGTATAAATCATAAGCCTTCATTCCTTTCTTATCTTGATTGATTCTGACTGTATTATAAAATCATTTTCATTCAAAATCAATCAAACTTATTCACAAACATGCTGTCTCTTTTTGGGTTATATTGCACAATTTTGATTTTTTATGATTTTTTTTGATTGATTGTTTCGTGTGAATTCCGGCGAAACGATTGCTGTCACTGATGGAATAGTGTTTCCAAAAACATCATTTTTACTCAGCTTCATCTCCTCTTCTAATCGTAAAATCCGCCTTTGTTGACAAGGATTTCCCCATTTGCTATAGTAAATGAAGAATTTTGTAATATCTTTGTAATATTTCCAAGATGTTTTTATATCAGAAAGGATATACGATATGAACGATTCCCCTTTGAAACCTGCTTCTTCCAGGCGCAAAAAAATGGATAAAACAATGATGGCGATCTATTTCCTGATCCTTTTTATTGTGGCCGGGGCGGCTCTGCTGGCATTTCTATGCCTCTCTAAACCTTCTGATAAGAAGAACAACGCCGGCTCTGATCCTTCCATCGCTTCTTCCAGCACCTTAAAAAACAGTCATCAGACCGGCACCGATGCTAAAAGTACGGCGAAAGCCAAAATCAAAGAAGAAAAGCCGGTCGATCCGTATGAAAATCTCGCGGTCGCCAATGTGGATGATGCGCTGAACCTGAGAGAAAAACCAGATACAGATGCCAAGGTACTCGGCACCTGCTTCCGCGGAGGCGGCGGTACCATTTTAAAACGCAAAAATGGCTGGACAAAAATCCGCTCCGGTGGGCTGGAGGGATGGCTCAAGGACGATTATCTTGTATTTGGCGATGATATCAAGCCGCTCGCCAAAGAGCTTGGTCTCTATATCGCTACCGTCAGCACACAGACACTCCATGTACGCGAGGAAGCCAGCACGGATTCTGCCATCGTCGGTCTGGCTGCCGCGGAAGACTACTATCCTGTACTGAGTCAGGAAACTGGATGGGTCAAAATCCAGCTTTCCGTTGACACCTCCGGTTACGTTTCTTCTGATTATGTCACAATCAGCGTCAAGCCAGGACGCGCAATCAGCATTGAGGCTGAGATGGCAGCGCTGGAGGCGGCACGGCAGGCTGCTGAAGAAGCTGAGCAGGCATCCAGAGCCGCCGAGGAAGCCCAGATTGCAGCCGCAAAATCGCAGGCAGAAGCAAACGCGGCTAAAGGTTCCTCCCAGACTTCGGGAAAATCTGGAAATTCTGGAAGCTCTTCGAAAAAGAGCACGGCTGCACCAGCCGCTAAATCATCCTACGTGATCTCCGCCTCCGAGAGCGACGTTTATCTGCTCTCCGCCTGCCTCACGATGGAAGCCAACGGCGGATCCTATGAAAGCTATCTGGCAGTCGGAAGTCTGATCGTCAACCGCGTCAAATCTGGCAAATGGGGCAAATCCATCTCCAGCGTCATCTACGCGGACGGACAGTTCCCAGGCGCGACCTCCGGCCTGCTTGACAAATATCTCGATAGAGGACCGTCCTCTACTGCCACCAAGGCGGCAAAGGCAGCGCTCGCCGGGGAGAATCAGATAGGCGACTACCTTTATTTTACCTCGACCAAATCAGCAAACTACGACAGCTACTCCAGCTATCAGGTGGTTGGTGGGAATTGTTTCTATAAAAAATAAAAGGCTTAAAAAGGCGGATTTAAACGCATTACATTAAACCTCATATACATTCCCATCGCCTTATGATATGATAATCATATCAGCAAAACATACAGGCAGAGGACACCTACTGTCCATACCTTATTGATAGGTACTCTCGGAGTCTTTCCTGCAAATCATCTCACAACATTAAGCACAGAAAGCTTCCGGGAGTCCATTGATTGCAAATGGAGGAAATTATGAGAAAATCAATTTATACTTTGATGGTTTCCACTCTCATCGCAGCCGCCAGCATGACCGCCTGCTCCAGCCAGCCGTCTGAAACAACCACGGCTGAAACAACTGCCGCTGAATCCACACAGGAAAACGATACATTAGCAGAAAGCAGCGATGCCAGCGAAACAACTACTGCCGGAGAAAAAGAAACCTCCCAGACAACGGATGCAGATTATGCAGAAGACGAGACTCTGAGCGAAAAAGAAATCACAGAACTTTACCGTGGTTTTGCCAGATCCCTTCAAAGCATCATCGCCAATAAAAATATGAACGATTTAGCCGAGCTGCTTGTCTATCCGTCCTACATCGGCATCGATGACGGGATTGTCGTAAATAACAGAACTGAATTTATGGCTCTTGACGCAGACAAGGTATTTACCGACGCGCTGATTGAGGCAGTCAAGACAGCCGATGTTTCTTCCACCGAACTGACCAAGGCAGGTTTCATCGTAGGCGATCCATCCGGTAAACCGGCAGTTACCTTTGGTCTGGACAAAGAGGGATCTATCGGTATCACAGGTATTAACTACTAATCAGATATAAAATAGTGAAAAAGAGCGCCGCAACACTCACAAACCGGCTTTCCATTTCTGGTAAAACCGCTCCATGAGTGCCGCAGCGCTCTTTTCTACGTTACAGCCAGACAACTGCATCCATCAATCCGGCTGACTGCTTCTTCTACATTATCCTTCAATCGCAATATATTTTTTCTGCTCGACTTCCGGTTTTGCTTCTTTCTTCGGAACAAAAATCTTCAAAATACCATGCTTAAATTCCGCCTTGATATCTTCCTCTGTTATATCATCACCGACATAGAAGCTTCTCGCACAGGAACCTGCGTAACGCTCTCTGCGGATGTAACGACCGGACTTTTTCTCCTTCTCGTCCTCATCCAGTCCCTTCGCAGCCTGAATCGTCAGATTACCATCTTCCAGGGAAATCGAAATCTCTTCTTTCTTAAATCCCGGCAGATCCATCTCCAGCTCATAGCCGTCTTCCATTTCCTTGATATCGGTCTTCATCAGGTTCTGTCCATGGCGTCCATACAGCTTTTTCTCTATCTTCTGTCCGGCGTTATCATCATAAAACGGAAAATCATTAAAGAAATCATCAAACAAATTTTCTCCAAAAATACTCGGCATTAACATAAGTCATCTCTCCTTTTCTAACTTCATTTCATTATGTTTATTTACCAACATTTTCGGAACCGGGACGGTCTGGGAACTTTTCTTTTCTTCCTCTTCCTTCGTTCTGGCTATGTTATAGCACTTCTTATTAGCACTGTCAAGATGCGAGTGCTATTTTTTTTGTGAAGAATTTGTGAACGCTACGAGCCATGCACATTTCCATGAAAGAGCCATCTTTCAAGCTTGCTTGATAAAGATGGCTCTTTCATGGAAATGTATAGGGCGACAGCTCTACAGCGAGGGAAGTCTTTCCCGAGCTGTGCATGGCGTATGCCACTACTTCACAGGGATTTTTCACTTACTTTCGCACTCAATTTTCTTGGTTTGACCACATTTTTACAACAAATTCTTGGAAAAATATATTCGTCTGATTTTCTTACCACATTTTACGACAACAACTTATGGTTTATACCACAGCAGGTACGGTTTCTGGCAGGTTCATTTTAGACATCTCATTCTCCACATGAGACTTATCTGAAATATGATTATAGACATTCATTGTGATCTGTGCATCTGAATGGCCCATCACATACTGCATAACTTTGGGATTGACATTGTTCTCACCCAATCTGGTACATCCCGTATGACGAAGGGTATGCGATGAAATAGGAGGCATCAGCTCCGGCTCTCGCTTCTCTTCTTCTGCCAGTTTGCTTTCTTTCTTATTATAGGCATTGACAATATTTTTCAGAAAGCTGTTCACTCCCGCTGGCATAATCGGACGTCCATGCTTTGTATTAAAGATGAATCCACTGCGTCCACCTATCTCAACATTACTCTGTAAACCAAACATTAGGTTCAGTTCTCTCTGCTTACGGAACGCATCATATACCATCTGTGTCATAGGAATATCTCTGATTCCTGCATCCGTTTTGGTTTCTGAATCATGGAAACAATATCCTTCATCACCTTCATAATATACAAGCTGTCCACCTACATGGATCTCCCGATTCTTCATATCCACATCCGACCAGGTTAAGCCGATGGTTTCACTCACTCTCAGGCAAGCCCCAAACATAACCTGCATCATTGGAAGATGAGGCTTATACACATTACTCTGTTCAACAAACTTCAGAAGTTTTTTCTGCTGTTCCAGCGTCAGTGCTTCTTTCTCCTTTGCCGGAGTCCCATAATCTCCAAGTGTTCCTGTTACCGGATTCTTGCGGATAATCCCATCTTCCACTGCCAGTTCAAAACTGGGATTCAATAAGCCATAAAGACCTTTGATCGTACTGTGTGCCAGTCCTTCATCTGGCAATGCAGAAAAGAACGTCCTTACGTGAGATGTCTTAAAATCCACAACACGTAGCAAAACTTAAATTCACTGCATTTTTCCTCTTTGGCAAAAGGAAAAGCACTGTAAAACCCATAATCCAACGGTTTTCAGTGCTTTTTTCATATTACATTATTGAATATCCCTCATTCTGCCTATATAAGTGAAACTTAGCGAAACTTAAATTAAATCTCTTTCAGACAATTCAATTTGGATATTCACCGACTGTGGATTATTTCTCAGTGCACCAGTTTCCAACTTACCGCCTGCTGCCTTGCATCCACAAATCTCTTATAAATACCTTCCTGTTTCATTAATTGCTCATGTGTTCCCTGCTGTGCAATTCTTCCTTTTTCAACAACCACAATCTGGTCTGCATGTCTGACTGTTTTTAATCTGTGGGCAATCATAATAATCGTTTTTTCCTTTGTAAGTGCATCTACTGCATCCATCAGCTCCTTTTCATTCTCCGGATCAACATTTGCCGTTGCTTCATCCAATATGAGATCGGAAGAGCCCTTCATAATCGCTCTGGCTATCGAAATACGCTGCTTCTCACCACCGGAAAGTGTGGCTCCTCCTTCTCCGATCACTGTGTCATATCCATTCGGAAGTTTGCTGATGAAATCATGACAACATGCTTTCTTCGCCGCTTCCACCACTTCCTCATGACTTGCATCCTGGCGTCCGAATTTAATATTATTCTCAATGGTGTCTGCAAACAAATACACCGACTGAAACACAAATGAGAAATTACTCATCAGACTGTTCATGCTGTAGTCTTTTACATTCACACCTCCAAGTGTCACTTCCCCGGAATCCACATCCCAGAACCTGGCAATCAGATTGCAAAGTGTTGATTTTCCTCCACCAGATGGTCCAACGATTGCTGTCGTCGTTTTCTGCGGAATAGAGAGCGATATATCATCAATGATCTTCCGTTTGTCATAAGAAAACGAAACATTAGAAAGTCTGATATCGTAATTTTCCGGCTGTATTTCTTTACCGTCGATATCCATGGTATCCAGCTCCAATATTGCATTTGCTTTATCTACACATACGCTTACCACATGTAAAAGAGAGGAATAATTTCCTGCACATTCCAGACTGGCATAAAGCATAAATGCTGAAATTGTCATACCGATCGCATAGACCGCACTCATAGTTCCATTAATATAAAAATATGCACTGCAAGCCACGATCACAGCACCTGTAATTTTGGTTATCACACTTTGCAGAAAATGATAGGGCACAAACAGCATTTCCATCTTTGTATTGATCTTTTCACATGCTTCATTTGCATCATTTAATCTTTTCGCCTGTTTCCCAAGCAAGTTATATGATTTAACTTCTGATATTCCCTGCAGATACTCCATGATCTGGTTTACAAGCTCCATATCGCATACCACTTTTTGCTCTGAATCTTTTTTACCCGCATTCTGCATCACAGAATTGACCCCAAAGAAAATAAGTACTCCTGCTGCAGCTATCAGTCCAATTCTCCAGTCAAAAATAAACAGCATAAGAATGATCATTGATGTTTCCAGAATTCCCTGCATTGTCAGCATAACCACTCTCGCAGCCACATCGCCAAGTATTTCCATTGTATTGGTTGTAATGGAAGAAATTTCCCCGATACTATTGGAATTGAAATACCCCATCGGCAGATATCGCAGATGTTCTGCAATCTTGATTCTCATAAAAGCACTTGCATTATATCCTCCCTCTGTCTGAAGCACTGTAGAGTATCTCTTGCAGATTACGTCGACTACAATTGCAAGAACCATAATCGCAACGGAGCCTCCAATATATTTTCCTGTCGGTTTCCCACTCAGCAGACCAATCAGTATGTACATAATAGCCGGAATCTTCATTGCTGAGGCAAGAGCCTCTATGAGTCCGCTCACTATCGACAGTTTAAATTTATTGCCATTTTCCCTGCCTGAAAAACGAAAGAATTTTGCCAGAATCCCAAACATATCATTCTCCCTCCTTCACCGTATCTTTTACAGAAATATGGGCATTCCACATTTCCTTATAAAGCGGGCATGACACCAGAAGTTCCTCATGTGTGCCATGTGCTGTTACATTTCCATCATTTACAACAAAGATCTGGTCACTGTCCTTAACAGTAGAAAGTCTGTGTGCTATTACGATCAGGGTCTTCCCTGCTACCAGTTTTGCGATAGAATTCTGCAGAATTGCCTCATTTTCCGGATCTGTGTAGGCAGTTGCCTCATCAAGGATCACGATCGGAGCATCCTTTAACATTGCTCTTGCAATGGAGATACGCTGCCTCTCACCACCTGACAGATGTCCTCCTGCACCTCCTACAACCGTATCAAATCCATTCTCCAACTGCATGATAAATTCATAGCATCCACTTTTCTTTGTCACCTCGATGATCTGTTCATCTGTAGCATCCGGATTTCCCTGTCTGATATTTTCACGGACTGTTTCATTAAACAGATAATTGTCCTGTGCAACATATGCAATTTTCCGATTAAAATCTGCAAATGCCAGTTCTTTGACATCAACTCCACCGATTTTGATGCTTCCGGAATCCACATCCCACAGGGACGCAATCAGCTTTGCGATGGTCGACTTGCCGCTTCCGGAAGGTCCTACGATTGCATTTACCGTTCCTGCTTTCAGCTCCATAGTTACTCCGTGCAGGATTTCTTTGTCGTGATAACCAAATCTGACATCTTCAAGAGTAACGGAGTTATCTTTTGGAACACTTTTACTTTTCTCTGGACGTTCAAGCTCCGGCTGTTCCAGAATTCCTGCCACTTCACCAACAATCACTCCGATCTTGCCAAGATCATCTGTATAGGAACCCACTGTGATCAACGGTCCAACGATTCCAAGTGATAAAATAATGCAGATGGCAAAATCTGAAATCGCAAGTGTTCCATTGGCTACATAATGTGCCCCAAACGGCAACACCGTAAGAAGCGTATAAGGTGTGACCACCATCATCAGTCCATGAAAGATCGAGCACCGTTTCATCCAGGAAAT
>ERZ772878.947-NODE-947-length-18329-cov-17.2656_pt1 | contig 18329 bp, 15 predicted proteins | sample MGYA00580578_ERZ772878 | MGnify/ENA primary metagenome ERZ772878 (study PRJEB29015, sample SAMEA2737686) | human gut metagenome | biome: human gut; feature: human-associated habitat; material: faeces | place: China | collected 2012 ...
GCGTCCGCTTCGCCATAAAGAAGTCTTTTGCTTTACAAGCGTATCATTCCAACAACTACAAATTTACATCCAATAAGATCTTCTCAAGAACATCCTCGACGGAAGATGTCACCGCATCAGCGTGATCTGCAACTCCGGGAGCGGCATTAGCCATGGCATAACCTGTGCCGACCAGTTCCAGCATTTCAATATCATTATACTGATCGCCAAAGGCAATACATTCCTCCGGGGTGATATCGAGAACTTTCAGAAGATGCTTCAGTGCAGTTCCCTTATTTGTACCCGGTGCAATAAAATCAATCCAGATAGTTCCGGAAGTTACGATCTTGATCTCAGAGCCAAAAATACTCTGAAGATGCTTTAAGTATGCATTCAGGACATCAGGTCCATCGATCATATTGCAGATAGCAATCTTGAGGAACGGACCATTGATCTGGTTGAGATCTTCGACAATCTCTGTTTTATTGTGCATAATATTGACAATGTGGTCTACAAATTCGGGATTCCGGTCTTCAATCAGGCAGGTATCTTCTCTGGAGACAATGATTTCAAAATGATCAGATTTCTTCACTTCCCGGATGATCCGGTAAGCAAGGTCATCTCTGATCGTTCCGCGGAAAATAAGTTTGCCCTGATGCATACAGATTGAGCCGTTCTCTCCAATATAAGAAATTTCATCTTTGATCTTATCAAATACGATTCGCTCATTAGTATACTGGCGACCACTTGCGGCTACGAAATGAATCCCTTTCTGCGTCAGTGAATGAATCAGGCTGATTGCACGGGGAGTAAGCTCCTGGGTACCATCCTGAAGAAGTGTTCCGTCAAGGTCACTTGCAATTAATTTGATCATTTATTAAAACCTCCATTTAAAACTGATTCAAGTATACATGAAAATGAGAATTTCGTAAAGAGTGTCAAATTAAGCGGAATAACAGAAAAAATTTGTATATATCGGAACTTTATGTAACAAAAAAGAAATACTTGTAAATGATTTGTAATGGTTATATAATGAAAACATCTAAGGTGTGTCTGAAGTATTTTAGAAAAAGATCTGGGGGAATTGCAATCGCAGGTCGCGACAGAAAAAGACCTGAATATACATATTAAAAGAGATTGCAGGAAAGGAAATGTATTATGGGTAAGTATTTTGGAACAGACGGTTTTCGTGGAGAGGCAAATGTAGTTCTGACGGTTGAGCATGCTTTTAAAGTAGGACGTTATCTTGGCTGGTATTTCGGGCAGGAGCATAAGGCAAGGATCGTGATCGGCAAGGATACGAGAAGAAGCAGTTATATGTTTGAGTATGCACTGGCAGCAGGACTGACGGCTTCAGGAGCAGATGCATATCTTCTTCATGTTACGACAACACCGAGTGTGTCTTACGTGGTAAGAACAGAAGACTTTGATTGTGGGCTTATGATTTCCGCCAGCCATAATCCGTATTATGATAATGGTATCAAGGTGATCAACAGTGCCGGACATAAGATGGAAGCAGAGGTAGAAGAAAAAATTGAGGCTTATATTGATGGCAAGATTGGGGAAGTACCGCTGGCGACAAAAGAAAATATTGGACGTACTGTTGACTATGCAGCAGGAAGAAACCGTTATATAGGACACTTGATTGCCCTTGCTACACGCTCTTTTAAAGATATGAAGGTAGGACTTGACTGTGCGAATGGAAGTTCTTCCAGTATCGCAAAGAGTGTCTTTGATGCACTTGGAGCGAAGACTTATGTTATTAATAATGAACCAAATGGTGTGAATATCAATACGAACTGCGGATCGACCCACATCGAAGTACTTCAGGCATTTGTAAAGGAGAAGAAGCTGGATGTAGGATTTGCCTATGATGGAGATGCAGACAGATGTATTGCTGTAGATGAAAATGGAAATGTTGTAGATGGTGACCGTATTATGTATGTATGCGGAAAGTATCTGATGGAGCAGGGACGCCTGGCAGATCATACGATTGTTACAACGATCATGTCCAATCTCGGACTCTATAAAGCATGTGATAAGATCGGCATGAAGTATGAGCAGACTGCGGTTGGAGATAAGTATGTATATGAGAATATGCTTCAGAATGGATATGTTCTCGGTGGCGAGCAGTCCGGTCATATTATTTTCAGCAAGCATGCACGTACCGGTGACGGTATCCTGACTTCTCTGATGGTCATGGAAGCAATCCTTGAAAAGAAGCAGAGTCTTGGAACATTGGCAGATGAAGTGAAGATTTTCCCACAGCTTTTGAAAAATGTACGTGTAAAGGATAAAAGGACTGCTTTGGATAATGAAGCAGTACAGAAGGCAATCGAGCAGACTGCTGAAGAGCTTGGAAGTGACGGACGGATTCTGGTTCGTGAGAGTGGTACAGAACCGGTGATCCGTGTAATGGTCGAAGCCGCATCGGATGAGATCTGTGAAAAATATGTTGATGGTGTGGTTAAGATCTTTGAACAGGAAGGATTATGTGAATAACCGGGATGATGAGAGATAAGCTTAAAGATAAGATGACAGAAGTTTCAGATTATATTTTTCAGCATCCGGAATTATCGAAGCACGAGGAGCAGTCTTCTCGTGCTTTAGCTGATTTTCTGGAACAGGAAGGATTTACTGTAAAGTGGGAACTGGCAGGTTTCAGGACCGCTTTTGTAGCTGAGTGGGGATCGGGGCAGCCGATCATTGGTTTCCTTGCGGAGTATGATGCACTTCCGGGGCTTGCACAGGAGCCGGTGAGCCGGCATTGTCCAAAAGAAGGTCCGGGACATGGTTGTGGACATAATCTTTTAGGTACGGCGTGTGCCGGTGCGGCAGTGGCACTGAAGGAACGGATGGAAAGAGAACAGATTTCAGGAACGGTTCGTGTCTATGGCTGCCCTGCGGAAGAAATCGTCATCGGAAAGATCCGTATGAATGAGCAGGGGGTATTCGATGAGCTGTCTGCTACAGTTACATGGCATCCATTTGACAGAAACCGTGTCAGTTATGATATCTGGCAGGCCCAGGATATTAAAAATTATAAGTTTTACGGGATAGCGGCACATGCGGCAAGATTTCCTGAAAAAGGAAGAAGTGCTTTGGATGCGGCTGAACTGATGAATGTGGGAGTGAATTATCTGCGGGAACATGTGGCAGATGATGTAAGAATGCATTATACGTATACAAATACAGATGGTCCGGCAAATATTGTTCCACCTTTTGCCTCAACGAATTATTTTATCCGCTCATGTCTGTGGAAAAAGACGAAAGATGCGTCGGAGCGTGTGGATAACTGTGCAAAGGGAGCAGCACTGATGACCGGGACGCGAGTGGAGATTGAGCGTGTCACCTGCAATAAAGAGATGAAGACGAACCGTGTGCTTGCGGAAACCTTTTATGAGGAAATGAAAAAGATCCCGACACCGGTTTATACGGAAGATGAGATTGCATTTGCGGCTGAAATATCAAAGGAAGCCGGATTTGAAAATCATGGGGAATATTTCGCCGGCCTTGAACCGCTGGAGGATCAGCCAGTTCCACTGGCAATCGGAACGGACGTGTCAGATGTGAGCCATACTGTTCCGACGATCATGCTCAGTGCGGCAGCCATGTGTAAAGGAACACCGCTTCACCACTGGGCAGCTACTGCACAGGTGGGAATGAGTATCGGGCAGAAAGGTATGTTCTATGCGGCTGAATGTATGGCCGAGGGAGCATGGCAGCTTGTGACAAAGCCGGAGATTCTGAATGCAGCATGGGATGAGTTCCGAAAGACGGAATAGAAGATTGAAAAGAAGACTGAAAAGACTGAAAAAGCGGATACCTGATCTGTTGAGAACAGGTTATCCGCTTTTGGGTTATACAGGTAATAAGATGGGGAGATTACTCTACATCTACGACTTTCAGCCATCCTTCAGGAGCTTCGATCTGTCCCATCTGGATGCCTCTGAGAGTATCATAAAGTTTCTGGGTAACTGGTCCCATTTTCTCCATTCCGCTTGGGAAGCAGATCTCTTCACCGTGGTTTACAACTTTTCCTACAGGAGAGATTACGGCAGCAGTTCCGCAAAGTCCACATTCTGCGAAATCTTTTACCTCATCAAAGTATACATCTCTCTCTTCTACTTTCAATCCAAGATAATGCTCTGCCACATACATCAGAGAACGTCTTGTGATAGAAGGAAGAATTGTTGAGGAGTGAGGTGTAACAACTGTACCGTCTTTTGTGACGAACAGGAAGTTAGCTCCGCCAGTTTCCTCTACTTTAGTTCTCGTAGCAGAATCAAGGTACATATTCTCATCAAATCCATTTGCATGGGCTGTTACGATGGCATGAAGGCTCATAGCATAGTTCAGTCCGGCTTTGATATGACCTGTTCCGTGCGGAGCAGCACGGTCAAAATCAGACACGCAGATGGTCAGAGGCTTAACACCGCCTTTGAAATAAGGACCAACCGGTGTAGTAAATACACGGAACTGATATTCTTCTGCAGGCTTTACTCCGATAACCGGGCTGATACCGAACATATAAGGTCTGATATAAAGTGAAGCACCTGATCCGTAAGGCGGTACATAGGCTGCATTGGCCTTTACAGTATCGACAACTGCTTCAACGAATTTATCTTCCGGGAATGCAGGCATCTCAAGACGCTTTGCAGAATCTGCGAAACGGGATGCATTCAGGTCCGGGCGAAAGATAACAGTACGTCCGTCTTCTGTTGTATAAGCTTTCATTCCTTCGAAAACTGTCTGAGCATACTGAAGAACTCCTGCACACTCACTCATCACAATATTAGAATCTTCTGTCAGGGCTCCCTCGTCCCAGCTTCCATTTTTAAAATTTGCAACAAATCGTTTGTCTGTTGGTACATAACCGAAACCTAAATTACTCCAGTCAATGTTCTTTTTTTCCATTGTATTAAATCCTCCATTCCTCTTGCGGTTGAAGACCGTAGCGTTTCTATGCCGATATTATAATACTGTCATTAATAAAAATCAAGAGTACGCTCGGTTTTTTCGGAAGGTTCAATTTACAGTATCACGATCACGGTCTGATACCCCGCTCTTTTCAGCCTTCGTTCCATAGCAACAGCTTCATCCAGTGTCTCAAAAGAACCGACATTCACTCGGTACAGGTCATTCCCTTCTAAAAGTTCTGCAGGAAAATCCTGGGATCGAAGTTCTCCCAGCAGGCGGTTGGCATAAGTCCGGTTGCGGAAAGCTCCGGTCTGAACAGAATAAAAAGGCTGTATCACATCGTTATCAATTTCGCCTCCAAGATCCAGTGTATCGAGAATCCCCTGGGTGATGGCGAGAGCAATATCATTAAAATTATTATCAAAAATCTGATTATCAACATCAGAATTAATGAATCCGACCTCGACAAGAACTGCAGGCATCTGGGTACGGCGGAGAACGACCAGTCCGGGACGTTCCTTGACTCCTAAGTTGACAAAACCGACGGATTCAAGCTGATCGTTGATATTTTGAGCCATTTTATATTTGATACCGGATTTATCATAGATCAGAGATTCCACACCGGAAACAGTATTGTCAGTTGGATAAGAATTGCGGTGAATGGAAATAAAAAAATCAACCCCTGCGATATTTGCCTCCATGGCTTTCTGATAAGGGGATTCATAAATATCAGTGGTACGGGTATAAAGAATATCAATTCCTCTTTCCTGAAGCAGTTCACCGATGGCGAGTGTCAGGGCAAGTGCATCGTCTTTTTCCTGACGGCCATTATACACAGCACCCGGATCACGACCTCCATGTCCTGCATCAAGCATAATAGAATAAGGCATAGTTATTTCTCCGTTGATGGATCTTTTCTATATATTATATGAAAAACAGGCAGAAAAGGTCAAAGCCGGTGAGGAAAGGAACTGACAGAATGAAAGGAAAAGTGCTGGCAGAAGAAAAAGCTGATCGAATACAAGGAAAGAGTTTTCAAAAACCTATGGATTTTGTGGGAAATACATATTAAAATAAAATCCAACAGGAAGGGAGATGCGGAAATGATTTACTTGGATAATGCGGCAACTACGATGCGGAAACCACCACAGGTAGTGCAGGCTGTGGTGAAAGCACTGGAATCAATAGGAAATGCAGGAAGAGGGGCATATCATGCGTCTTTGGATGCATCCCGGATCATCTATGATACAAGAGTAAAACTGGTAGAGTTTTTTGGCGGAGACCATGCGGAGCAGGTCGCGTTTACTGCAAATTCAACAGAAAGCCTGAATCTTGCCATCAAAGGACTCTTTTATCCGGGCGATCATATTATCACAACAGCACTGGAACATAACTCGGTTCTGCGTCCCTTGTATGAAATGGAAGAAAAAGGAACAGAACTGACAATTCTGAAGAGTGATGAAAAGGGATGCATTTCTTATGAAGAGATGGAAAATGCGATCCGTGAAAATACCCGGGCGATCATTTGCACGCATGGCTCAAATGTGACCGGGAATCTGCTGGATCTGACGAAAATCGGAAAAATAGCAAAGAGGCATGGACTACTCTTTATCGTGGATGCGTCTCAGACAGCAGGAGTATTTCCAATCAACGTAAAGCAGATGCAGATCGATGTTCTCTGCTTTACCGGTCATAAAGGACTGCTTGGACCGCAGGGAACAGGTGGACTTTATGTAAAAAAGGGGATTGAGATCCGTCCGTTGAAAAGTGGCGGAAGTGGAGTACAGTCATATAGTAAAAGGCATCCCCGGCAGATGCCCACTGCTTTAGAGGCAGGGACATTAAATGCACATGGGATCGCAGGTCTGCACGCAGCACTGGATTATCTGACGGAAACCGGGATTGATACGATCCGTGAAAAAGAACAGGCATTGATGTGGGAATTTTATGAAAAAGTCAGAAAAATTCCAGGGGTGATCGTATATGGCGATTTTTCCGGGAAAGAACGCTGTCCCATCGTGACACTTAATTTTGAGGATGTTGGTTCGGCAGAACTCAGTGATGCCTTATTCACAGAGTATGGGATTTCAACAAGACCGGGAGTTCACTGTGCACCGCTCATGCATGAGGCACTGGGGACAGTGGGACAGGGAGCGGTACGGTTCAGCTTTTCCCACTATAATACAGAGAAGGAAATTCTGACAGCAGTAGAGGCACTGAAAGAACTGGCAGAACTATAAGAAAGATGCTTTGCGAGTCATCGCGTAATTCAGAGAATCTGCCGCAGGCAGCTTCTCTTGCATACTTTGGTAATAAAATACAGCACCTGGTGGAAATAAATCCACTACAGGTGCCGTATTTTTATATCAGAGGCTTACACTTCATGTTCGGAAGAAACTTTCTGCTCAGAAGAATCATCAGAAGAAACGGCTGCAGTCTCTGTATGCGTATCAGAAGCAGTTACATCGGATTCCGGTAAATAAATATGAACGCTTTCTACGCGGTTCTTATCCAGTTTTTCAACGACGAGCCGGATGCCATCCTCCGTCATCACTTCATCTCCGGTCGCCGGGAGACGATCAAGATGTTCGATAATAAATCCGCCGAGAGAATCATAATCTTCGGACTCCAGCCTTGTATTCAGATGATCGTTCACATCATCCAGGCTCATAGAACCTTCAATGATATATTCCCGGTCAGAAATCTGCTGAACCAGTTCATCTTCTTTTTCATCATACTCGTCGTGGATCTCACCAACGATCTCTTCCAGGATATCCTCCAGTGTGATGAGTCCTGCCGTTTCGCCATATTCATCCAGCACGATGGCAATATTAAAGGTAGAATCCCTCATCTCAACGAGTAATTCAGAAATATTTTTATATTCGTAAGTGAAATGCGGCTCACGAAGAAAATCTCTCATATGAAACTCGGTATTTGCATCATAAAGAAGCAGATCCTTCATATTAATGATACCGACGATGTTGTCCTGCGTTCCCTCGTAGACCGGAAGACGGGTAAACTTATCTTCACGGAAAATATCGATCAGTTCTTCATAAGTATTGTCTACACTGGCAAAGGTGACATGGACTTTTGGAACCATGATATCTTTGGCATTGGCATCTCCCAGATCAAATACATTGTAGATCATTTCCTTTTCATCGGATTCAATCACGCCATCCTCGTGGCTGACATCTACGATTGTACGAAGCTCTTCTTCAGTCATTGCATTATTCACGGCATCAGGATCAACATGCATGATCAGCATGATCACACGGGAGAATAAATTAATGATGAAGATGAAAGGTGTCATGACCGTCATAAAAAACTTGAAAAATGGAATATAACGTAGCGTGACCTTTTCTGCGTTGAGCGTTGCATAATTCTTCGGGGTAATCTCTCCGAATACGAGGATCGCAACAGTCAGTACAGCGGTTGCGATACTGACCATATAACCGCCAAAATGATAGGCAAGTGAAGTAGCAAGCGAAGAGGCAGAGATGTTCACGATATTGTTGCCGATCAGTATGGCACTGAGCATCTTCTGGGTATGATTCTCCGTAATATCAAGAACCATGGCAGCACGCTTGTTTCCCTCGTCTGCAAGGGAACGGAGACGGATCTTATTCACCGCCATCAGTGCTGTCTCATTAGATGAAAAAAATGCTGAAAGAATCAGCAGGATAATCAATATAATCAGTTGGAAAGTGTCACTCGCGTCCACTTGAAATAATCACTCCTTTTGTATGATAAAAGTCAATTTAGATATACTCGATTAGTATACACTTTTTTCAGGTGATTTGCAAGTGGCGGCACAGTCCGGCGAGTGTGAACTGTTATTTTGGATCTGCTGCTTTTACAAAATGATGCAGATTCTGCTTTGAGTCGCTTTTCTCAGCCTGTTTTATGAAAAGGGTGGCTTTACTTTAAATGTGGCGTGGTGTATGATGTTTACAGCACTTAACAGAAAAGAAATGGAGTAAAAATATATGGATTTATACAGCAGTCTGTGTACGATTACGAAGGAAGAAAATATTTTGAGAGATGAGCCGATGTGCAGACATACGACTTTCCGTGTGGGCGGACCGGCAGATTATTTTGTCACACCACAGTCAGTGGAAGAGATCCGGGGGATACTCGCAGTATGCCGGAAAGAGAATGTTCCTTATTATATTGTAGGAAATGGAAGCAATCTTCTTGTTGGTGACGGTGGATTCCGGGGAGTTGTTCTTCAGATTTTTAAAAAGATGAATGACGTCCGGGTAGAGGGCGAAAGGGTGACTGCTCAGGCGGGAGTGCTTTTGTCAAAGGTGGCAAGTGCAGCATATAATGCGTCATTGACCGGTTTGGAATTTGCAGCAGGGATCCCCGGTACACTGGGTGGTGCGGTAAGGATGAATGCAGGTGCTTATGGAGGCGAGATGAAGCAGGTGTTGGAAAGTGCAGTTGTCCTGACGCAGGAGGGAGAACTTCTGACGATCCCGGTGGAAGAACTGGGACTTGCTTACCGTACCAGTGTGGTAGAAAAGAAAGATTATGTTGTGGTGGAGGCAACACTCAGACTGAAAAAGGGCGATCAGGCAGCAATCCGTGAGGTGATGGATGATCTGAAGCAGCGGAGAGTGACAAAGCAGCCACTGGAATTTGGAAGTGCAGGCAGTACATTTAAGCGTCCGGAAGGCTATTTTGCCGGAAAGCTGATCGAGGATGCGGGACTGCGGGGATTTCGTATTGGGGATGCACAGGTTTCTGAAAAGCACTGCGGATTTGTTATCAACAGGGGAAATGCTACAGCAGCCCAGGTCTGCGAGTTGATGCAGGAGGTTGTGAAGAAAGTGGAAGAGACTTCCGGGGTGACACTGGAGCCGGAAGTGAAAAGGATAGGAGAGTTTTAGGATGCGTTTTGTTATCGTTACGGGAATGTCGGGAGCCGGAAAGTCTACGGCTCTGAAAATGCTTGAAGATATGGGGTATTTCTGTGTAGATAATCTGCCGATCCCGCTTCTTCCGGGATTTGTCCAGATGTTGCAGAATACAGATACAGAGATGAAAAAAGTAGCTTTGGGACTGGATGTGAGAAGTGGACAGGATTTGACCGGACTTCGTGAAAATCTGGAAGAGATGGATCGGAACCGGGTTGGATATGAGATCCTTTTTCTTGATGCGAACGATGCAGTACTTGTGAAGCGTTATAAAGAGACAAGGAGACAGCATCCGTTAAGCGGATCGGGAAGAGTGGATACCGGAATTGCGAAAGAAAGAGAAAAGATTCTTTTCCTTAAAATGAAGGCGACTTATATTTTAGATACCAGTAAAATGCTGACCAGAGAGCTTCGGATCGAGCTGGAAAAGATCTTTGTGGATGGACAGAGTTTCTGCAATCTTTATATTACGGTTATGTCGTTTGGGTTCAAATATGGGATTCCGCAGGATGCGGATCTTGTCTTTGATGTGCGTTTTCTGCCGAATCCGTATTATATTGATACATTGCGGGAGAAGACCGGGAATGAGGCGGAAGTGCAGGATTATGTGATGCAGAATGACAAAGGAAGGATCTTTCTTGACAAGCTGAAAGACATGATGGAATTTCTGATTCCGAATTATATCCTGGAGGGGAAGAATCAGCTTGTGATCGCAATCGGATGTACCGGAGGAAAGCACAGATCAGTTACACTGGCGAATGCACTCTACCAGATTCTGGATAAAGAAGAAAATTATGGGGTGCGTATCGAACATCGTGACATTGGAAAAGATAGCATCACGAAAAGAAAGTAAAAGGTGGGGAAAATGTCGTTTTCCGGTAAAGTAAAAGAAGAACTGGCAGGAAATATCAGTCCGGCAAGGCATTGCCGGATTGCCGAGCTGGCTGCATTTATTGGTATGTGCGGAACGGTTGCAATCAACAGCTTTGACCAGTACAGCATAAGAATCCATACAGAAAATTTACTTGTGGCAAGAAAAGTCTTTACATTGATCCAAAAAACCTTTAATATAAAGGCTGATGCCTCTGTAAGAAGGAATATCAGCAAGCAGACTGTATCCTATGCAGTTGTGATCCGCAGGCATGAAGATGCACTGAGGATCCTGCAGGCGACGAAGATGACAGAAGAATATGAGGATAATGGAGAGAGTATTCATGCAGTAGATCCGCTGATCGTGCAGCAGACCTGTTGTAAAAGAGCATTTTTGAGAGGTGCATTTCAGGCATCAGGCTCCATGAGTGATCCGAACAAGTCTTATCATTTTGAGATTGTCTGTTCTACAGAAGAGATGGGAAAGCAGGTCTGTACTCTGATGCGAAGTTTTTCAATGGATGCAAAGACGGTTCTGAGGAAGAAGTCTTATGTAGTTTATCTGAAAGAGGGGTCGCAGATCGTAGATATATTGAATATCATGGAAGCACACGTTTCTCTGATGGAACTTGAAAATGTCAGGATTTTAAAAGAGATGCGTAATACAGTAAACAGAAAAGTGAATTGTGAAACTGCCAATATTAATAAGACTGTATCAGCAGCAGTCAAGCAGGTTGAAGATATTACATATCTGAAAGAAACGATTGGTTTTGAAAATCTGCCGGAAGGACTTGTGGAGGCCGCTCTTGCCCGCCTTGCGAATCCTGATCTGACGTTAAAAGAGCTGGGAGCTGTTCTGAATCCCCCTGTTGGAAAGTCCGGTATCAACCATCGACTGCGGAAACTGAGTGAGTTGGCAGATAAAGTGAGGCAAGAACAAGGAGGATTATTATGATTAAAGAATCTGTTGTAGTAAAAGCTGACCCTGGATTTGATGGACGTCCAATCGCACTTCTTGTACAGGAAGCAAGCCAGTATGCAAGTACAGTGTATATTCAGGTTGGAGAAAAGCATATCAATGCGAAAAGTATTATGGGGATGATGAGTCTGAACCTGATCGGTGGTGAGGAGATCACTGTCGTAACAGAGGGTGAAGATGAAGAAAAAGCAGCAGAGGGAATCAAATCTTTTTTTGCGACGGTAGGATAAATTCCTGATAGAAGAGAAGTTAAGAGGGTTGTGCTGGAAAGTGCAGCCTTCTTTTATCTTAAATTTGGAGGTCTGTGAGTATGAAGAAGATGTTATTTATTTATAATCCCAATTCAGGCATGGGGCTTCTGAAACCGAAGCTCTCAGATGTGCTGGATATTTTTGTAAAGGGCGGATATGAGGTGACGGTCTATCCTACCCAGAAATATCATGATGCCGTAAGAAAGATGGGAGAATACGAGGAACAGTATGATCTCGTAGCATGCAGCGGAGGAGACGGAACGCTGGATGAAGTTGTTACGGGGATGATGAAGCGGGAGAAAAAAGTACCAATCGGATATATTCCGGCAGGAACAACGAATGATTTCGCAAGCAGTCTTCATATTTCAAAAAATATGCTGGAAGCTGCAGATACCGTTGTGAATGGAGTGCCGTTTGCGTGTGATGTGGGAGTGTTTAATCAGGATTACTTTGTCTATATTGCGGCATTTGGATTATTTACGGATGTTTCTTATGAGACGAAGCAGAGCATGAAAAATGTACTGGGACATCTGGCATACATATTAGAAGGAACGAAACGTATCTTTAATATTCCCTCTTACCGGATCAAAGTGACTCATGACGGAGAGACGATAGAAGATGAATTTATTTACGGAATGGTGACGAACTCCCGATCGGTGGGGGGATTTAAAGGAATTACAGGAAAGAATGTAGTCTTTGATGATGGGAAATTTGAAGTAACACTGTTCAAGACACCAAGGAATCCAATGGAACTGAACGAGATCCTGGGGGCGTTGGCACTGAGAAAGATCAACCCGAAGCGGATGTACTCTTTTAAGACAAATGAGGTTCATTTTGAGACAGAAGAGGAAATTCCATGGACGTTGGATGGTGAATTTGGCGGAGTGCATGAAGAAGTAGTGGTAAAAGACTGTCAGAAAGCACTTGAGATCATGGTAAAGCCGGAAGTCATTGAGGATGTCTCCGAGAAAAAAGGAACAGAATAAAGCAGAGGATAGTATCGAGCTGAAAAGGAAGAAATTTCAGAAAATATACCAATATAAACTGAATTGAAGAAATTTTTAAAAATATTAAAAAAAATGAAAAAAGTACTTGCATTTTAAAAAAAAGTACTATATAATCATACTTGCTTGTGACGAAAGAAAGTACAGGCAAGTAAATATGGCTCCGTGGTCAAGCGGTCAAGACGCTAGCCTCTCACGCTGGAATCAGGGGTTCGATTCCCCTCGGAGTCACTTAAGATCTGCAGAGTATTCTGCAGATCTTTTTGTTTCTGCGGAAACTATTTTCTTGTACAAAAAAAGACGGGAAAGTACTTATATTTTATGCAAAACATAAGATTGTCTTTTTCCATTGGATAAGCTATAATATAGGAAGATTCTAAATTAAATTATTTTCGGCAGTTTTCACAGAGTGTCGGGAAATGAAAGAATTGGAGGAAATGAATATGTTAGTATCAGCTACAGAAATGCTTCAGAAAGCAAAAGCAGGTCATTACGCAGTTGGCCAGTTCAACATCAACAACCTTGAGTGGACAAAGGCAATCCTGACAACAGCTCAGGAGCTTAACTCTCCGGTTATTCTTGGAGTATCAGAGGGTGCAGGAAAGTACATGACAGGTTATAAGACTGTTGTGGGAATGGTAAATGGAATGATGGAAGAACTTGGAATTACAGTTCCGGTTGCTCTTCATCTTGATCACGGCAGCTACGAAGGATGCCTGAAATGTGTAGAAGCAGGATTCTCATCCATCATGTTTGACGGATCTCATTATCCGATCGACGAGAACGTTGAGAAGACAAAAGAACTTGTAAAGATCGCTCATGAGCATGGAATGTCTATCGAGGCTGAGGTAGGTTCCATCGGTGGAGAAGAAGACGGAGTCATCGGAAAAGGTGAGTGTGCTGATCCAGAAGAGTGTAAGATGGTAGCTGATCTTGGAATTGACTTCCTTGCAGCAGGTATCGGTAACATCCACGGTAAATACCCGGCTAACTGGGAGGGATTAAGTTTTGAGACTCTGGATGCGATCCAGCAGCGTACAGGTATCATGCCGCTCGTACTTCACGGTGGTACAGGTATCCCGGACGATATGATCAAGAAAGCAATTTCTCTTGGAGTTGCTAAGATTAATGTAAATACAGAGTGTCAGCTTTCATTTGCAGATGCTACACGTAAGTACATCGAGGCAGGAAAAGATCTTGAGGGCAAAGGATTTGACCCACGTAAACTTCTGAAGCCAGGTACAGATGCAATTATGGCTACAGTAAAAGAAAAAATGGAGTTATTCGGATCTGTCGGAAAAGCCTGAGAAAAATTTTTCTAACTTTTACTTGCGTTTTAGGAAAAGTTGAGTTATACTGACTGACGTAGACAGAACAAGGGCGTTCCAATTTAAGATTGGAATGCCCTTTTTTATACATCAGGAAAGATTCTTTTGGTGATGTGTAAAATATGCAAAGCAGAAAGGGATTCTGTCATAGAGGAACCTGGATGCGACAAGAATCAATGAAAAGGAAGGGATATGTATGAGCACAGAAGTAATCAACGTAGCTGAAATCTTTGGAGAAAATGTATTTAATGATACAGTCATGCAGGAGCGTCTGCCAAAGAAAGTTTATAAGAACCTGAGAAAGACGATTGAAGAGGGAAAAGATCTTGACCTCGAAACAGCAGATGTAATTGCTCATGAGATGAAGGAATGGGCCATTGAGAAAGGTGCTACTCATTATACTCACTGGTTCTTGCCGCTGACAGGAGTTACGGCAGAGAAGCATGATTCATTTGTTTCTGCACCACTTCCGAGTGGTAAAGTCCTGATGAGCTTCTCAGGAAAAGAATTGATCAAAGGAGAGCCGGATGCTTCATCCTTCCCGTCAGGAGGACTGAGAGCGACATTTGAAGCAAGAGGATATACAGCATGGGATTGTACTTCACCGGCATTCGTAAGACAGGACGCAGGCGGAGCTACACTTTGCATTCCGACAGCATTCTGCTCTTATACAGGAGAGGCACTGGATCAGAAGACACCGCTGCTTCGTTCCATGGAAGCAATTAATAAAGAAGCATTAAGACTGCTCCGTTTATTTGGAAACACAACATCTAAGAAAGTAACTCCTTCTGTTGGAGCTGAGCAGGAGTACTTCCTCGTAGATGCAGAGAAGTTTGAACAGAGAAAAGACCTGATCTATACAGGACGTACCCTTTTCGGTGCAATGCCTCCGAAGGGACAGGAACTGGATGATCATTACTTTGGAACGATCCGTCAGAGGATCGCATCTTTCATGAGAGATGTAAATATCCAGTTGTGGAAAGTCGGCGTTACAGCAAAGACACAGCATAATGAAGTTGCTCCGGCACAGCACGAGCTTGCTCCGATCTATTCCGAAGCAAATATTGCAGTAGATCAGAACCAGCTCACAATGCAGACGTTGAAGAGAGTTGCATGCCAGCATGGAATGAAGTGCCTGCTTCATGAGAAACCATTTGCAGGAGTAAACGGTTCCGGTAAGCATAATAACTGGTCCATTACAACAGACGATGGAATCAATCTTCTTGAGCCAGGTAAGACACCTCATGAAAATACACAGTTCCTTCTGGTACTTGCCTGCATTCTGAAGGCAGTGAATGTACATGCAGATCTGCTTAGAGAATCCGCAGCAGATCCGGGAAATGACCACAGACTTGGAGCAAATGAAGCACCACCGGCGATTATTTCCATCTTCCTTGGCGAGCAGCTTGAGGATGTGGTAGATCAGCTGATCAGCACAGGAGAGGCTACGCACAGCCTGAATGGAGGAAAGCTGGATACAGGTGTCAGCACACTTCCGGAGCTTTCAAAAGATGCAACAGACAGAAACAGAACATCACCGTTCGCATTTACAGGAAATAAATTTGAGTTCCGTATGGTAGGATCAAGAGATTCCATCGCAAATCCGAACATTGTACTGAATACGATCGTTGCTGAAGCATTTGCAGATGCGTGTGATATTCTTGAGAAGGCAGATGACTTTGATCTTGCAGTACATGACCTGATCAAAGAATATCTGACAGACAATCAGAGAATTATCTTCAACGGAAATGGATATTCTGATGAGTGGGTTGCAGAGGCTGAGAGAAGAGGACTTCCGAACATCAAGTCCATGGTAGAAGCGATTCCTGCAATTACAACAGATAAGTCCATCAAGCTGTTTGAGAGATTTAGTGTATTTACAAAGGCAGAGCTTGAGTCCCGTGCAGAGATCCAGTATGAGGCATATGCAAAGGCAATTAATATCGAGGCGCGTACGATGATCGATATGGCAAGCAAGCAGTTCCTGCCTGCATTTATCAAATATACAAAGACACTGGCTGATACAGTTCTTGCTGTAAAAGAGGCAGGTGTGGATGCAGCAGTCCAGACTGAAGCATTGAAGGAAGTAAGTGCTCTTATGGCTGAGACAAAGGCAGCACTGGATGTCCTTGTGAAAGTAACAGATGAGGCAGCAGCAAAAGAAGAGGGAGAAGTGCAGGCGAACTTCTATCATTCAGATGTTGTTCCGGCTATGGAAGCACTTCGTGCTCCGGTCGACAAGCTTGAGATGATCGTTGACAAAGAGGCTTGGCCAATGCCATCTTACGGAGACCTGATCTTCGAGGTATGATTTTCATAAAAAAGCGTTTGCTTATTATAAAAAGTCACTGTTCGGATATGAATGAAAAGTCCGGACAGTGGCTTTTTTGATGCAAAAATATGAAAAAAGACGTTCTTTGTATGACCGGTCATGAAAGGAAAACTGCGTACAGACATGAAAGGCAAACTGCCAGTGGAAGTTCTGCGGGATTTTATCCAGTGTGTCGTAAACCCCCTTGCTTTAGCTATGGGGATATAAGACACTTCCATCGAATTTACGCAAGTAATTGAAGATGGAACAAAATATCCTTGTATTAGATTTAAAATGGCATATAATACATATATGAATAGATGTCGGGGTCAAAAGCCCCCGACTTTGATGCCTACGGATTGCTCCGTGCTACGCACTCCCACAATCCTACCCAATATTCGCATATCGTGGGATTATCATCCCACTTTTATGCTCATATCGGGGCGGGTCCTAAGGTCTTTCACCCACCTATGAGCAAGCTCATGTGGGCTTAAACCTTTTGACCCTGGCATCATGAATATTACATATAAATCCAATAACAATGTAGTCTATTCTTGTAAATACCATGTTGTTTGGTGTCCTAAGTATAGACGCAAAATCTTAACAAATGGAATAGATACCAGATTAAAGGAACTTCTCCTTGAATATGCTGCAAATATTTCTGTAGACATCATGGAAATGGAAATCATGCCGGACCATGTACACATACTCATGGAAGTAGCCCCTCAGTTTGGTATTCACAAAGCAGTTAAATTATTAAAAGGATAAATTAGGATAATGCAAAAAGGTGTTAAATTTAGAATCTACCCAAACAGAGAACAGCAAACTATCATCAATCAAACGTTAGGTTGTTGCAGACTAATCTACAACAAAGGTCTTGCTATGCGTAATGAAGCCTATCAGAATGGCAATAAAATTGGCTATTCACAGACTTCTGCAATGCTGACAGACTTAAAGAAAAGTGATGATTTTGCATTTCTTAAAGCGGTAGATTCTATTGCTTTACAACAGTCCTTGCGTGACCTTGACAGAGGTTTTGTAAACTTCTTTCAGAAACGTGCATTCCATCCGACATTTAAAAGTAAACATAATCACCACCAGTCCTACAGAACAATCAATCAGGGCGATAACATCCGCATTGTGGGAAAATATATAAAACTTCCCAAGTTAGGATTTGTGAAAATCCGTCAAACTATGGGAGCGGAGAAAATCAATAACGTAACCATTGAGCGTACACCGACGAATAAATATTTTGCTGTTCTGAATGTGAAATTTGAACCACAGCCAATGAGTAATAAAGGTGGTAAGATTGGCATTGATGTGGGTATTAAAGAGTTCTATTCCGACAGTAACGGAAATGTAGTATACAACCCTAAATACCTTGAAAAATCAATGCGTAAGCTCATACGTGAACAACGGAAATTGTCACGCAAAGAAAAAGGTTCAACCAATCGCAATAAACAGCGTGTTAAGGTTGCCTTAGTACATGAAAAGATTACGAATCAGAGAAACGATTTTTTACAAAAACAATCCACTATGCTGATTCGAGAAAACCAAACGATCTGCATAGAGGATTTAAAAGTAAAAAATATGATGCGTAATCACAAATTAGCACAGCATATAGGTTCTGCATCGTGGTCTAAATTTTTTGATATGTTGTCCTATAAATCTATTTGGTATGGGAATGACATTGTAAAAGTGCCTACAATGTACCCAAGCAGCCAAACATGTTCCTGTTGTGGATTTAAAAATCCACTTGTAAAGAATC
>ERZ772878.953-NODE-953-length-18291-cov-4.24304_pt1 | contig 18291 bp, 10 predicted proteins | sample MGYA00580578_ERZ772878 | MGnify/ENA primary metagenome ERZ772878 (study PRJEB29015, sample SAMEA2737686) | human gut metagenome | biome: human gut; feature: human-associated habitat; material: faeces | place: China | collected 2012 ...
CCTTCCAATGCCGGAGGATTCGCGGACTGAATTTATTCAGTCCTGCGATAAGGCAGATTGATGACACCTGCCTCATCAATCTGTCTTGTGAAAAATCTTAGATTTAAGGATTTTTCACACTTTCCTCACTTCTAAGCAGCCTGCTTCCGCTTTAGAAACAATCATAACATATTCCTGCCGTTATTGCCACTGCATAAGCCGATAAGTTTTTCCGTCACTTTTAACGGTAATCTGACCGCACTGCGCCGTTACCTTTGTCTGTATATCCATTTTTTTTAAACGCTGTATTACTTCCTCCGACGGATGGTGATAACGGTTATTGACCCCGCATGAAATCAGTGCCGCCTGTGGACGGATTTCCTCTAAAAATGCTTCACTGCTGGCACTTTTTGAGCCGTGGTGACCGGCCTTTAAAATCGTAACCGGCGATAATACACCTTTTTCCAGCAATTCATTTTCAACATTCATTCCTGCATCACCCGTCATCAGCATAGAAAATTCTCCATAGTCAATCCGGTAAACCGCCGAAATATCATTCACTGAATCCGTGTGGTATGATATTTCCGGGTGAAGACACTGCACCGTAACCTGACTGTTTCCGACAAAATCTCCGGTTTTGACATGCCACACCGGAATATTACAGTCTTGCGCAATCTTGATAAATTTAATGTAATTTGCATCATCACAATTTTTCAACGCCTCCGGCAGCAGTACTGCCCCGACAGTAATTTCATCTCCCTGCATCAGTTCCATAATGCCGCTGATATGGTCTGTATCGGTGTGACTAACCAGTGCATAATCTATCCGCGCAACACCTTTGGATTTTAAAAACGGTACCAGCGTATTTTGTGCCAGATTTTTCTCATCACTGCTCCCGCCGTCAAATAGATACGTTTCACCTTCCGGTGTCATCATATAGATGCCGTCCCCCTGCCCCACGTCCAGCATGTCAATTTCAAAAGACGGCTTTTTCGGCAGCATGATAATCATGATAGCAACAGCTAAAAATATTAGCTCACACTTTTTTACAATCTTTGAATATTTCACTGTTTTTGTGTTCTCTGCTGATTTTTTTAATTCTGCAGCACATTCACCTTTTGTTGTTTTTTCAGATTCAATAGTTCTTGTATTTTTAGGCTCTGTATTTCCTGTGCTTTTTGTCATTCTATTAAAATGTGCAGCTCCTTCCCTCTTTCTGTGCGTTGCATTAAAAAGAAGTTTCTGCCAAAAATCCGACGGAAAATGCGACAACGCAACAAACAGTGTCAAAACCAACAGATATACTACACACTGCCATAGCTTTGGCTTTCCTGCAACAATTCTTGCATACGGCAGTTTTCCAGCTGTTCCGCATAAAACCTCATAAAATTCTAAAATAAAATGGGCTGTTCCCAGTAAAAACACACCTGCCGGTTTACAAAAAAGTCCTGTAACGCCAGCACTCACACTGCATAACATGACAAGCGGCATCAACGGAATCACCAGAAGATTTAAAAATACACTATATAAAGGAAATTCATAATAACAATTCAAAATGACCGGCAGCGTTGCTGCCGTAACAGAAAAACTGGTTAAAAAAGAAGCTTTTACAGTATCTCTCAGTGTATCTATAAAACACCGTTTTTCTGCATGGTTACTCTGCGGACGATCCGGCAGAAAAACACGTTTCAACGCAGGCAGAACGACCGCAATTCCCATTATTGCACAAAAAGACAGCAAAAAGCCGCTGTTATGCAACACGTATGGATTATTCCAGATAAACATCACTGCTGCTGTACTTAACGCAGACAGCATATCATATGTTCTTCCTAGCACCTGTGCATACATCATCAAAAGACACATCACCAATGCCCGCAGTCCTGACAGCGCATTTCCTGTCATCAGAACATATCCGGTTATAAAAAGCGTTCCTGCCGCAAAAGAAAATACATATGACGTTCCTGCGCGGCGCAGCAGCCTGTATAATGCCATTCCCACAAGCGATATGTGCAGTCCGCTGATTGCCAGCAGATGTGCAATGCCGTTGCGCTGGTAAAGCTTTTTAATATCACCATCCAGACTGCTCTTGTCGCCAAGAACAATCGAGCTGTACAAACCTGCCTTTTCTTTCGTGCCAATCTGTTCATAGACTTCTTTAATTTTCAAGCGGAATTCTGATAACAAATAGCCTGCCGTCTGTCTTTTCCTGGTAAGCACCGTCACATCTTCGGCTGTCATTTTATAATGAATCCCGATAGATTTGTAATACATTCTGCTATCAAAACCGCCCTCATTGCGTGAAGTTTCAAAACACTTTAATGTTCCGGACACTAAAAGCATATCACCGGGTTCAAACTCAACTGTTGACATCGTTTTTCCATCCCCTTGTATCCCGCCTTTATCAGAATATGTATTAACAATGGATACAAGAAGCTTTCCTGCTCTTTCTTCCGGATTTTCAGTTTTGTCGCTATTCTGTATGGATACCGTTATATTTTTTAATATAATACAGTCATATCCATCTTTTTGTTCCACGGCACAGACCGTTCCTGTAACCGTACTTTTTTGTGCCTTTTGCTGTATAATGGAATCAAAGGATGCCGGTTTTGACCGGACAGAGATTATTCCATAAGAAATCAAAGAAAAAAGAAAGGACAGGCAGACAGTCCATTTCCTGCCTGTTCTCTTAACAATTACCAAAACTGCTGCCGTCATAACAAGCAGCCCCCAAAGCAGATATATTTTGCCTGCAGCAGTCATACACAGCGCAATATATACCGTGACAAGTGCCGCAAATACCATCGGTCTTTTAATAAAATCCCCTCCTGTTTTATGCATAATGCATTTATGAACTTACAATTGCTTCATTAAATGTAAACGAACTATCTAAGCTGATACTTTCACGGAATGTCTTACTGGAGTCCCCATTAATCATAATTTTAACAGCATCCACACTATCCAGTTCACACAATGAATTTACAATAGAATACACCGGTATTTCATTGGATACGTTGACCATTTCCGTTAAAAATGTCGTGCTTAAATTGACATAACACACGCGGTTGCTTACTGAAATATTGAGCAGTTTTAAATCCGTTGGCAGCGTTGCATATACCGACGTATCAGAAGGACCTTTAATCAGCAGTTCTACAACCATTTTTTCCAAGGATACGTTCTTGCTGTAAGCGACTGCAACCGATGTTTTTACCAGTTTATCTCCAAGCTTGTCCGCATAATACAAATTGAGATTCTTCCATTCAATATTTCCCATTGCCTCATTCGAGTCATCGACTAAATCTTCCATGGACAGCAGTCCGATCTGCGTTCCGTCAGGGTACTCCGCTACACTGCCGTCCGCATAAAACTGCACATAAGAAACACCGTTAATCTGTGTGAGCATTTTTACAATTCCCGCATTTAAAAGCAGTTTAACAGAATTGTCACATCCGTTATATTCCCTGCTGAAATAAATATTCGCCGTGCTTTTGGACGAATCAAAAGTCACATGGTCTAAACGGACCTGCTCCGGCTTAATGACTTCACAGTCTTCTTTTTTCTGACGTGTATTCATCTGTTGCATCAATTCCCGCATCAGCACCAGCGTATCTGATGTTTCCGTTTTATATGTTTTTTCTACCAGTTTATTGGCCGAACTATTCATATAATAAACTTTATACACCTGGCTTTCCGATGTGTTTTTCTGACATCCGGTATACGCAAAACAACTGCTGACAGCCAGCAATAAAACCAGTATATATCCAACTATTTTTTTCACGAAAGCCGTCCCTCCTGTTCTGTATCGGACTGAACATAATTTAACGGAATTCTGACCGTAAATGTCGTTCCTACATCTTCTTCGCTGTGCATTTTTATCGTTCCGTGGTGCATAAGGATAATTTTCTTTACAATTGCAAGTCCCAGACCCGTTCCTCCGGTTTCTCTGGAACGTGCCTTATCCACACGGTAAAAGCGTTCAAATACCATATCCTGATTTTCCTTCGGGATACCAATTCCCGAATCCTCTACACGCACATAAAAATACTGATAATCAGCATTTAGGGCTACATGCACCCAGCCGTCTAAATTGTTGTACTTTATCGCATTTTCAACAAGATTGGATACAACCTGTGTAAACTTGACTTCGTCAATTTCTGCAACGACCGGGCGGAAGCTTTCAAACAGCAGTTCGATATTCTTTTTCTGTGCAATCGGCTTTAAACGCTTAAGTACAATCTCCATTAATTCATTCAGATTCACAGACGAAATATTCATCGCACCGGACGGCTTGTCCATCCGCACAAGCGAAAGCAGATCGTCAATAATTTTACTTTCGCGGTCAATTTCATTGACAATATCCTGCATAAACTCCTTATACAGTTCAATCGGCACATCTTCCTGCAAATTCAGGGAATCGGCCAGCACCTTAATCGATGTAATCGGCGTCTTTAATTCATGTGACACATTAGATACAAATTCCTGACGGCTCTCATCTAATACACTTGCCTTATCCATAATCAGATTAAAATTGCGGGCAAAATCCTGTAATTGTGTGTCGCCTTTTATGCTGAGCCTTTTTTCTGTATGTCCGTTTGCAATTTCCTCGACCGTCTGGAACTGCTTTCTTAATGTCTTTCCATACAGCTTGGATATAATATATGCTCCTGCCAGCAGCATCGTTACCAATGCCGTTCGGATAATTCCGGTACGGTAACTGACCTCGCTTTGGAACTTATCAATCTCAGAAACATCAACGCCCACAGAAAGTACCCCCATGAGTTCATTATTTTTATTGTACAGCGGCACAACAGCTTCTATTGTTCCGGTTGTTTTATCATATCCCGAAAAACTTTTTTTGGAATTATATGCGCTGATGACACGTGAATTAATAATCGTCTTTCCTGTTTCAAAAGAATAAGAATCCGACTGTATGACAAAATTCGTATTAATAACACGGATACGCATGGTTTCAAATGCGGAGTAGCGCACCATCTGATTATACATACCGGCTTTTTCTGCCTCGGCAAGCGACTCAAAATCCGCATACTCTCCGGCAACGACAGCTGCTTTCGTCTGCAGGTCTGCCTTTCTGTCCTTAATCATGGAGCTTCTGTAATAATATGGAATCATGACATCCACGAAATACAGTGGCACAATTGAAAAGACTGCCAGTATGATAAACAGCCGCACCCTTGCACTTTTGAGTTTTCTAAAAACCAATCTTACAAGTTCCGGCAGACTTTTTTTATGAAATTTTACGATTTTTAACCGATCCGGTTTTAAATTCTTAAACATTGAAATAATATCCTACTCCCCACTTAGTATGAACATACTTTGGCTCACTCGGATTTTCTTCAATCTTTTCACGCAGACGGCGTACATGTACATCTACTGTCCGTGCATCCCCCGGATAGTCATAACCCCAGATCGTATTAAGAAGTGTTTCCCGGCTGTAAACTTTATTGGGATTTAACACCAGTAATTCCAGTAAATCAAATTCTTTTGCCGTAAGATACACTTCCTTATCATGGATAAATAAACTGCGGCTGTCACAGTCCATACGCATATCTCCCGTTTCAATCCGGCTGCTTGCTTCCGTTTTGGCTGATGCCTTTGAATTCCGGCGTAAAATTGCCTTAATCCGTGCCTTTACCTCTAAAATGTTAAAAGGCTTTGTAATATAGTCATCTGCACCGTATTCCAGACCGAGAATCTTGTCCATATCCTCACCCTTTGCAGTCAGCATAATAATCGGAACATCTGAAAATTCACGTATCTGCTGGCACACTTCCATGCCATCCATTTTTGGCAGCATAATATCTAAAAGAATCATATCATATGAATTCTTTCTGGCACATTCCAGTGCTTCCTCTCCGTCATATGCACATTCTACCTGCATGCCATCCTGTTCCAGACTGAATTTTAATCCCTTTACAATCAGCTTTTCATCATCCACTACTAAAACTTTGTTTGCCATGTTTCTCCTCATCCCTCCGGCCTGCAGGTTTTCTCAAACACAAATCAACTCTTTGATTTTGTTAAACGCAGCATCTTTAATACCGGAAATTTTTTTAATATCTTCAATTTTTTGAAAAGACCCGTTTTCTTTTCTGTATTGTATAATATCCTCCGCTTTAGACGCTCCGATTCCCGGAAGTGTCATCAACGCCGTTTTATCTGCTGTATTAATATTCACTTTCCCCACACCTTGCACATCCTGTGCCGTATCTGCTTTTTCTGTTACTTCTCCCTGCTTGGGAATATAGAGTTTCTGCCCGTCCAACACGTTTTCTGCAAGATTTAATACCGTATCATCTGCTTCCGGCGTAAAACCGTCCGCCAGTTCAACAACTTCATAAATTCTTGTATGCTCCGGAACTTCATATACACCGGGACTTACAACCGCCCCACAGATATATACGTAACAAAGTGCTTTCTGTTCTTCCTGCCCGGTTACATTTTGTGTGTTTTCTGTTTCTTCCTGTGTAACAGATTCTTCCGTATGCACAACCGCTGCCTTTGCTGCCCCGGTTTCAGATTGCTGTTTTACTGTATAAAACACCCCTGAAATTAAAATTACGGCTGCAATGGCAGCAGCTTTAATAACCTGTTCTTTTTTCATTGACCACATCTCCTTATACTTTATTTTTTACAAGTATAAAGCCCCCTTTGTGCTCATTTTTTATTTTACCGAAATCAATCGTAGATTACAAGCAGAAAATCACAAAACAAACGAAAGTACCAGAAACATTTTATTTAACAAAATGTTTACAGAAATTTCCCATTATAGTAAAATAAATTATTATTATGATTCGAGGAGGCGCATCTTGTCAAAGAAAATCAAGTCAGCAAAGGCTGACACTAAGAAAAGATTTCATTTTTCACTGCTGGATGATGAGAACGGTTCCATTCCAAGCGGTAATATTACCTTTGTAATGGCATTTCTGATTCCGGTTATTATTTTGGCTGCACTGTATTATGTGCGCGACATTTTCCCATTTGGTTCAAACTGCTATCTGCGTTCTGATATGTATCATCAGTATGCACCGTTTTTTTCGGAATTCTGGCATAAAATCCGAAGCGGCGAAAGCCTGACCTACTCATGGGATATCGGCATGGGAACGAATTTCACTTCCCTGTTTGCCTACTATCTTGCAAGTCCTGCCAACTGGCTGATTGCACTGTTTCCGCAGCGTTCCATGATTGAAATCATGAATGCAATGATTATTGTAAAGCTGGCAGCAGCTTCTGTCTCCTTTGCATATTATATTGCAAAGCATTTTCACACAAAAAGCTGTTCGATTGCATTATTCGGAACATTTTATGCACTCTCCGGCTTCGTTGCCGCATACAGCTGGAATATTATGTGGCTGGACTGCGTTATTTTAGTACCGCTGATTATGCTGGGACTGGAACGTCTGGTCAATGAAAATAAATGCCTGCTGTACTGTATCAGTCTCGGACTTTGCATTTTCACCAATTACTATATTGCAATCATGGTATGTATGGCGGTTGTATTGTATTTCATTGTTTTAATGGTTTCTTACAACGGCACACGCCATCCGCGCATTTATTTAAAGAAATTTATTCACTGGTGCGTATACTCCCTGCTTGCGGGCGGTCTGTCTGCCTGTCTGTTACTGCCGGAGCTGTATACATTCTCGTTATCCGCTTCCAGTGACGTATCTTTTCCAAAAACTTTAAGCGTGTATTTTTCCATGCTTGAAATGCTTACCAGACAGCTGATAAACATTCCGGTACATCTGGGACTGGACCACTATCCGAACATTTACTGCGGTGTCTTTATCTTTTTACTGATTCCGCTGTATGCCATGAATAAAAAGATTCAGCCAAGAGAACGTATCGGAAAATTCTGTATTTTACTGGTCTTTTTACTGGCATTTAACATTAACATTTTTAATTTCATCTGGCACGGATTCCATTATCCGAACAGCCTGCCATGCCGTCAGTCCTTTATCTACGTTTTCTTTGTGCTGACGATGGCATTTGAAGCCTTTTACTATTTAAAAGAAACAACAGACAAACAGCTGGCAGCGGCTGTGTGGATTGCTGTCGGACTTTTATTTGTAATTGAGCAGATGTTTACGACAGACAGCACTTACGATGCAAAGAGCGTTTATATCAGCGGTGCATTTATCTTAGCTTACGCCTTGCTGATTCAGCTTCACCGCCGGACAAGCTTTAAAATTCCGGTTATTTTATTTGCAGCATTTGCCGTCAGCATCATTGAATGTACGATGAATATGGAATCGACAGGTCTTGGCACAACAAACCGGACCGCTTATCTGCTTGATTACGATGCCGTGGAAACGGTTACCGATACGATTGCCGCATCGGATTCCACCTTTTACCGCATGGACAAGGTAACGGGTGCGCGCTCCAAAAACGACGGGGCATGGCACAATTACCACTCTCTTGCAACATTTTCATCAACATCCAATGCAGGCATTTCCGATTTATTCGGTTATCTCGGATTTGAACATTCAACCAATGCGTATGGATATGAAGGTGCTACCATGGTAACGAATTCTTTGTTTTCCGTAAAATATGTTATCAGTAACCAGCACCTGGCAGAAAGCCGGCTATTACAGTATGTGACCGGAAGTGACGGTGAATTTATTTATAAAAATAATTATACACTGCCGCTGGGTTATCTCGTACCGGCGAATTTTGAAGATGAATGGACAAGCAGTTCGATGTATAACGGCATTGAAAGCCAGAACAGCCTGATTAAGGCTGCCACAGGCATTGCCAATGTCTTTACGCTGACTTACGAATATACATCGGAAACAGATGTTAATATTGAACCGATTAAAAACGGTCATATGTATCTTGCCGTATCCGGTACAAATGTCGATTCTGTCGGTGTTAAAGTCAACGGATCGGTCAATAACTACTCCGGATTAAAAAACGGCAATCATTTAATTGACATCGGCTATGTTACAACTGCCGATTCCATTGAAGTATACGGCGATACCCCAATGGGTCTTTCCGTTTATACGTTAGAAGAAGAACGTTTTATCAACGCCTATAACATTTTAAATAACGGCGGATTAAACATCACTTCACACTCTGATACGAAAATAAAAGGCACCGTAACGGCACAAAGCGACAGCACAATGCTGTTTTCAATTCCGTATGACGGCGGCTGGAGTGTTTATATAGACGGTAAAAAAGTGAATACTTATGCAGTAAAAGATGCCCTGCTTGCAGTTTCTGTTTCAGCCGGAGAACACACAATTGTACTAAAATATATGCCGGTAAATCTGATTAAGGGTTGCATAATTACACTTTTATGCATTATTATATTAGTTGCGGTACATTTATTCGGAAAATACCGGGTTAATGGAAAGATTGACACCACAAAACTTCCACCGCTGCTTCAGGAATATCTTTCTGAAACAGACACATTATTCATGCACCGCAAGACAAAAGTTATCATGACACAGTCCGACATTAATCAAATAAAACAAGATACTGCCACTCCGGTAGATATTGACACTTTAGATGATTTTGAAAATATGGATATTACGGACGATACCAAATAAGCATTACTTAAAAACTTACACAAAATTACAGCGCCAAAACGGCAGAATGGAGGACACTATGAAACTCTGGGGAGGACGATTCACAAAGGAAACAGACCAGCTTGTAAATAACTTTAACGCTTCTATTTCTTTTGACCAGAAATTTTACAGACAGGATATCCGCGGCAGTATTGCCCATGCAACAATGCTCGGAAAGCAGGGTATCATTTCAGAAGACGAAAGCAAAAAAATTGTTGACGGATTAAACGGAATCCTTTCCGATATTGAAAGCGGTAAGCTTGAAATTACAGACGAATATGAAGATATTCATACTTTTATGGAAGCAACTCTGATTGAGCGCATCGGTGACACCGGCAAAAAGCTGCACACCGGAAGAAGCCGTAACGACCAGGTTGCACTGGATATGCGCCTTTATACACGTGATGAGGTCTTAAACGTCAATCAGGAAGTCAAAGAACTCATGGAAGTGATTTTAAAAATCATGAAGGAAAATACCGAAACCTATATGCCGGGCTTTACACATTTACAAAAGGCACAGCCGGTTACGGTTGCACATCATTTCGGCGCTTATTTTGAAATGTTTAAGCGTGACAGAAGCCGTCTGCATGACATTTACGAAAGAATGAACTACTGCCCGCTCGGCGCAGGCGCACTTGCCGGAACGACTTATCCGCTTGACCGTGAACTGACTGCCAGCCTGCTTGATTTTTACGGTCCAACTTTAAACAGTATGGATTCTGTTTCTGACCGTGACTATCTGATTGAATTTTTAAATGCACTTTCTACGATTATGATGCATTTAAGCCGTTTTTCAGAAGAAATCTGTATCTGGAATTCCAATGAATATAAATTCATTGAGTTAGATGACGCATACAGCACCGGCAGTTCTATCATGCCGCAGAAGAAAAACCCGGATATTGCAGAACTCGTCCGTGGAAAGACTGGACGTGTCTACGGCGCATTAATGAGCCTGCTGACAACCATGAAAGGTATTCCGCTTGCTTACAATAAGGATATGCAGGAAGATAAGGAACTCTCCTTTGATGCGATTGATACGGTAAAGGGCTGTGTCAGCCTGTTTAAAGGCATGATTGCCACAATGCGTTTTAATCCGAAGCGCATGGAAGACAGCGCAAAGCACGGTTTTACCAATGCAACAGATGCTGCTGACTACCTTGTAAAAAAAGGTGTTCCGTTCCGCGATGCCCACGGCATTGTCGGTCAGCTTGTATTAACCTGTATCGAAAAGGGAATCGCATTAGATGACCTTACATTAGACGAATACAAAGCAATCAGTCCTGTATTTGAACAGGATATTTACGATGCCATCAGCTTAAAGACCTGCGTTGAAAAACGTCTGACCCTCGGCGCCCCGGGACCTGATGTCATGAAGCAGGTTATTGAAAAATATGAAGAATATTTGTTAAATGACTAAATCAGATAAATATCTCCGTTTTATGGTGATAATATCCGTCAAAAAGAGTCCGCAAAAATCAGGCAGAATGCCTGATTACGCGGACTCTAATACTATATATCATATTTCATACTTTCCATTCCCGACACACCATTACTCCTGACCTCTCCTCCGTACAACCTCAGCCACCCACTACACAGAAAAAATAATCTGCTGTACCGAAGTCAAGTAACACGTTGAGGTACAGCAGATTATTTTTTCAGACTCGTATTTTCGTTCCTTTCGTATCCCTATGCGCCATTTTTAATCGGGCAAAGTCTACGTTTTTACCACGGTATTCTATCGTGAGTTCATCTCCCTGTGTAAGCAGATACACATCTTCGACCGTATCTTTTCCGGTCAGTTTGATTGCGCGCACACCGACCGCACCCTTCTTCTTTTCAGGCACATCTGAAAGCGGGAAGCGTAAAAAGTATCCGTCCGCTGTCTGCACGATAACATGCTGACTGCTCACAATCATTTCTTCTTCTTTGACTTCCCCGTCCAGTGAAAATCTTGAGAAAACTTCTTTTACCGCATCGGTCACATAGATGCCGACCAGTAAATCGTCTTCCTGTAATTTGGTCGCGGCTACGGTACGTTTACTGACTTCAAATTCTGAGGTATCCACCAGCTTTGCCATACCCAGTTTTGTCATAAACAGCATTTTTTTACCCTTTAACTGTTCAAACGGTGTCAGATAAAGGATATTTTCACCACTGCTGTCATAGTTGCCCAGATTGTCAATCGGCGTTCCCTTGTCACGGAATCTCGTAAACGGAATATCCAGCACCTTAATCTGATGCAGACTGCCGTTGTCCGTGAAAATGCAGATTTTATCGGTATTCATGCAAGAGAATACATAGCGGTTCTCATTATGTACCGCCTCCTTATTTCTTTCATACGCCGACATATCAATGGTCTTTGCATAGCCGAAGCGGTCCATAATAAACATCACTTCCTGCTCCTGCACCTTTTTCTCCTCTAATACAACCGCCTTGGCATCTTCAATCTGCGTTTTTCTCGGCAGTGCGTATTCTTTCTTGATTTTGAGTAAATCTGCCTTGATGACCTTTGCCATTTCTTTTTTACTGCCTAAAATGCGCTCGTATTTTGCAATTTTTTCCAGACATTCTTCATATTCCTTCTGCAATGCAAGAATTTCAAGTCCAATCAGCTTGTACAGGCGCATTTCTAAAATTGCCTGTGCCTGACGTTCCGTGAAATTCAACCCTGCCGCCTGCTTTTTTGAAGCTTCGGATTTAAACTGAATGCCCTCGGTATTGCCGTTTACAAGACAGTCCTTTGCCATTTTTAAATTCTTACTGCCGCGCAGGATTTCAATAATTAAATCAATAATATCGCAGGCTTTGATTAACCCCTCTTTGATTTCCTTATTGTCAAGTTCCTTATTTAAAAGGGTCGTATATTTACGGGTTGCAATCTCATACTGGAAATCAATATGGTGTTTGATAATCTGCTTCAAGCCCAGTGTTTCCGGTCTTCCGTCAACAATCGCAAGCATATTGACACCAAACGTATCTTCAAGCTTTGTCTTTTTATATAATACATTTTTTAAATATTCCACATCCGCATTTTTCTTTAATTCAAGCACAATGCGAATACCTTCTTTGGAAGAAGCATTGGAAATATCTACGACATCTGTAATTTTCTTTGTTTCAATCAAGTCTACCACATCGGAAATAAATTTTCCGATATTCGCACCGATCATGGTGTATGGAATCTCTGTAATAACCAGCTTGTCACGCTCCGAGCGTTTTGCCGCCGGTTCAAATTCGACCTTGCCGCGCAGCTTGATTTTACCGTTTCCGGTTTCGTAAATCTGTTCCAGCTCACTTTTATTGATGACGATACCGCCGGTCGGAAAATCCGGACCGATACAATACTGCATAAGTTCTTTGGTCGTAATCTCCTCATTGTCCATATACGCACAGACCGCGTCAACGACTTCGCCGAGGTTGTGTGTCGGGATATTGGTTGTCATGCCGACTGCAATACCGTCCGCACCGTTTACTAAAAGATTCGGCACTCTGACCGGAAGCACTGCCGGTTCCTTTTCCGTTTCATCAAAGTTCGGTACAAAATCAACGACATTTTTATCCAAATCCGCAAGGTAGACGTCCTGCGTAAATTTCTTTAACTTGGCCTCCGTATATCGCATGGCGGCGGCACCGTCCCCTTCGATTGAACCGAAGTTGCCGTGTCCGTCCACCAGTGCCATGCCCTTTTTAAAGTCCTGCGACAATACGACCAGCGTTTCATAAATGGAACTGTCGCCGTGCGGGTGATACTTACCCATTGTGTCACCGACAATACGTGCCGACTTTCTGTGTGGTTTATCATAATTTAAGCCCAACTGATCCATTGCATACAAAACACGCCGCTGTACCGGCTTTAATCCGTCTCTGGCATCAGGAAGCGCTCTGGCTGTGATGACACTCATGGAATAGTCGATATAGGACTTCTGCATGACCTCGGAATACTCGGTCTTTACTATCTGCTCTGCCATTTTATTCTCCTCTTGATTTTTCAGTTCTTATTATCTCTGCATTTGAAAATCAGTTTTTATTATCTTTTCATTTCAAAAAACAATGAACTGAATTTATTAAATTCTGCTGATTATATTTATTAAATCATATTATTTTATTTGCTATACCAGAAATGCTCTACGCATCAATTTCCGCCTCGTCTGCATGTGCATAGATAAACTGCTTACGCGGCGGTACTTCACTGCCCATTAACATCGAAGTTACCTCTGTTGCCAGTCTGGCATCTTCGATTTCAACCTGTTTTAAAATACGCGTTTCAGGATTCAGCGTAGTTTCCCAAAGCTGTTCCGGATCCATTTCTCCCAGTCCTTTGTAACGCTGTAATGAAAATGAGCCGCTTGGATGCTTCTTTCTGTACTTTTCAAGTGCCTTGTCATCATACAGGTATTCGACTGTTCCCGCCTTTGCGCCTTTTTCCTTTTTCTTTAACTCGGCACGGTAAAGCGGCGGCGTTGCAAGGTATACGTGTCCCTGCTGAATCAGCTCCGGCATAAAGCGGTAGAAAAATGTCAACAGCAGTGTATCAATATGTGCACCGTCCACATCGGCATCGGTCATTAAAATAATTTTATGATAACGCAGTTTGCTGATATCAAAGTCGTTGCCATAGCCTTCGAGAAAGCCACAGCCGAAAGAATTAATCATCGTCTTGATTTCCGCATTTGCAAGCACCTTATCAATACTGGCTTTTTCTACATTTAAAATCTTACCGCGGATTGGCAGAATCGCCTGTGTCCGTCTGTTTCGTGCCGTCTTTGCAGAACCGCCGGCAGAATCTCCTTCGACAATAAAGACTTCACATTCCTCCGCATTACGGCTTTCACAGTTGGCAAGCTTGCCGTTACTGTCAATTGAAAACTTCGGTTTGGACAGCATATTGGTCTTTGCCTTTTCCTCGGCACGTCTGATTTTTGCAGACTTTTCCGCGCAGGCAAGCACGGCTTTTAAATCGTCTAAATGCTTGTCAAAATAAAGCTGGATTTCATCATTTGTCACGGAACTTACCACTGTTCCCGCATCCGGGTTGTCCAGCTTAGTCTTTGTCTGACCTTCAAAACGGGGTGCCGGGTGCTTTACTGCAACGATTGCCGTCATGCCGTTACGCACATCGACACCTGTAAAATTCTGGTCTTTTTCCTTTAAAATACCAAGCTCCCTCGCATACTGGTTCATGACCATGGTAAATTTCGTCTTAAAACCGGTGATGTGCGTTCCACCCTCCTGTGTATAAATGTTGTTGCAGAAGCCTAAAATATTTTCTTCAAATTCATTGACATACTGGAATGCAACTTCCACTTCAATGCCGTCTTCGCTCTTTTTATAATACACAATATCCTGCACCGGCTCTTTGCCTGTATTTAAGTCCTTTACATATGCCTTAATGCCGTCCGGCTCATGATATGTTGCTTCTGCTGCCGGTTCAATGCGGTTATCCGTAAAATGAATCGTCAGTCCGGGGTTCAAATAAGCCGTCTCATGCAGACGGCTTTGAATAGAATCGGCTTTAAAACGTGTTTTTTCAAAAATTTCTTTATCCGGCAGGAAAGTAACTGTCGTTCCGGTATCGCTCTTTCGGCAGGTACCGGTCTTTTCAAGCGGATACATCGCTTTACCGCGCTCATAACGCTGACGATATATGCCGCCATCTACGTGAATTTCAACCTCCAGCCATTCTGAAAGTGCATTGACAACAGATGCACCTACACCGTGAAGTCCACCTGAAATCTTATATCCACCGTCACCGAACTTGCCACCCGCATGCAGAACCGTAAAGACAACCTCCACTGCCGGGATTCCTGCCTTTGGGTGAATCCCAATAGGAATTCCTCGTCCATTATCCTTAATTGTTGCCGTACCGTCCTTATTTAATGATACGTCAATCTGCGTACAATATCCTGCCAGATGTTCATCGACCGCATTATCCGCAATTTCATAGATTAAATGATTCAGCCCCTTTGTTCCGACACTTCCGATATACATGCCGGGACGTTTGCGGACTGCTTCCAGCCCCTCCAAAATGGAAATACTGGACGCATCATATTTCTTTTCTGCCATGATTTTCTCCATTCTTTTTCTTATTTCTATTTTATATTTTTTATCTTTTAAATATCTTTGCTGTCAGAATCACATTACAAATATGTAATTTATTTTACCAGCTCATTAAAAACTGTTTCAAAGCTTACCGACAGTTCTGTGGCATTGGCGGTCTTCTTGCTGTTCCAGACCTTCTTATTCATTTCCACATACTTAGAAGCTTCATAGCTTTCAAAGACACTGTTAAAATATTCCAGCTTCTTTTCATCCATCAGCGCCGTTTTATTAGCTTCCGTTTTGGACTTTTCATTGTCACTGGTACAGCGGATAATGTAATATTTTCCGCCTGCTTCAACAATACTGCTGGTTTCGCCTGTCTTTAAATTAAAGGCTGCCGTTTCAAATGCCTGTTCCATTTCACCGCGCTTGCATTCTGTTTCGGATTCTTCTTCCCCGCCAAAATCCTTTGCTACGGAATAGAACGACTCTCCGTTATCCAAACGCTCTTTTGCGGAAGAAATGTCCGACTTGGAACCCGCACAGATGTACTGTATTGTAATCACTCTTGCATCATCGGAGCTGACTTCCGTATTAATCTGCGAAGTCACATCGTCATATAATGTATCTGCAATTGCAAACTCCGTAAACATTTTTTCAATCTGGTCTTTTGTTACATTTAACGCTGAAACCTGCTCCTGTGTCAGTGCATTAAAAAATGTATCTGCCGCACTGCTTACGGCATCTTTCTGGGTACGTGAAAGCACAACCCCCTTTTCCTTTGCCGAAAGATTCATACATTTTACGCGGATTAACTTGGAGCGCACCTGTTCCTTTACATAGTCATCCATGTTGACACCTTCCATGCTCTGACTCCACACACCGCTTCCGAAAACATTTTCATATTCCTTTTTCGCATCGGAAAGCAGAATATCTGCCTCCCATGTGTAGGCTTTTGAATTGCCTGCTTTTAATACGACATCATCTTTTAAACCTGTCGAAATGTATAAAAATGTTCCGTTAAAAAATTTTATATATCCTGCAATCAGCGCCACTGCCACTGCAAATATAACCAGTCCGATAATTCGTTTTTTTCCTCTTTTCACCACAATCCTCCTGCTGTTCCGGCTTTTCACCGATTTTTTCAGTCCCCGGAACGAAAATATTTCATGTTATTATAACATTAATTTTCATTTTAGAAAAGCTATTTTGAGTTGATTTTCTTTGTTTTAAGTTTGCTTCTTGTAAAATGTTCTGCTATAATATTTTTAATTAAATGCTGTTTGAATTCGACAATTCCATACAGGCTGTTACGCAGGACAATATAATAAATATAGAAAAGGAATGTATGCTTATGAACGGTAAAATGAACATGTCTATTTCGCAGATTTTTCAAAAAGACGGCAAACCGACAGCTTTCGTACTGTTTAGCGAAGGCAGAAAAAGTGCCGAGGGTAAAATTCCGGACTGCACGATTATTTCCAATGACGGCTTTTCCGAAAAGGAAGTCAAAGCACTGGAACTGTATCTGAAAATGCAGCAGGAGTCTATTTTAGACTGCAAAAGAAGTGAATATTATGAAAGCGTTTATGCAGAATTAAAGGCAAAAGTTAAACCAGTCCACCGATTCTTTTTATTGTGATTGAATCGGCGGATTGGTTTTATTTTACGCTTTTACTGCTTTTTTCTGTTCATTTATAATTGTTTCAACAGCCGCTAAACTTATTCCGACAGCATCAGCTATCTAATTTGATGTATAGCCTATCTTATGCATATTCAAAACAATCCTTGCAACTGCCTTATCCTCAATTCCCTGACTCAGATTACACATAATGCTCCAATCAAACGATGTAATTCATATTTCTCATCATGTTTTGGAAGTTCATTTGTAATGCCGATTAACACAATATTCAGCAAATCAAGAAAGCCTGCTTTTTAACCTCCACTCTTGACAAAGAGCCTTTTTATTGTCAATACAAAAACACCCCAGTAATATATAAGCCCAACCGCCTGATATATTACCGGGGTATCATCTATTCTGTCAATTACCTTACATCACTGCCTGAATATCCTCTGCAATCTGCTCCGGTGTCAGATGATTTGCCTTTAAGACATCTTCGACATTATATCTGTCTAAAAATTCCTTCTTTAATCCGAAGTTTAAGGTCTTGATATCCGAAGCACCGTAAAAACGTGCGATTTTTTCACCGAAACCACCGTCTAACACGCCGTCTTCAAGTGTCACAACCATGCTGTGTTCTGCTTTCAGATTTTCTAACAGTTCACTATCTAAGCCTGTGATAAATCTCGGATTAATCAGTGTCGCATGGATACCGGATTTCTTTAAAAGTTCTGCTGTTTCCTCGCCTAATGTATAGAAATCACCCAATGCAAGAATTGCCACTTTACTGCCTTTTTCTGTAACTTCATAGCGGTTTAATGTGCTGTAATCCGCATCAACCGGTCTGCCGGAAGTTGCCACACCTGTTGCAGGTACACGAATCGCTACCGGGTGGTCTTTCTGCTCTACTGCCCAGTCAAGCATTGCAAAATATTCTTCCTTACAGGTCGGTGCAAGGTATACTAAATTCGGAATATTTGCAATCATCGGAATATCGAAAAATCCGATATGGGTAATATCGTTCATTCCGTATACGGAAGCACAAAATGTCAGAATTGTTGCAGGACTGTT
>ERZ772878.961-NODE-961-length-18150-cov-6.18751_pt1 | contig 18150 bp, 15 predicted proteins | sample MGYA00580578_ERZ772878 | MGnify/ENA primary metagenome ERZ772878 (study PRJEB29015, sample SAMEA2737686) | human gut metagenome | biome: human gut; feature: human-associated habitat; material: faeces | place: China | collected 2012 ...
CGGTATATTCTTTTTTTTAATTTCTACTCCATAGCTGGATACAATCTGCATAAAGTTTCCTACTTTCTTTTTTCCTTCTCTTTTTGTCCCTCAATGTATGCCACTACCTGATCCCTGCTTCGGTCACTTACGGTGACTGCACAATACGATGGATTCCACAAATGTCCTCCCCACAGCTCCTGTTTTAATTCCGGATGCGAAAGAAACAACTGACGTGCCAGATTCCCCTTCATAATCTTTATCATGTCTGATATAAAAAATTGTGGTTTGCAATCCAGAAGTAAATGAATATGATCTGGCATAACCTCCATCGCCAGAATCTTAAATTTGTATTCCTCCGCAAGCCCATACAACATTTTTTTACATTCTGCGTCTATCCCATTTTTCAGAACCTGTTTTCGATATTTCGTGCACCAGACAAGATGATATTGCAAAGAATACACATATCCTCTACCATATGAAAGTGTATTTCTCTTAATAGTAAATATATCTTTTTCCATGTTTATATTATACCATATGCCTCCGCATTTAGCAAACACTAGTTCTGTATCTTGATAAAAAATTTGGCGCACCTAACTCATCACTACTACAATATACTTATGGGTAATCCCCTTACATCCAGTAAGGATTTATCCTCACTCGGTGCTGGTTTGAAAACCTCCGTAAAGAATGAATTTGACATTGTTTACGGAGGTTTTTGTTTTATCCCTTCGCTTTCACTTTATCAAACTCTGGGTTAAACGTATAGAAATTACGACTGCTCAGGTGATCCTGTACATTTCTTAAAGCTTCACCAAACCGCTGAAAATGTACAATCTCGCGCTCGCGCAGAAAACGGATCGGATCGCATACTTCCGGATCTTTGACCACGCGGAGAATATTGTCGTAAGTTGTGCGGGCTTTCTGCTCTGCTGCCATATCCTCATATAAATCCGTGATCGCATCGCCCTTCGACTGGAACTCGCACGCATTGAACGGGATTCCGCCTGCTGCCTGCGGCCAGATTGCCGTGGTGTGGTCGATATAGTATGGTCCGAACCCGGATGACTCGATCTGTGCCGGAGTAAGGTTGCGCGTGAGCTGCTGGACAATGGCGGCAATCATCTCCATATGGGCGAGTTCCTCGGTTCCGATGTCGGTCAGAAGTCCTTTCTGCATCTTATAAGGCATCGTATACCGCTGGGACAGGTAGCGCATAGAGGCCCCGATTTCGCCGTCAGGACCGCCATACTGGCTCATTATATATTGCGCAATCTTCGGATTCGGCGTCTTGATATTGACTGGATATTGTAATCTTTTTTCATATCTCCACATACGCTACACCTCCCCTTCCCACGGCCAGCGCTCTGTAAGCCAGGACCATGTGCATGCATCGTCCGCATCCTCGATCGTGAGCGGTCCAAACGATGCCTCATACGCTTTAACAGCTTCTTTCCGAAGTGCCACCACATACCGGTAATAATTCAGCGCATTCCTGTCATCCGGGTGGGTGTCCAGATAGAGAATCACATCATCCATTGCAAAGCTGGCATCATCAATCCGTTTCATCAATTTTCTGGCAGTCTCATTCATCAGCAGGCACCTCCCATCATAAACGGCAGATCCAGATCCGGAAAAATAGTTCCCCGCCTGAATGCGGTTTCCAGCGCATACGGCTGCTGCCAGGACTGAACCGGTACATATCCCATGCCGACCGGATAATTTCCACCTCCCAGAAATGTCTGCGGCGGCCTGTTTCCTCCTGTCTGCGGATACGGGCGGGCAGGTCGGATTTCTGGCCCCTGCGGGCAAAATGCCCCATTTTCCAAAACAGGATGCACCGAACCAGCACAAGGTATTTCCGGCGGACAGGTTGGCGGTGCAGTATTTATGCAGCGATTGCCAGAAATGCCTGCCACCGGGCATGACATAAGAGGCATTCCCGAACGGCAGGCATTTTTCCGGCTGGAGTTATCCTGATAACCATTCATATTTCATTCTCCTACAAAAGCAGTTATACTTTATCTTATGCAGGAAATATATAAATGCGATCGCCGCTGAAAAACAGAGCGATCATTATGTACTATTTTACAAAGGTAACTGATAACATCTTTTCTGGTAATAATACCGATAAAATTTTTCTGATCATCCAGCACCGGCACGAAATTCTGGTTCATGATCTTTCCCAGAAGATCTTCCATATCCGCATTGACAAGTACCGGCTGATTATCGGAACGGCGTGGAATCTCAGTAATCCGCACTTTTTCCAGTCCTTTCTGCACCAGATCTGTCTTATTTTTGAGTCCCCACAGCAGGTCGCCCTCGGTTAATGTTCCTGCGTAACGCCCTGCCTTCGTGATGATCGGCACCGCAGAATACTTGTACTTTTCCATCGTATCCATTGCCTGCCCAACCGTGTCCTCCTCATTCACATAAATGACTTCACTTTTCGGTGTCAGAAAAAATAATATATTCATGGTTTACCTGTTCTCCTTTCATCTTTCCCCATACGTCCCCCATACGTATCTGTAGATTTTGTATATTTTCGTTCAAATCTGCCTTCGTTCTTCTTGATTATACCAAATCCGTCCAAAAAAGATATAAAGAAATCCTTATTTTTCCATCAAATTTTTCTATAATCGGTACTGTTCATACCCGTGACCAGTAACTATATTCCGCTCCTAATAACCCATCTCCTCATCCACAAACACAACCTCCACTTCCATCCCATTGCTCGGACGCTCCAGGATCACGATCGAATGGCAAATCCGTGCCGGGCTGTTGCAGTCTACGCAGACGCCCGTTTTCGCACACGGGGTCTGGACCTGCAGACGGGCTGCGTTCTTCGGTGCTGCGATCTGTTTTGCACGTTCCATCGCAGATGTCAAATCCGGACAGACTTTATTGTTTCCAATGACAAAATATACTTTTTCCGGTCCGAATAAGGTCTGCGACACGCGGTTTCCGGTTCCATCGATATTGACCAGTTCTCCGGTTTTGGAAACACCATTGGCGCTGGTTATGTACACCTCGGCACTTCTCGCTTCCATAAGCGTCTCGCGCCCTGCCTTTTTCCAGTGCCAGATCACCTCATTTTTCTCGGAAAGTGCTTCATAAAGTCCCATCTCCTGTGCCGTCACGCTTCCGCCTATCGCAACTTTTTTCCCGGAAATCTGATCTTTCAGATAGGCCAACGCAGCCTCTTTTGTATCAAAGAAACTCGTTTTAAATCCGTGACGTTCAAAATTATTCTTCAGCAATTCCTGTTCCATCTTTGTCCTCCTTATTAAATCGTTCAATTTATAGTAACTTTTATTTATAACCTACATTGACAGCCTTTGATCTTTGAAAATATTCGTACTTTACCTATAGTATATCAAATATTGGCAGAAAAACAAGGCAGAGCAAATTAGCTGCCCGCCTTGCTTCAAATCAACAAAATTCCCTGTCTTCATGTTTTCATACAGCAGCTTTCTGTTTCAAAACCACCTGTCACAAAACACAAACTTATCCCTTCATTTCCAATTTCTGCCACAGCCAGAACCAGACTGCAAGGCGTATCATAAACAGCATTTCAGCCTGTCATTCCAGATAGTCCAGCGCATCCACCGGTTCTCCGTCGTGCATCAGCTCGAAATATACGTTATTTCCCTCAATCGAATAGTATTTGGTCGGCTCTGCCACATATCCGAGTATCGTATCTTTTGCCACATACTGCTTCTGCGCCACCTGAACGTCTTTGAGCTGTCCACAGACCGCCGTGTAGCCGCTTCCCAGATCCAGCACAACATAATTGCCGATCTCCTCATTAGAACCGACTTCGGTTACCTGCGCCTCAGCGGGTGCGGCGACCGGCTCACTCACATCGCCCTGGATAATGAGTGCCGGATTGCATTTGTATTGATCGAGCGTCGGAAAATAAATGGTCGAATCCATGCTGTAATCGAGAATTACATTGCCCTGGACCGGCCAGCTTAAGCGATCGGTTCCATTGTAGGAAAGTGCGCGTGCGGCAGCTGCTCCGGCTCCCAGACTGCTCTCCTCCTCCATCGGCTTCTGATCGGCTTCATCCCGGTTATTGACCGAATACGAGGCATCCGAACTTCCTGCCACCTGTGCGCGTGTTTCCGCCTGTCCGTCGTTTTCTTCTAAACGGTTCTGCGGCATCTCTTCCGCCAGGATTCCCTCCGTCTGCGGCACATCCAGATACGGATTTCTTCCATCCTGCGCATTATCTTTTCGAATTTTTACGGTTCCTGCTGCGGCTACGATTGTCAGCAGACCAAGCACTGTCATTACCAGAACAAGTTTGTCCCTGAATAACTGTCTTACTTTATTTTTCACGTTTATCACCTCGGTATTAGTCTTGCCGAAGTGAATCGTTTTATTCAGAAACAATTTGAATATTTTTAAAATAATGCTTTAAAATTTCTTCCGCGCTGCTCCCATTCTCCGCCATGAGTCCCGCCCCGTACTGCGACAACCCGTAACCATGCCCGCGCCCATAAGTAACACAGCGGATTTCGTCCCCGTCTTCCTCGAGGGAAAAAGCTGGCGACGGCACGCCTAACGCATAGCGCACCGCGTCCCCGCTGTACGTCTCCGCCCCAATCTGCACGGTTTCCACATAACCGGCGCTGTCCCGTTTCACGATCTGAATCTCCTCCAGAATCCGCTCTTCTTCCAGATTTTCCAGATCCGGGTGTTCTCCCAATGCATTCAGTCCTTCTTCCAGACGTTTTTTCAGTTCTTCCCGTGTCATGCCCTGCCGCGTCAGGTAGCCGCCAGCGCCCTCATCCTCCTTTGCCGCAACCGACGCCAGATACGGATGCGCCTCATCCCCTTCGCGCGTCCGCCCCGCGCTCACTGCATGAAACAGCGGCTCAATATAATCCCCAGCCCAGATCGCCGTCTGTCCTGCGCTCTCCCGCACCGCCCCACAGATCGTCTGGTAATATTCCGGCATTCCAGCCGCCTCAAACCGGCTCTCGATCTGCTCCGGCTCCAGATAATCCATATCTAACGCCGATTCCTCGATCGAATCCGCCCCGTCCATCTCCCGGTACAGCGCCGTCCGCACCAGAATTGCCTGCGCCTTGACTGCCTCCTTCGGATAGCCGTCCGGAATCTGCACTGCAGTCAGACCGATCAGATATTCTTCCAGTGGGACAGCATACCCGGTTCCGTTGTTGCGGACGCCATCCTCCCGATCCAGAAGGATCTGCCGACCATCCGTCTGACTTTCCCATCCAGATGTTCTATCTGAATTTCCTCCGATTTTTCCTCCATCTGCCCCCTGCACACGCCCGGAAACTGCCAGTGTTGTGATATATGGGATCAAAAAAGCCGCCAGTACGGCGGCAGTTCTCTTCTTCATTTCGGTTCTCCTGTTTTGACTGTTCCAGTACGGTTTCACGCATTTTCTGTTTTGCCATACCAGTAAACTTATGGTTTCAATGTCTTACAAACCTGCTTCTTTTCTCTGCCTTCCTTATCTTATGACAGGCACTCAAAAAATATCACAAGTCTACGCTCCGGCTTCTCCTCCGCCGCCCTTTGCAGTCTCTTCCAGTTTCCCCTCTATCATTCTTTTACTCCCCCAGCGTCACACCATCCAGCAGCCAGCGGAACCATCCCTTTTTCTTCATCACCACAGTTCCATGAAAGTCCATCGTCTTCTCCGGTGCCAGCACCTCATCGCCTTTTTCCAGGCAGAAACGCACCGAAACCGTGTAGTCATACGTCCGCGCCTTCTTCTCCCGCCCCGTCTCGCTCAGCTGGCAGTTCGTCACATACACGCGTTCCACCGGTGCGGAAAACTGCGATAATAAAAGGACATACGGAAGCCCCGTCTGCTCCAGCGCCTCGCATCCAGCCTCGGTTGCCGTCTTTCCATACTCTTTCGCATAGATCGCCGTCAGACCGTCCTGATACACCTCGTCCAGATCAAACGCCCGGTTCGCCGTATAAAGCGAATAGATTTCCTTTTTCGCCTGCTGATAGGCGCTGTTTTTATAAGAAGCAAACAAAAACAGCGAAATGATAAAAAAGAGGGAAGCACCCACAAGAGGAACCGAAAATCCTTGTGTCCCCGGTCTTTTTCTGTATCCTCTCATAGTGTGTCCTCCCTCTTTTTACTCCTTTTACAGTGCCTTTACATCATCATCGTCCACATGGATCTTCTCCAGATGCCAGATGTCGCGCACATACTCCTCGATGGTACGGTCAGAAGAGAATTTACCAGCGCTTGCTGTGTTGAGCATGGCTGCTCTCGCCCACCAGTTCTCGTCACGGTAAGCTGCCTCGACGCGTTTCTGTGCTTCCGCATAGGAACGGAAATCTTTCAGGATGAAGTAGGTATCTGCCTTGGCACTGTTCTTTGTATTTAACAGAGAATTGTAAATATCGCGGAACAGCTCCGGATCCTGCGGTGAATAGTAGCCGTTGATGAGCTGCATCAGCACGCGGCGGATATCCTGGTCGGTGTTGAAGATCTCCTCCGGATTGTAACCGCCGTTGTTCTCATAATTGATAACCTCGTCAGCGCTCAGACCGAAGATAAATGCGTTCTCCTTGCCTACCTCCTCGACGATCTCCACGTTCGCACCATCCATCGTGCCCAGCGTCAGCGCACCGTTCAGCATGAACTTCATGTTGCCGGTACCGGACGCCTCCTTGCTGGCGGTGGAAATCTGCTCGCTGACATCCGCTGCCGCAAAAATCAATTCTGCGTTGGAAACGCGGTAATCTTCGATAAACACAACTTTCAGCTTACCATTGATGGATTTATCATTGTTGATAACATCTGCTACGGAGTTAATCAGTTTGATCGTCTTCTTGGCAATCTGGTAACCTGCCGCTGCTTTCGCACCAAAGATAAAGGTTCTCGGAACCATATCCATGTTTGGATTGTCTTTGAGCTGGTTATACAGGTACATTACATGAAGGATATTTAAAAGCTGTCTCTTGTACTCATGGAGACGTTTTACCTGTACATCGAAAATGGAACGCGGATCAATGTCGATGCCGTTGTGCTCCTTGATGTATTTTGCCAGGCGCAGTTTATTCTGGTACTTGATGTTCATAAATTCCTGCTGGAATTTCGGATCATCGACGTATACTTTTAATTTTGCCAGGTGCGGAAGATCGGTAATCCACTCGTCGCCAATCTGCTCCGTGATCCAGTCTGCCAGAAGCGGGTTGCCATGCAGCAGGAAACGACGCTGGGTGATACCGTTTGTCTTATTGTTAAATTTCTCCGGCATCATCTCGTAGAAATCTTTCAGCTCCTGATTTTTCAGAATCTCGGTGTGAAGTTTTGCCACACCGTTGACGGAATATCCGGCTACGATCGCCAGATGCGCCATCTTGACCTGACCGTCAAAGATGATCGCCATCTTTTTAACTTTCTCGTAGTTATTCGGGTACTTATTCTGTACCTCGATCAGAAAACGGCGGTTGATCTCTTCCACAATCTGGTATACACGCGGAAGCAGGCGGGAGAACAGCTCGATCGGCCATTTTTCCAGCGCCTCTGCCATGATAGTGTGGTTGGTGTATGCACAACATTTTGTTGTGATACCCCACGCCTCATCCCAGTTTAAGCCTTCCTGATCCAGGAGCAGGCGCATCAGCTCAGCAACTGCCACGGTCGGATGCGTATCGTTCATCTGGAATACGATCTTCTCCGGCAGTTTGTGAATATCATCGTTTGTCTCTTTGAATTTCTTCAGAGCAACCTGTAAGCTGGCAGAAATGAAGAAATACTGCTGTTTAAGACGCAGCTCTTTACCCGCATAGTGGTTGTCGTTCGGATAAAGAACCTCAACCAGGTTCTTCGCCAGATTCTCCTGCTCGACCGCCTTCTGGTAATCACCCTTGTCAAATGCAGAAAGGCTGAACGTGTCGATCGGCTGTGCATCCCAGATACGCAGGGTGTTGACTACGTTGTTGCCGTAGCCGACAATCGGCATATCATACGGAACTGCCAGAACAGACTGATAACCTTCCTGTACAAAATGGTTGCGCTCACCGTCCCATTCAGTCTTGACATAACCGCCAAATTTAACCTCGGTCGCATACTCCGGGCGGCGAAGCTCGAACGGATAACCGTTTTTCAGCCACTCATCCGGCACCTCCACCTGATAGCCGTCCTGAATTTTCTGCTTAAACATACCGTAGTGGTAACGAATGCCGCAGCCGTAAGCCGGATAACCAAGCGTTGCCAGGGAATCCAGAAAACATGCTGCCAGACGCCCCAGACCGCCGTTTCCAAGTGCCGGATCCGGCTCCTGATCCTCAATCGCATTGAGGTCAAAACCAAGCTCTTCCAGTGCTTCCTTCACTGCTTTTTTCGCACCCAGGTTGATGATATTGTTACCAAGCGCACGTCCCATCAGAAACTCCATAGAAAGGTAATATACCTTCTTTGCGCCTGTCTCGTCAAACTGCTTCTGAGTTGCAATCCAGTCGTCGATAATCACATCCTTGATCGCATAGGACACAGCCTGGAATATCTGCTGCGGTGTCGCCTCGTCGATCGTTCTGCGGTACTGGTTCTTTACATTTTCGATAATACTCTTTTTAAACTCTTCTTTGCTGATCTCGCGCATCCTGTCCTCCTAATATTCGTAGTATCACGGTTTCCCGCCAGGCACATCAGTCAGTCGTTTTCTCAACACCAAACATACCTTTTTCGCCATTGATATCCCACTCTTTTGTGTATCCGCTCATGGTGCCAATCAGGATATTATCAGCCAGAACCTCTTTCTTGATTTCCTCTGTATGCTTCTTTAAAATTTCTGCAAGTTTATCATTTCCGTCCTGGAAGACGTTGATATGGTTCATTACCTCAAAACCGGCTTCCTTACGCATCGTCTGAATCTTACTGATGATCTCGCGGACAAAGCCCTCTTCGATGAGTTCCGGTGTCAGATTAGTATCCAGAACAACGGTAACGAAATTGTCACCCTCAGATACAAAGCCCGGTACCTGTGCCATGTCAATCAGAAGATCTTCTTTTGCCAGCTCTACCTTTGTACCGTCCTGCGTCTCAAAGCTTAAAAGGTCGGTTTCATTTAAGGTATCCATCGCCTGATTTCCGTCCAGACCTGCAAGAATCTCTTTGATCTCGTTTACATACTTGCCATACTTGCGTCCAACGGTACGAAGCTGCGGCTTGAAGCTGTAGGAGGTAAATGCGCGGACATCATCCGTGAACTCTACCTTCTTCACATTCAGCTCATCCTGGATGATTTCCTGATAGAACTCCGGCAGAGCGGTCTCTGCCTTCACGAACATACGTCCGATCGGCTGACGGTTCTTGATGTTAGCAGTATTTCTTGCTGCACGACCCAGAACGACAACCTTCAGGACTTCTTCCATTTTCGCTTCCAGATCCTTGTCGATGTGCGCCTCATTTGCAACCGGGAAGTCGCACAGATGGATGCTCTCCGGTGCCTCTTTATCCAGACTGCGAACCAGATTCTGGTAAATGTCTTCGGTCATGAACGGAATCATCGGAGCCGCTACCTTCGCTACAGTTACCAGTGCGGTGTAGAGTGTCATGTACGCATTGATCTTATCCTGCTCCATGCCCTTCGCCCAGAAACGCTCACGGCTTCTTCTGACATACCAGTTACTCATATCATCGACGAAATCCTGGAGCGCTCTTGCAGCCTCCGGAATGCGGTAGTTGCCCAGATCGTCGTCCACCTCTTTGATGAGGCTGTTTAACTTAGACAGCAGCCATTTGTCCATAACCGGAAGTTTATCGTATTCCAGCGTATATTTGGTTGCGTCAAAATTATCAATATTCGCATAGAGTACAAAGAATGCATAGGTATTCCAGAGAGTACCCATGAAACGTCTCTGTCCCTCGATAACGGCTTTTCCGTGGAAACGGTTCGGCAGCCACGGTGCACTGTTAATGTAGAAATACCAGCGGATCGCGTCAGCGCCGTAAGTCTGCAGTGCATCGAACGGGTCAACCGCGTTGCCCTTGGACTTACTCATCTTCTGTCCGTTCTCATCCTGGACATGCCCCAGAACGATAACATTCTTGTACGGCGCCTTGTTAAAGATCAGGGTCGAGATAGCTAACAGGGAGTAGAACCATCCACGCGTCTGATCAACCGCCTCGGAGATGAAATCTGCCGGGAACTGCTGCTCAAACAGTTCTTTATTTTCAAATGGATAATGATGCTGTGCAAATGGCATGGAACCGGAATCAAACCAACAGTCGATAACCTCCGGTACACGGTGCATCTGTTTGCCGCACTTCGGGCAGGTGATCGTCACATCATCGATGAATGGGCGGTGAAGCTCAACCTCTCCATTTGCCTCCTGATCCATCTCTTTTGCATATTTCTTCACAACGTCCGTGTAGTTCGGGCTCATAGATTTTAATTCTGCCTGGCTTCCAATCGCGTGCTGGCAGCCGCACTCGCACTCCCAGATATTTAATGGAGTACCCCAGTAACGGTTACGGCTCACGCCCCAGTCCTGGACATTCTCCAGCCAGTCGCCGAAACGCCCTTTACCGATGCTCTCCGGAATCCAGTTGATCGTGTTGTTGTTGCGGATCAGGTCATCCTTGACTGCGGTCATCTTGATGAACCAGGATTCACGTGCATAGTAGATAAGTGGTGTATCGCAGCGCCAGCAGTGCGGGTAGCTATGCTCAAATACCGGTGCAGAGAACAGAAGTCCGCTTTCTCTTAATGCTTTCAGAACCTCCGGATCGGCTTTCTTGCAGAACATACCAGCCCACGGAGTCTCCTTCGTCATCTCGCCCTTGCCGTCTACCAACTGTACGAACGGAAGGTCATATTTTCTGCCGACCTTGGAGTCATCCTCACCAAATGCCGGCGCGATGTGTACGACACCGGTACCATCGGTCAGTGTTACATAATTATCGCAGACAATGTAGAATGCTTTCTTATGCTGTTTTTCACAGGTTGCTACGGCATAGTCAAATAATGGCTCATACTCTTTATATTCCAGATCTTTTCCGACAAAGGTTTCCAGGACATCGTAAGTGCCCTCGCCCAGAACGGTATCACACAGCGCCTGCGCCATATAATAAACCGTGCCATCCTCTTTCATTTTTACCTTTACATATGTCTCGTCCGGATTTACACAGAGCGCCACGTTGGACGGAAGTGTCCACGGGGTGGTCGTCCATGCAAGAATGTATGCATCTTCGCCCTTTACCGGGAATTTAGCAATCGCAGAACGCTCTTTGACGTCCTTATATCCCTGTGCCACCTCATGGCTGGACAGCGGGGTGCCGCAGCGCGGGCAGTACGGTACGATCTTGAAGCCCTTATAAAGAAGTCCCTTGTTCCAGATTTCTTTTAATGCCCACCACTCAGACTCAATGAAGCTGTTGTGGTAGGTAACATACGGATGCTCCATGTCTGCCCAGAAACCAACGGTGTTGGAGAATTTTTCCCACATTCCTTTGTATTTCCAGACACTCTCTTTACAGTGCTCGATGAACGGCTCCAGACCATACTGCTCAATCTGCTCCTTGCCGTCCAGTCCCAGCATCTTCTCTACTTCCAGCTCAACCGGAAGACCGTGGGTATCCCATCCAGCCTTTCTCGGAACCATGTAGCCTTTCATCGCGCGGTATCTCGGAATCATATCCTTGATAACACGGGTCAGCACGTGTCCGATGTGCGGCTTGCCGTTTGCGGTAGGCGGTCCGTCATAGAATGTATAGGTCGGTCCCTGCTTACGGCTGTCGATACTCTTCTTAAAAATCTGCTCATCTTCCCAGAACTTCTCAATGTTCTTTTCACGTTCCACGAAATTCATGTTTGCCGGAACTTTGTTGTACATGATAAATTCCTCCTAAAAATATGAAATAAAAATGGACCCATCCTGTAACAGGACAAGGGTCCACTTGCTTTTAACCACCTATTACTGCATACCTTTATATGCGCTCCCTATAACGGAGGAAACCGTCGGTACTTACTGAATTTTCCTTCCGGGCGCTGTCAGAAACGGCGCTCAGACTTCCAAAAATGGTTCAGCCCGAAGCTCCGGAGTGATCTTCGCATCCGCTTTACTCACAGCAGGCTCTCACCGTCCCTGCCTCGCTCCCGCTTTCCGTGCGGCGCTACTGTCTCCATCATTGCTTTTCCTATCGTAATTAGTAATCAAATCACTAACATGGACATTGTATCTTTTTTCCAGATGGTTGTCAAGGAATGTTTCGGATATGATTCACATGTTATAAAATTATCATTATTTTGCCATTCCCCTGATTTTATGGTATAGTATATAAAATATGTCTGTATTTACTTTAAAAAACAGACACAGACATTCATTGCAAATATAAACAATGAAGTATACTATATATAAAAAGAAGGGCGTGCCCGCAGCCGTCTTTCGCAACAAAGGAGAATATTATGGAGCCAAGAAACCTTACCCTATTGACCGACCTGTATGAACTGACGATGATGCAGGGCTATTTCCGGGAGAAAGATGCCAACGAAACCGTCATTTTTGATGCGTTCTACCGCACAAACCCGGATGGAAATGCGTTTTCCATCTGCGCCGGCTTAGAGCAGGTCATTGACTATGTGAAAAATCTTCACTTCGATGATGCCGACATCGAATACTTACGCGGACTCGGCATTTTTGATGAAGATTTCCTCGAATATCTTCACAATTTCAAATTTTCGGGTGACATTTACGCAATCCCAGAAGGCACCGTTGTCTTCCCGCGCGAGCCTCTCGTCAAGGTCATCGCGCCAATCATGGAAGCACAGCTGGTTGAGACTGCCATCTTAAATATCATCAACCACCAGAGCCTGATCGCGACCAAAACATCCCGTATCGTCTTCGCCGCACGCGGGGACGGAATCATGGAGTTTGGGCTTCGCCGCGCGCAGGGTGCTGACGCCGGTACCTATGGCGCCCGCGCTGCCATGATCGCCGGCTGTATCGGCACTTCCAATGTACTGGCCGGAAAACTATTTGACGTTCCGGTCAAGGGAACCCACGCACACAGCTGGATCATGAGTTTCCCGGATGAGCTGACTGCGTTCCGCGCTTATGCAAAGCTCTATCCGAGTGCCTGCATCCTGTTAGCCGATACCTATGATACCCTGGGTTCCGGTGTTCCGAACGCGATCCGCGTCTTCCAGGAGATGCGCGACGCCGGTATCCCGCTGACTTTCTACGGCATCCGCCTCGACAGCGGCGACCTTGCATATATTTCCAAGAAAGCCCGCAAGATGCTGGATGACGCCGGATTCCCGGATGCAGTCATCTCCGCCTCCAACGATCTGGATGAATACCTGATCGACAGCCTGAAGATTCAGGGCGCTGCCATCACGTCCTGGGGTGTCGGCACAAACCTCATTACCTCCAAGGACTGTCCTTCCTTCGGCGGCGTTTATAAGCTGGCTGCCATCATGGACCGTCACACAGGCAAATTTATCCCGAAGATCAAGCTTTCGGAAAATACAGAAAAGGTTACCAATCCGGGCAACAAGACCATCCAGCGAATCTATGACAAGGCGACTGGCAAGATTATCGCAGATCTGATCTGTCTCGTGGATGAAGAGTTCGATGAGAAGAATTCCCTTCTGCTCTTCGATCCGATCGAGACATGGAAAAAGACACACCTCGCGCCGGGCACCTACACCATGCGCGAACTTCTCGTTCCAATCTTCAAAAACGGCGAATGCGTTTACGAGTCTCCAAAGGTTATGGACATCCGCGAATACTGCAAGAAAGAACAGGAGACGCTGTGGGATGAGTCCCGCCGTCTGGTAAACCCGCATGAGATTCATGTGGATCTCTCCAACGAGCTGTGGCATATGAAGGCACAGCTGTTAGACAGCTATCATTATACAAGCAACTAGTAGATAAAATACGAGTAAATACCATGTTCAGGCAAGTTTATTGCTGCCGGACATGGTATTTTTTTCTTTAATGCTTCCATAAAATTTGCAAAATAAAAACGAATGTGTCTCCAAGGAAATTCCTATTACACAAAAACTGCCGCCAAATACATCCGGCTGCCAGCCCTCTTCTTTGAAAAGTCCAGCCCGCCATTGTATTCCAGCGACAGTTTTTATATGAATCGTATCTTTATTTTTTTAAAATCTATATCAAATATGATATCAATTACTCATCCCAGTTATGGTAAGTAGCCTGTACGTCATCATCCTCATCCAGAAGATCCAGGATTCTCTGCATCTTTTTGATGGATTCCTCATCGGTAAGCTCTACCCAGTTCTGCGGAATCATGGTAACGTCTGCTTCCATCATCGGAACGCCAGCCTTCTCCAGCGCCTCGCGGACTGCAGAGAAATCTTCCGGTGCGGTGATCACTTCGTAGCTGTCCTCCTCCTCGGAGAAATCCTCAGCTCCTGCATCCAGTGCAAGCATCATCAGCTCATCCGGATCCATCTCGCACTCTTCTTTGTCGATGATGATCTGACCTTTTTTATCAAACATGAAGGACACGCTGCCCGGAGTACCTACGTTTCCGCCGCCCTTGGTAAATGCGCTGCGGACATTCGCTGCGGTACGGTTCTTGTTGTCGGTCAGGGTATCTACGATGATAGCGACGCCATTCGGACCATATCCCTCGTATGTAAGATTCTCGTAATTGACAGAGTTTGCATCTCCGGCTGCTTTCTTGATACCACGATCGATGGTATCGTTCGGCATATTGTTCGCTTTTGCTTTTGCAATCACATCGCGCAGACGGCTGTTGTTTGCCGGATCCGAACCACCTTCCTTAACAGCTACGGCAATCTCTCGACCGATAACGGTAAAGATTTTTCCCTTTGCTGCGTCGTTTCTCTCTTTTTTGTGCTTAATATTGGCGAACTTTGAATGTCCTGACATAAAATAACACTCCTCTTTCTATCTTCTTTGTTGTATCTTTTCGCTCATCAGCTTTTATATCACGCCGATTTCGGCACTAAAAAGCTGCATCTTAACTATTTTAACACCATTCTGTATGCTTGACAAGGGGTTCGCGGCTGATTTTATGTATCCAGTTCCAGACTGACCTTCAGCGCACGGTCCACCTCCTGTAAAAGCGCCCCGTCGATATGACAGATTTTCTCTTTCAGCCGCTGCTTATCGATCGTGCGGAGTTGTTCCAGTAAAATGACCGAATCCCTCACCATCGCACAGCGGCGCGTGTTTAATTCCACATGCGTCGGCAGCTTGGCTTTGTTCATCTTTGATGTGATCGCCGCGCAGATCACGGTCGGGCTGTGCTTGTTGCCGATATCATTCTGGATGACCAGCACCGGGCGGACGCCGCCCTGCTCTGAGCCGATGACCGGTCTTAAATCTGCGTAATAAATATCTCCTCGTCTGATAATCACTCGATTCACACTCCGTCCAAACTATTTTAAGATATAAATAACTGCTTTGTACTTTCACAGCTCCACAGTCCGTTTATACCGTTAGTATGGACAGATTTACACCGCCTATACGCGGGTCGTCCCATAAATGCATCCGGCAGTCCAGGTTCCCGGCTTTGCCGAAGCTATCTACTTTATCTTATGAATCCTTTTTCTAAATGGTTCAAACGCCGGCTTTACTCCATAAAATCCTCATACCGATCATCATTATAATCCTTTTTCCCGACGATCTTTCCACCTCTCACGTACACGCGCGGCACACGTTTTCCAAGCACGCATGGGATCTCATAGTGGAAACCGCCACTCCATTCCGCCAGCTCTTCCATCGTGATCTCGTCGTCCCCGTCGCGTCCGACCAGCGTTACCCGCGTGTCCTCAGCAGCCTCCGGGATATCGGTCACATCGATCATGCACTGATCCATGCAGACGCGTCCCAGAATCGGTGCGCGGTGTCCATGAATCAGGACATAACCCTTTCCAGAGAGATTTCTCGGATAGCCATCGCCGTATCCGGCGCCAATCGTCGCGATCCGCGTCGGACGATCCGTCACAAAGGTTCCGCCGTAGCTGATCGGCGTGCCCGGCTCCACTTCCTTAACATAGGTAATAAAGCTGCGGATCTCCATCGCCGGGTAAATCTTCATGTTCCGCTCTACCTCATCCGACGGATACAGACCGTATACCGTGATACCGGCTCTCGCCGCATCCAGTCCCATCCGCGGCAGTTCCATGATCGCCGCGCTGTTCGCACAGTGGCACATCGGAATATGAACGCCTGCATTTTCCAGACCTTCATGGAATTTCTGGTACCGCTCATACTGTAAATGGGTAAATGCCTTATCCGTCTCGTCAGCACGTGCAAAATGTGTAAACATTCCCTCGATCTCAATGCCCGGAAGCTTTGCAATCCGCTCTATCTCTTTCAGGCTATTTTCATCCGGATGAAATCCGATTCGTCCCATGCCGGTATCGAGCGCAATATGCATTTTTGCCGTCTTTCCCATCGAAACCGCAAGTTTTGAGAGCAGCTCTGCCTTATCTTCCTCAAAGATCGCTGGACGGATATCGTCCTCAATCAATTCCGCAAAATGCCGCGGGTGCGTGCTGCCAAGCACCAGAATCGGTTTGTCAATGCCGTGGCGGCGCAGGTTCTGTCCTTCCTCCAAGGTTGCCACCGCATAGCCCCAGACAAACGGCGCGATCGTCTTCGCCACCGGGACAGCCCCGTGACCGTAACCATCCGTCTTAACCACGCCGATCATCTTCGTTTTTGCCGGAAGATTTTCGCGCATCGCCTCCATATTTTTCACAATCGCATCCAGGTCAATCCGCGCATAAATCCGGGTATATGGTTCTTCTGCCATTGTATATGCTTTTTCCATCTTTTTGTCTTCCTTTTTATTTTCAATCTATCTTTTCAAGCAGACAGTCCGCGATATCTCTTGCCAGCACGGAATGCTCTCCCTTTTTACAGGCAGCTGCCGCCCCGGCTCTTCCGTGCAGGAACACACCGAGCGCCGCCGCTTCATCCTCTGAAAATCCCAGCGCCAGAAGCCCGGCAATCACACCGGTCAGCACATCGCCGGAACCGCCCTTTGCCATCGCGGCGCAGCCGCTGTCGCCGATATACACATTGCCATCGCGCCCCGCCGTCACCGTCACGGCATCCTTGAGCACGCAGGTCACGCCTTTTTCTTCGCCATACCGCACCGCTGACTCGACCAGATCCCGTTTCAGTTCCTCAATCGAACGTCCCGTCAGACGCGCCATCTCTCCCAGATGCGGAGTAACGATCACATTTTCCGTAAAATACCCGGACAAATGCGGATGCTGTGCGACAGCATTTAATCCATCCGCATCCACAATGATCGGCACATAGGCGGAAAGCAGCACGTTCTGCACCAGACTTGCGACATGGGCTTCCTTTCCCAGTCCCGGTCCCAGCACGATCGCGCTCGCCCAGCCGCACTCCTGTTCCACCAGGCTCTTAAAACCTGCCGGATCTGTCTGTGCCTGTTCCGGATCATACGGCGTCAGGATCGCCTCCGGAAGGAGATTTTGCAGAATCGGCACATTTGCCCGGACGGTCAGGATCTTCACAAGTCCTGCGCCCATCCGGTACGCAGCCAGGGCGCTCAAATACGCTGCGCCGCACATTCCCTCCGAACCGGCTGCGATCAGGATTTTTCCATACGTTCCCTTGTTGGCGTCTGCCCGCCGTTTCGGGATCTGGCTCCGATCCTCCGGATCATAGGCAAAATAGGTATGCCCTTCATATTTTGTATACGCCGGAAACCCGATGTCGGCAATCACAATCTCGCCGCACAGCTTCCGTCCCGGATAGAACACCATTCCCAGCTTCTCATAGCCGAAAGTAACGGTCAGATCCGCCTCAGCTGCCTCGCCAAGCGCCGCCCCTGTCTCTGAGCTGACGCCGGACGGAATATCAACCGCAACTACCGCCTTTGGCTCTTGCTCACGCATAAAACGGATCGCCTCGGCAAATTCACCGCCGACCTCTCTGGAAAGACCCACACCAAAGATCGCATCCACCATGATCTCCACATGCCCCGGCACATAATTTTCAAACGCCTCCACCGGGATCCCCAGATTCCGGTCAATCGCCACCTGACAGGTCATCTCCCCCGTCCAGTGCGCCTTGTCACCGACCGTGAGCACCGTCGGAAGCGCGCCGCGCAGAAAGAGAATCCTAGCCAGCGCCGCGCCGTCCGCACCGTTATTGCCCGTTCCGCAAAATACCAGA
>ERZ772878.1002-NODE-1002-length-17142-cov-2.76374_pt1 | contig 17142 bp, 10 predicted proteins | sample MGYA00580578_ERZ772878 | MGnify/ENA primary metagenome ERZ772878 (study PRJEB29015, sample SAMEA2737686) | human gut metagenome | biome: human gut; feature: human-associated habitat; material: faeces | place: China | collected 2012 ...
GGCTTCTGCCGTCGCGGGTCGTTCGGCCGCCTCGGGCGCGCGCAGCCCCTCCGGCAAGTTCGTGGTTGCCTTGGATCCCGGCCACGGAGGTAGCGAGCCCGGGGCTTCGGCCAACGGTTTGGTTGAGAGGGAGCTCACATGGAAGATCGCGTTGTACTGCAAGGAGGCGCTGGAGTCCTATGCGAACGTCGAAGTGGTGCTGACGCGTGGAAGCGACGAAAAGGTGAGCCTTGTTGAGCGCGTGAACCGCGCGGTTGACGCAGGAGCCAACGTGTTCGTCAGCTTGCATCTTAACTCCGGACCTGCTTCGGGCAACGGTGCCGAAGTGTGGTATCCGAACGACAGCTCGTATCGTCACGAGCTTCACGAGGAGGGCGCACAGCTCTCCAGCAAGATCCTGGAGAAGCTGACTGCACTCGGCTTGACCGACCGCGGCATAAAAGTGCGCGATTCGGAGCGCGTGGATGGCGAAGGCCCGTTCTACTATCCCGATGGCAGCATCCAGGACTACTACACGGTCATCGAGGCAAGTCGCGAAGCCGGCATCGTGGGCATCATCGTCGAGCACGCATTCCTGTCTAATAAGAGCGACAGCGACAAGCTGAAAAGCGAGGCGTTCCTGAAGGAGCTGGGCTACGCTGATGCCGAGGGCATAGCCGAGACGTACAAGCTCTCTTCTGGGTGGGAAATCGACAACGGCCGCTGGAAGCTGAAGCTGGCCGACGGTACGTATGCTACGAGCAGCTGGCAGCAGGTCAAGGGTAAGAAGTACTGGTTCGGGGCGGATTCGTACGCCGTCACCGGATGGCAGACCATTGATGAAAAGCGCTACTATTTCGACAGCTCGTGTGCCTTGCGGACAGACGGGTGGTTGAAAGACGACGGGTCCTGGTATTGGCTTTCGTCTTCCGGCGTCATGCAGACGGGGTGGTTGAAGCTGGGTGGAACGTGGTACTGGCTCGATCCGCAGACTGGCAAGATGGCAACGGGCTGGACGACGGCTTCGGACGGACATCGCTACTACTTCGACGGATCGGGGGCCATGCAGACGGGTTGGGCGAAGGTAGGCGGAACCTGGTACTACCTGTCCGGCTCCGGGGCGATGCAGACGGGCTGGCTGAGCAAGGGCGGCTCCTGGTACTGGCTCGACCCGGAATCCGGCGCCATGGCCACGGGCTGGGAGAAGGCCTCGGACGGCAAGTGGTACTACTTCGAAGGCTCCGGCGCCATGCAGTCGAGCCGCTGGCTGAAACAAGGAACCGCTTGGTATTACCTGAGCGGATCGGGAGCCATGCAAACCGGCTGGTTGCTCACGGGAGGAGCTTGGTACTGGATGGATCCCGAATCAGGCATGATGGCAACGGGCTGGCTCGAGAACGGAGGGTCATGGTACTATCTTGACCCCTCCTCTGGAGCCATGGCGACCGGCACCGCGGTAATCGACGGCACCCGCTACATATTCGACGATTCCGGCGCGTGCGCTGATTTCGTGGATGAATAGAAAAAGAAAGGCCTTTCATGCGCAACGTAGATAATCAGCTCGTCTCTATAATCGTCCCGGTCTTCAACGCGGAGCCGTACCTTGCGCAATGCCTCGACAGCATTCTCGCGCAAACGCACCGCGAGCTGGAGGTCATCTGCCTGAACGACGGCAGCACGGACGGCTCTCTCGCCATCATGCAGGCATACGCCGCTCGCGACGAGCGCATCCGCGTCATCGACAAGCAGAACCAAGGCTACGGAGCCACCTGCAATCGCGGACTGGAAGAGGCGCGAGGCGCATGGATCTCCATCGTCGAGCCCGACGACTGGATCGAACCCGGCATGTATGCCGACATGCTCGCTTTCGAAGCAACCTTCAACGATCCCGCAGACATCGTGAAAACCCCGTACTGGCGCATCTGGATGCCCGACACCCCCGAGCAACGCAAGCTGAACTGCAGCTACCGCCGTCGCATCAAGCCGCCTTGCCAGCCGTTCATCATCCGCGACGCGGCGCATCTGCTCACGCACCATCCGTCCATATGGTCGGCCATCTACCGCAAAGGATTCCTTGAAAAGCACGGTATCCGCTTCCGCGAGTATCCGGGAGCGGGATGGGCCGACAACCCGTTTCTGATAGAGACGCTCTGCCAAGCCGAGCGCATCGTCTATCTCGACGAACCGTACTACTGCTACCGCGAGGAAACGCCCGAGAAATCGAAGTCCTTCGCGCTGAACAACACGCTACTGCCTTTTGACCGATGGAACGACATGATGGATGCGCTCGAACGCATAGGCACCCGCGACGAAGCCGTGCTGCGCGCCCACAACAGCCGCGGCTTCACCTACCTAGGCGGCGTCCTGGAAGAAGTCGACCTGACGAACGACGAGGTGCGGGCGGCAGCCACGCGCATGTTCGAGCGAATGGATACCGATCTTGTTCTGTCTGACGCCGAGATACCTCCAGGATGCAAGCGCATGTTTGCCGAACTGCGCGGCATGCCCGAACCGTACGTCCGCAGCGCGCCCTACGCCTGGGGGCTCGTCAAGCAGGGGCTGTACAACCTACGCAACGTAGGTCCTTGGTTCACTCTTCGCACCTTCAAGAAATACGTGACGAGAAAAAGCAGCCGCGAAGGCGGGAAATAAAGGAAGACCCCGAGCATTCGGGGTCTTCTTGCATACTAAATGGCTTACGCCGCTTCTACTTCGGGCAAGGCTACGACCGTCGTCGGATCGCCGCCGGATTCGACCACTTCGATAACCTTCCTCCACGTTCCCTCGTCGCGAGGAACCATCCAGAGGCCGTCATGCTCCTCCATAAAGTCGCCAACGTAAGGGCCGGTACCCGACTGGAAAGCGATCCTGTCGGCGTTCGCGGCGAAGTCCGCCACCATAGCCGCCAGCTCGTCCTTCGGCCAATTCGTTTCGGCATTGCCAAGAAGCGCGTCAAGGTGCGCCGCAGCGTTCGCCGGGTCGGCCGCAACCTGCTTGATGCCCGCCTCGACCAGCTGGCGGTCCTGGATCTGGCGGCACGCCTCGATGTCGACAGCGTACAGCTTGCGCACACGGGCGAGAACAAGGGCCTCGGGGCCGTCGAGCTCCTGCGCTCCGGCGTTTAGCTCAATGGTGCCGCCGTTCACGATGTCCTTCAAATGCATGTCTATGGGGACGTTCGCCGTGACTCCGCCGATCTGGTCGACGAACTTCTCGAATCCGACGAAACCCATGTCGAGATAGTACTGAACATGCACGCCAGTCAGGCTCTCCACCCCTTCGACAGCGGCCTCCATGCCTCCCTGGCGGTATAGCTCGTTGATCTTCACCACCGAACCTTCGTAGTCGGCCTCAGTATCGCGCGGCACGGTGACTAGCGTTATCTTGTAGGTAACGGGGTCGACGCGAACCAGCATCATGGTGTCGGAGCGCCCCGTGCCGTCGGCGTAGTCCTCGAGCGAGATCTGAGTCGTTCCAACGCGCGAATCGTTTCCAACCACTAGCACGTAGAAGGGAGCCTTCGCATCGCCGGCAGCCTCCTGCATGAGCTGCGTATCGGTGGGCTCCGACTCCGCAGCAGGCTCCTGTTTCTGACAGCTAACCATAACTGCCATCGTTAGCGCCATCAGCGCCGCAACCGCACCGTAGCGCACGATGTTCTTCAATTTCACCTGTACCATTCCTTTCGTTCGAGCAGTGCGCCTAACGACCCAAGCGCTCCTTGAGTCGACAAGGCAGGGCCATGATAGCATGGCCTATCCGGTACGTCGTGGAGCCAAGGTACTCTTGACGAATTCCCCCGGTTTCTCGCGCGTGCTCAATCACGTGCAAGCGAAACGACACACCCTCGTCGGGATCCGATGCGCCCAGCTGGGTCGCGCACGCCTCTAGTTGCGCCTCATCGAGCGACAGGGCATCGAACGCCGCCCGATCGTAGCAGAACGCCACATGACGCAGCAAAACGCGGACGAACGCCTCCGAGCACTCCCCCACATGGACGCGCAGCCACGCCTCGATCTCGTACGCTGCCTTGAAGTGACCGTACACGTGCTTGATCTCGCGATCCTCGGTCATCGTGGAGCCGCGCCGCACCCGCCTCACGTACAAAGACTCGTTCAGAAAGCCGGTTCGCGGCGCCAAGGCCAGCATGAGGCAGGTGAAGAGGTTGTCCTCGTGCACGATTCCCTCGTAGAACCGAAGGCCAACTTTGTCGAGAAAGCTTTTACGGACGAACTGCATTCCGGGAGACACGCAGAACGAATCCTCTTCGACGAAGCGCACCATAAGCTCGCGACCCGTCATGATGCCGTCGATGTCGGAGCGACCGCCATACTCATCATGATAGCGCGCTCGCACGTCCTCCCCTTCGTACAGCGTGCGGGCCGAGAAGAACAGGTCGTCCAACCCGTCGCGCTCCGCCCGCTCGAACAGCATCTGCAACGCACGATCCTCGTAGTAATCGTCGGAATCCAGGAAGACGACGTACTTCCCCGTCGCGCGGGCGATGCCCGCATTGCGCGCGGCAGACTGCCCACCGCGTTCACCTGAGAGAGGAATGAGAAGCGAGCGTCGTCGCCGCCCGCCTTCCGAGCGGCTTCCAGCGTGCCGTCGGTCGAACCGTCGTCGACGCACAGCGCCTCGAAATCGCCGAACGTCTGCCGCTTCAACGACAGCAGGCAGTCCTCGATATAGGGACGCACGTTGTACATGGGTATGATCACGGAAACAGCCGGCATGGCCTCTCGTCCTTCCTTGATGCCTATCAGACCGACGCGTCCGAAGACGCAGGGATGATCGCAGTCGATTCGACGTCCAGCTCGCCAGGATCCTCGCCGGCGTCCACCGCGGCCATGAGGTTCGCCCACCCTTCCGGGTTCTCGTAGCAGAACCATAGACCGTTATGCTGCTCCATGAAATCGCCGTTGCTGGGGCCGGTGCAGCTGTATACGGTCATCTCACCCGAGCCGCCCGAAAAATCGAGGGCGAGCGACAGGATGTCCGACGTGTTCATGTCGGTGCCCACGCTCTCAGCAAGATCGAGCACCGTGCCCGGCAATTCGGCCAGGGGTTTCTCGAGAACCTTCTCGACAATGGCCATGAGCACCGTCCTGATGTTGCTCTGCCGCTTCGCCTCCTGGTTCTCGCCATACTCATGACGAGCGCGCGCGAATATCTGCGCCTGCTGGCCGTTCAAAGCTTGCACGCCCGGCTTGATGGTGACCTTGTCGCCCGTGAGCGCATCTTTGTACGACACCTCGATAGGCACGTCCACCGTTATACCACCCAGCTTGTCGACGATTTCCTGAAACTCGGAAAAATGCACTTCGGCGTAATGCGAGATGGGAACACCCGTCAGCTTCGACACGGCCTTGATGGAGCCGGCCGCTCCTTCGATGTTGTACACCTCGTTGATCTTAACAACGCTCCCACCGTCCAGCGTATAGGGAGTATCGCGCGGCACGGACACCAAAGTAACTTGCTTCTTGCCTGCGTCGACACGGGCTAAGATCATCACGTCGGAACGCTGGTTGTCGCCTTGCATGTCGGGATTCTTCGACGTGCCTGACCCTTCCCTGGAGTCGGAACCAAGAAGCAACACGTAAAAGGGCTTGCCCGTTTCGGGCCTCACCAAAACGGAGTCAACCGAAGCATCCTGCTCGGAGCCCATGGACAGAGCGCCATCGAGGGCATTTGAATACCACAGCGCATACCCACCTGTCGCACAGACCGCCACGAGCAGCACGGCCAGTACGCACAAACCGATGCGCCTGATCAGCCGGTTGCGCTTTCGATTCCTAACACGCTCGGGATATAGCTGCTGCGCGGTGGGCCTGGGCGCCGGGCGCACCGAGCTGCCCGCTGGGCGACCCTGAAGCGAACTTGACCGGTAAGATCGATTGCGGTCATACGGCGAAACCACGCCCGGCGTGCGCTCTCCACCCCGACCGTAAGGAGCCCGTCGGTTCGAACTCGGTCCCAAAACCTCACCCTTCCATCATGCGTGAATCTGTTCGGCATCAATGATAGCACGCGCACAAAACCCCAGAATGAGAACCCATTAGACCAACAAGGCAGCAAACGCGTATGCGGCAGCCAAACGAGCATGCAGCCGAAGAAGACACCACAGAGGATGTAGCTCCATGCAGCACCATGCTATAAACCGGTCAGGCAACAGCAACAATGTCGAACATCCTCCGCCCCGTACGGTCCGTGTTTGATTCCCGCATCGAAGCAATACGTGGGAATTGTTAGTTTTCAAAAAAACGATTCAGTGCCCGATCCACAACAGAACCCCCCGATCGCTTGATGACGACTCGAAGGGTTCTAGCAGTCGTTCGTTTTGCCGCAATGTGCATGCGAACGAGAGCATGCACATAAGCGCTTAAAGACCTATTGCATCGTAAAACTCTTTTACCGCTTGAGCATTGAACGCTTCAGCATCAAAGCTCTTGAGATCGGAAAGCCCGGTCTTCTCGAAATCGCACATACCTTCATAGAGGCCGTCCTCTGAATCGTCGACGATGCGCCCATAGCCTTGTTCAAGAAACTCCTTGGGACCCGAAATCGCTGTGGAGATGACAGGCTTCCCCAAGATGAGAGCCTCCATGATCGACATAGGCAAGCCTTCGTAGAACGACGAAAGAATGAAAGCGTCGCAAGAAGCCAGAATGGGGAAAGGATTCGATAAGCTTTTGATAATTACGATGCGTTTTCCTGGATGCCCCTCGACCATGTCGAGGATGGTGCGATGGTCTACCCCGTGTCCTCCTATGATGATGAGCGCGCTATCGGGATGCGCATCCGAGTAGCGACAGAAGGCAGAGATGAGTCGCATATGGCCCTTTTCTGGTGAAAAGCGCCCGACGTTTATAAATTTGGTTATCGACTTGTCCTCAAGGATTGCCTTCAGCTCTTCTATGGGCATGTTGGAGCTGGTCTGGGCATCGTAATGCACGTCTTGCAAAGCGAGATTCCGGATAGGATCTATCCTGTTTATGTTGTGAACCACCGAGATTTTGTCAGGACTTATGTTGAAACCCTGAGCAATGATCCCCTTCAAACCGTCTCTCACTACTGCAACTTTGTCGAACTCCCGATAAGCCCTCGTTACCGACGGTATGTGATAGTTCGACCTCATAGATCTTTCTTGCAACATGTCACTGTGGACGTAGATTACGTTCTCTTCGCTCTCCATCCCCAGGATAAGGTGCATCCAGCTTCGCTCATACCCGCTAAAATGAATACACCTTGTAAGCGACATCGAAGGAAAGAGACGGAGCGCTTCTCGAGAAAAGAGGCTTTTGATCCTTTTTGAAATCCAGGGATTCTCAATGCTGAATCTAAAGAACAGGAATCGAGCTATTGCCTCCGAATAGGTCATCACTTGCTCACCCTGGATGGGGTAGTAGCCAAGGTCGTCGCTAAATCCGTTTATGGTTTCGATGACGGCAGCGCCCTTGTTTGATGGGTACGTTACAAGGTAATTGACCTGATCGAAGTCTAAGGAGTCCAAAAGCCCAAGCAGCGACGACGTGATTCCGTTCTTTGTCAGCGCCCCGCCAAAAATAATAATGTTCGGGTTGTCGTTGTGATACTTTGCGCCCGGAATGACCATCATGTCTTGCTCGGTCTTTGAGAACAGCAAATCGCAAAGCTTTTTAGCTGCATCTTCGCAGTCGTAAGGGCAGTATGTTTTCCTCGCCTCGGGATAGCGAGAAGCGGTCGACTCGCTTTTCGTGGTTTTGTTTATTCTCTCGCAAAGATCATATACATCGATTGTCCGATCGAACGGAAGCTCGTCTAACGAAACATAAGCTCCTCTCGTTTCAAAATATTCGACCTGGTCATAAGGAAAGAGAACGATCTCCTTGTTCGTGTTCAAGAAATCGAACATAACACTAGAGTAATCCGTGACAAGAAGATCGGCCATAGACAGCACTTCGTATGTTTCAAGATCGGAAGGAAACTGCTTTACGTGCTTGAAACTTTTGAAATTGATCTTTCGGGTGTCGTAATAGTGGGGCTTGGCGAAAACTACGACATCGTCATCAAGTCGTTCGTCAAGCGTCATCAGAATGAATTGAAGCATTTGAGAATGCTTACCTTTATGGCCGTTCTTTTTTCCTTGCCTCCAGGTTGGCATGAATACGACGACCCGCTTGTCCTCAACGCCAAGCTTTTCTTTCATAGCTTGCTTTAGCTCATTGTCGTAGAGCACGGCGTTGCACGGGTAACCGCTTAAAACGTATTTGCCGGAAAAATACGGAGCTATCATGTAGTCGTTTTTAAAATGTTCGAAAGAGTATTCGTTTGGATAGAGCAGGTAGTCTGACATGAGGAAATTGCGCTGCGTATTACCCGTCTTATGAGGCTCATCTATGATTTTTCTTCCCATAGCCTTAAGAGGGGTTCCGTGCCACGTGTTTAGGTAGATTTGCCCCGACCTCTTTATGAAGTACGTGGGAAAAGTCGAATTGTTGACGAGATACTTTGAGGCAACGAGGGCATCTACGTACTCTTCAGAATGGACGGCTACTATTGGGACATCGGACAATCCATGATTGTCCAGCAGGATCCGCGTGGCTTCAATGCGGGTTTCATTAACAGCTACAATAACGGTTAGGTGGGCATATTGCTTGTTCGAGCGCAATTCTTTAAGTAGGTAAAATGGGTTGCCGCCAAAATTTTTCCCGTTGAACGATTCGAGCAGGACACGATGCTCGTCTATTCGAGGAGCCTTGTCAAAAGCAGAAGCGTAGAGGAACTTTGCCCTAAACTGGGGATCGCTCTTGAATTTCTTTATTGCGCGGCGCACGGCCTTCAAATTTTTTCCCATGTCTTTCCGATCCTCCTGTTAGTCAATTAGAGATCACCAGCAATTTTGACTGCTTTCGGCGGTAAGCCCGAGTCGAGCGAACGGGACAGCATCGCCTAGCTGGACTGGTTTTGACCGAATGACTCAAGGGCGGAGATTCACATAATCGGGGTTATCGAGAAAACGGCGCAACATCCCAGGTCACGAGCTTTACGTGTGACAGGATTTCCGGGACTTGCCTATTGGAGTATTTGCCAGGGATAGTTTTTCGGGTACAATCGACAGGCAGTTTACGAATGGCTTACAGTTTGCTGCAGTATTTCGAACGGGAGAAATGGTTCAATGTTTAAGTCTGATAACCCCGATTATGTAAACCCATCCTGTTCGGTCATTCTTAATGCGCCATACGGATACATCGCACCTGGTAAGGACTCCTTTTTTGCGAAAAGGCACACTCGATGAGCTGGCGTTTCCGCAAGAACGATGCTACGAGCGGTAGGAGCGAGGCTTTCTCCTTCGTCTTGCCGTTCGGGTTCTTCTCCCGTAGACGCAACGCAATGTCGCTCGTGTCGCTTGCTTCCGTTCGCACGCCCTGCGCAGGACACGCTGAAAGCCTGACTGCGCGAGTGGGAGGCCTCGAACCGCGCCCGACCGTATGGCCTTCCCTCCCCTTCAAGGGGGAAGGAAGGCTCAACCTCCGCCTAATCCGCATAGACATCCCGCTCGAAGAGGCGCTCACGATGCCGATCCATAACGTGGTGCGGCTTAGAGCCTCCGCATCCCTCTTCGCCGATGACTCCTCCGGCGTGCGGTTCAGCGCTTTCATGCCCAAGTACCTCGCTGCGCACACAGCCTTTCATGTACTCGATGACGAGCGCCTTGTCCTGTACTTCCGGCAGAACGCCGGGAAAGGTACGACCTTCACCGTCCGACATCTGAACGTCACGGACTCATGGACGAAACAAGCAAAGCTGTTCCTCGCATGGGCGGCTTCCAAGCTTGCATTCTGGATCGACCCGATTCTGCTGTACGAGAAGAACGGACGGCATTACGAGGAGAGCGGGCGTGTCGTCTTCGAGCGGCTGGTCGACGAGGGGTGCCCGAACGTCCGCTTCGTTATCGATCGAGGCGTCGCGAACGAGCTCGATGTCGATCCGCGCTATCGGAAGAGGTTCCTTTACCAGCACACGTTCGCGCATTACGTGCGGTTCTTCCGCTGCCAAACCTTCTTGGGAACGGAGACCGCGGCACACGCCTTAGAACTTCGCTGTCAGAACCTCTTCGTGCAAAGAAAGCTCAAGAGCAGGCGCTCGACCCACGTCTTCCTGCAGCACGGGGTCATGTACATGATCTCGCTGGACTCGCCGCAGCGGACCTCCTTCCGACGGACAAACGTCAAAGGCCGGTTCTTGGTCGTAGTATCCTCCCACAAGGAGGCGCAGCACTTCATCGACTCCGCCGACTTCTCCGAGGAGGAGCTCATCGTGTGCGGGCTGCCCAAGTTCGACAGGAGCTTCATGAACGATGACGCCGACAAGATCCTGGTCATGCCCACATGGCGGATATGGGAGTTCGCTGAGATGAGGGAGCATCCGGAGAAGGCCGCATACACCAAGATGGTAGCCAAGATCGTCTCGTCCATCCCGGAAAGCCTGCGAGACAAGGTCGTGGTCGCCCCTCACCCGTTGTTCGACCAGGCGACGTTCGCCGGCTCGCCGGGCAAAGCCGCCGTCGGGAGCTACGACGAGCTCCTCAGGGGCGTCCGCCTGCTGATCACCGACTACTCGAGCATCGCCTTCGATGCATTCTACCGGGGTGCGAACGTCGTCTTCTGGTGGGAGGAGAAGGACGAATGTATGGCCCGGTACGGCGAGGGCACGCATTTGATGATAGACGAGCAGAGCGCCTTCGGTCCCGTTTGCTACTCCCCCGACGAGCTGGAGGCGGCGGTGGCCGAGCTGTACGGCAAGCCGCAGTCGCGCGAGTACGCGGAGCGCTTCGCCGAAATCGTCGAGCATCGGGACGGCCACAACACCGACCGTCTTTTGAAGGAGCTGGCCGACAAAGGGGTGCTGAATAAATAACTCGTCGATTATGCTGCCAGGTCATATTGCTACGAAAGGTGTCAACATGTCATCGAACGAATTGAAGAAAGATATTAAGAGAGCCGCCAAGAAGGTTCTGCCCGATCCCGCCATTCGGAAGATCCGAGCCTACCGTAAAACTCGGAAAGGATCTGAGCCCAAGCCGAATACCTACCGAAGCAGCCAGACCTACACGGTGGTCACCGCCGTGTACAACGTTGAGGCTTACTTGGATGATTTCTTCACCAGCCTTTACAACCAAACCATGTTTAAAGAAAGCATCCGCGTCATCGCAGTAGACGACGGCTCCACGGACTTATCAGCTGAGATCATCAAGCGCTGGCAAGATCGTTGGCCTGGCGCCATCACGTATTTAAAAAAGGAAAACGGGGGCCAGGCATCCGCCCGCAACCTCGGCATGAATCATACCGAAAGCGAATGGGTGACGTTCATCGACCCGGACGACTTCGTATCAAAGCGCTATTTCGAGGAGGTCGACCGAGCGATCGTCGCATGGCCGTCAGTTCAGATGGTCAGTTGCCGACTAGTGTACTTTTTTGAAAAAGGGAGACGCTACTCCGACACCCACCCGCTTAACAACAATTACAAGCATGGCGACAAATTCTATTCGGCGCTTGACGAGCACATTCCTATGCAGTTTTCAATGAGTACTGCTTTTTTCAAAATGTCCGTAATCAAGGATCGTGGGCTGAAAATAAGCGAAGACATTAAACCGAACTTCGAAGACGGACATTTCGTTGGGAGGTACCTGCTCGAACTGACGGCGGGAGTAGTTGGATTTTTAAGCAAGCCGAGATATTACTATCGGAAACGGGAAAGCGGCACTTCGACAATAGATGGATCATGGCGTGATACCAACAAGCTGATTTCAGTGCCACGATACGGCTACCTCGATCTGCTTCAATACTCTAAAAGGGTACGAGGGTTTTATCCTGTCAATATTCAAAAAACCATCTTGTACGATTTGTCGTACTACCTTGGCTGGTTTGTCAATCGACCTCAACGCAGCAGGTTTGCCGAAGAAGCTGGCGTGCAGGAGGAGTTCCTTGATCTACTTCGTGAAATATTCGCATGCATTGACACGAAAGTTCTTTTCGATTTCCCTGGACGTTTCTTGCGTTTTGCGCACAAGGCGGCGATATCGCAGTTTTTCATGACTCGCGAACCTCCTTACCAGATCGCCTATGTCACGAGCATCGATCTTCCTAAGAAGTTGATCCATATTCGAACATGCTCGAAGAAAATCGCCTTCTACCTTGACGGCAAAGTGCTGACCCCCATTCGGAGCAAAAGGGTTGGGAATAGCTTCTTCGGAGTCAATCTGTACGACACGTATGAACTTTCGTTCAAGTTTGAAAGGCAGAACCAAGTCCTTTCGTACGTCGGCAAAAAGAGAGAATCCGCACGCCTTACGGTCGACGGTAAGCAATTTGAAAACAGCTTAAGCGTTCGCGAAGCTATTAGACGCTATACCAGAAATTGGTCTGCGTACGAACAAAAAGGATCGACGTGGATCATCATGGATCGCGACACGCAAGCAGACGACAACGGAGAGCACTTCTACCGTTATATGATGAGAAATCATCCTGAGCAAAGGTGCTTGTTCGCATTGCGCAAGGAGTCCCCCGATTGGAAGAGGCTCGCTCAAGAAGGCTTTAACCTGCTTAATTTTGGATCGAAAGCTCATGAGTTAGAGCTTCGGAAATGCTCAATGATAATCAGTTCCCATGCCGACAATTTCGTCCATTCCTATTTCCAAGATAATTTTTTCAAATCGAAAAAATTTATATTCTTGCAGCACGGTCTCACTGTTCACAACTTATCTACATGGTTGAACGGAAAACCTATATCGCTTCTTGCTGCGGCTTCGACGGAAGAGTATCACTCTTTCGTCGATGACGGATCACCCTACGAGATTGCACCGGAATCCGTGACCTTGTCGGGCTTTCCTCGACACGATGCACTGCTCAAGATGCAATCTAGCAGGCGTTTTTCTCAACAAGCAAGACATGCCATTATGATTGCTCCCACATGGAGGGCATCGCTAGTTGGAAACACTTTGGGGCTAGGAAATAATCGCGAATTCAAAGATTCCTTTTTAGTTTCCGAATACAAAGAAACCTGGGAGTCGTTTCTCAACAACTCAACCTTGAAGAAACTCGCAAAGAAAAACTCATGTGAAGTCCTTTTCGTACCACATGCGAACATTGCTCCCTATATCGAGACAGGGGCATTCTCCGTTCCCGACTATATAACGGTACACACAAACAATAGAGACCGCTCAATTCAAGAATGCTTTTGCAGCGCATCCGTCTGCATAACCGACTACTCATCAATGGCGTTTGATGTGGCCTATCTGGGTAAAGAGTGCATTTTCTACCAATTCGACAGGGAGTTCTTCTACGGCGGAGCTCAGGTGTATTCCCAAGGCTATTTCGACTATGAACGCGATGGCTTCGGCCCTGTCGTCGACAACGAAAACGACCTTCTGGCGGAACTCGAGAAGCTAGCCGCCCGCGACTTCAAACCCGACGACGTATACAAAAAGCGAATGGAAGAGACATTCGCTTTCCGCGACGGAAAATGCTGCGAACGGGTATATGAGGCAATTATGCAGCTTGACGAGCCTCGGAGCTAAAAGGCAACTCCCTAACTCGGACGCCCGAGACAGGATGAGCCAGTTGGAGCGGGGGCGAATAATCGCCCCCGCTATTCGCACGTTCACAACATCAACAATAGGAGAAGGCCACGCCGAACCTTCTTCGATCACGGCATCGGCACACCTTTGCCAAACAGGCACTAGGCATCCCACCGATTCCTGCCGAAACCTCGAGATTCTATCGCACGGCCAATATCGATATGGGTTTGCCGGATCCTTGAACGCCGTCGTCAACCACGAGCATCCGGCCGCCTACGCCAATGCCGGAACGCAGCCGACAGGAAGGCCGTCGAGTCTTAAAATTCACCGATGGGAAGTGAATTCCAAGCTTCAAAGCGCCCGGTGACGGCATTCGGCACCTTCCAGTTGCACCTGCCTCGCATTTGCGCAGGCCCCGATCATAATGACGACCGCCATCCCCGCATCGAGTCTACAGCGGTGATTTTTGCGACTCAGTGCTTGGCTCCGCTATCAAGCCAGCATTAACAGGCACCGATACCGATCCCTCCGACGAGGTTTTTTACGAGACGCGACCCGCCCAAGCCATGTCAATGTCGGTTTAACAGCGGAAACGGCGTCGAGCGGTAGGAATCAATCGGTTTGGCAATTCTGACGAGGGCTCGGCCAAGGCGTTTCGGATCCACCGAGCGCACTCGAAGGCGCTTTCCCAGTTCGGATGCTCGAAACGCAAAGTAAAGCGAATCAGTGTGATTACCAAGCCGATCGATTGCTACCGCGGAGCGGAGGTTTCGCCACCGTGCAGGCATTGACGGATGCCAGCATGCGCCACCTTCTGAATCGGCCGGCATCGCCTCGATTTCGTTGATCGCCTCGCAAGCCTCTTACGGCAGCGCGACAAAACTAGCAAGCCTTTCCAGCACCCTCGCGCAAGCGCAACCATCGTCCAGCGGGCAGAACTTCTCAACGAACGCCGCGTAAGCCTGCTCGTACTTCGTTCGATGACCCTCCACGTGCGTCAGCTCCTCGACCACTTCGTCGGTAGTCGAGCAAAGGGGGCCGGGAACCTCCTCCAAGTCGAAGTAGAACCCGCGAATAGCATCGGCATAACGCTCGCGATCCGGCACGAACAAGACGATGGGCCTGCGCAGGTTGGCATAGTCGAACATGACGCTAGAATAGTCCGTCAAAAGCACGTCGGAAGCCAGATACAGGTCGTTGACATCATCCACCTTCGACACATCGATGACGAAGCCTTCGTAGGCGGAGAAATCGAACTGGTTGGCTATATAATAGTGCGGACGGAACAGCACGACCCATTCGTCGCCCAACTGTTGCCTCATAAGGTCGAAATCCAACAGGTAATCGAACGTGTAGCCCACGCCGTCTTGGTACGAATCGTCACGCCACGTTGGTGCGTAAAGCAGCACGCGCTTCCCTTCCGGCACGCCCAACGAATCGCGCAACCTTGCGCGAACGGATTCGTCGCCTCGCGAGCGAACGAGGGCATCGTTTCTCGGGTAGCCCTCCTCGACGATCACGCTCCCGCGCTTCTCCAGAGGCAACCCGAACGCATCCGCCAGATGCTTCGACGCGTACGGCGATGGAGAAAGCAGGTGAGTCCACTTCCGTGCATCCATTCCGAAGCGCTCGGCAAGCTCGTTAGTGGTGTTCAGAGCGCTTTCCATCTCGATCTCCACGTCGTACCCCAGGCGCTTCAAGGGGGTGCCGTGCCAACATTGGACGTACACCTGGTCGTCTTTCGGGTACACGTATTCCGGCAACCGGTTGTTCACGACGATGCAGCCCGCGCGAGCTAACGTCTCAAAGTACGCACTCGAACCACGCTTGACTATGGTCGCATGCTCCAGGTCCGGCTCGTCCGAAGGGACAGCGCCCTCCCGAAACGCCCAGACAAGTTCGCAGCCCGCAAACCGCTCATCGCCCAGCATCTCCTGGTAAAGAGCCTTCGGCGAGCACGCGTACGAACGTCCGCCGTACGCTTCGAACAGCACCGTGCGCGCCTCCGTGGCTATAGACTTTGCAAGCGCATCGTACTTGCGCTTCTGCAACGCCCAGTAAGCGTGCCTGACGGCAAGCCTCGTGCGGGGCGCGCGACGAAGCACCGCGTACCCCGCCGCTCGAGCGGCATCGCTCACTCGTCCAGCTGTCCTCACAGCGAATCCTTACCCAAACGGCCTTTGACCTCCGTGGTCGATATGCCGTCGGTGCGATCGAGGTACACCACCTCGCACTGGTTCCGTAGCGCCTCGAAGCGAGGGTCTCCCTTCCAGTCGCCTCCCATGCACACCACGTCGACGCAATAGCGCTCCACATCGGATGCCTTCTGCTCCCAATGCGTTTCCGGAATGACCAGGTCGACGTAGCGGATAGCCTCCAACATCTCACGGCGAACCTCATACGAGTAGAAGCTCTTCTTCCCCTTCAACGCGTTGAACTCATCGGTAGACAAGGCCACGATCAGGTAATCACCCAAAGATGCCGCCCGCTGCAGCAGACGGATATGTCCGTAATGCAGCAGGTCGTACGTGCCGTAGGTCAAAACTCGCCGAAGCCCGACATGCGAGCTTCCGTACACCACGTCATTGGTCGCGCTGATCTCAACAGAATGAACTCCCTGCATCCCGTCTTTCTCGCTCATCGCTCAATCCTTTCTTTCAGCCGCGAGGCGCTTCCCTACAGCGTCGCCCGCGCAAACCCATCATCATCCCCGACCGTCTTCGAGCCAGCACCAGCGGCCGATGCCACCTCGGCGACGATCCTTTTCGTGCAGCCCTGTCTCAAATCGCCCAGATACGCCTTCGCGCATTCGTCGAAAGGCCGCACCTTGCTGCCGTCCGTCCGGATATCGGACGCCACAGCGCTCGCCAAGGAATCTGCGTCCTTGAAAGAAAGCTGCGGATACTCCTCGAGCGGATCAACGTTCAACCCAGGCGAACGACGATACTCCTCAATGTCGGGAACGTAGAACAGCACCTTCTTCGAAGCAACCGCCGCCTCAAACGCGACAGCGGAATAATCGGTCACCACGTAATCGACCCACGAAAGCACGTCAATGGAGGCGGCACCGCGCAGGAAGGCCACGTTCCCCCCATCATGCTGGACATCAGCCTGCAAAGGATGACCGGCCACGACGAGCGCCGCATCGATTTCGCCGAAAGCCCTTGTCAGCTCTTCCGTCGAGCGATCGAACCACGCATCGCCTCCGGCCACCCCGCGCCGCAGCGTGGGAGCGTACAGCACTACGGCCCTCCACCGATCCCGATCGATGTCCAACCGCTCCACAGCCGCACGCTGGCGTCGAGCGCGTTCGTCTTCGAACTCGGAGGAAAGCAGGTAATCGACACGAGGAAGACCAAGGGGCAGAATCCTCTTCTCCGAACAATCGAACGCCTCGGCGAATGCCGGCACGGCGCCCGGAAGCCCCGCGACCACCATGTCGTAGCCGCGATGCATACGCAAAGCGCTCGCGGCCTTCGACGATCTACCGTCCGGCGTGTCGAGAGCCTGGTAGCCGAACCTCTTCATCGCGCCCAACGAATGCCATAGCTGCACGCATAGAGCCCCTTCATGGCTCTTCGGAACGCTCACGGCGGGAACATAAC
>ERZ772878.1023-NODE-1023-length-16760-cov-2.76312_pt1 | contig 16760 bp, 6 predicted proteins | sample MGYA00580578_ERZ772878 | MGnify/ENA primary metagenome ERZ772878 (study PRJEB29015, sample SAMEA2737686) | human gut metagenome | biome: human gut; feature: human-associated habitat; material: faeces | place: China | collected 2012 ...
ACCGAATGGGTTTATATCTACGGAGAACTTATTCTCTTCCAGCTTCCGCCCGATATTCTCGGCGAAGCAGGAGCCCATCATCACGACCCGGTCCTCATACGAGAAAGAGAATCGTGCTTTCGGCAACAGGATTCGGGTATAAAGTTCCATATTTACTTTTTCGCAAAAGTAGATATATGTTTACGGAAATGCAAATAAGGAAGGTGTTTTAGGGGAATAATGTAACAATGCCCATTGTAAGGTTGTTAGGATGGGCAGTATAAGGAGCTTACGATGGGCATTGTTGCGACCTTATAATGCCTATTGGCGGAAGGTCGGGAGTGATACTATAAAAGAACGGCGGTAACTTGTTGAGTGTTACCGCCGTTGGTCGTAGCCTTTGCCGGGGCTACGCTTCATCTCCCATCGTTGCCATATATTCTTTCCATAAGGAGTCTATGTCGTAATCATTGCCGAGCGCGTATTTCACGCCACCATCGAACGACCAAGGAATAACTTCTAATGTGCTTCGGTTGAACTTCCGCAGGAAATCCGGGTTTTTGGTTTGCGTAAGCCATGCGAGGAAGAAGCCTGTCGTGCGGTAACCATCCATATAATGGCCGCCTTTGGGACGATCTTCCAAGGTAAAACCGCCGTTTAGGTATCTTACGGCATCCGCCACACCTTCTATCATGGCCCAGAAAGTCTTATTAGTCCCATAGCTACCTATGCCTTGAGGCTCCAATTGGAAACCATGCGTCAGCTCATGGTATAATACGCCACGGGTCTCGTAATCCACTTTCGCGGTGTCGTTATTGGCAAAACTTTTCTCGATCCATTTCGTGCTGTATACGATACTGATGGAAGGGGGCGCTCCGTCTTTCGCGGATACCCCGTCGTATTCCTTTAATGTATAGTGGATCTCCTCGATGCCCGGGATACTATCTTCCGGAGTGAAATAAAGCGTTTCTACGACCTTGCGGGCGTGCTTGGTAATATAAGCTTCCGGATCAGGGATAACGGCGGCATAGATCGCCGAGCCCTTAGCCTCGGGGGAAAGATTCTCGAAATCAATCTTTCCGATGTAATAATTATCCCAAGGAGTAGGGGGAGCTTCCGCTACGGTAGCCGCCTGTTCCTTTTTGCCGGAGCAAGCGATGCAAGTCCACAGCAGGAAAGCACCGCTGATTAATTGTTTATATCTCATAAGTCTCATCTGTTTTTAGGTGAAAATAGGCTAATCTGTCAGTGAATAAGGACGATCCTCTCCGTTGAACAATCGCTTTTTGTTCGGGCTGGAAGTCATCTCGAAAGTGAGCGTTCCGCCGTTCAAGATGTCATCCTGCGTGATGTATCCTTTGGTATAGGGTTTCCCGTTTAGCTTTACCGCTTTTACATAACGGTTCTTGTCGCTGACTTTATCGGCTTTTACCTCGAAAGTCTTACCATTCTCCAAGCGAACCTTCATATATGGAAGGTAGGGAGCGCCTAATACGTATTGATCCGTACCCGGGCAAACCGGATAGAATCCCATGGCGGAAAGGATATACCAAGCGGACATCTGGCCGCAGTCGTCGTTACCGCAAAGGCCGTCGATATTGTTGCGATACATCTTATTCATGATCTCACGTTGCCAGTATTGGGTTTTCCAAGGCTGGCTGGTCCATGTGTATAAGAATGGGATGTGATGGCTGGGTTCGTTGCCGTGTACATAACCTCCTAGTAATCCTTCTTTGGTTACGTCTTCGGTCTCGGCAAAGAACTCATCAGGAAGATGCATCGTGAATAAGGAATCCATTTTAGTGATGAATGCTTGCTCGCCTCCCTTCAACTGAATCATACCATTGACATCTTGAGGGACATAGAAGGAATAATTCAAGGCATTTCCCTCGATAAACCCTTCACCGTGCGTGCTTAACAAACTGAAGTCCTCTTTGAATTTACCATTCGTATAACGGGGACGGGCATATCCGATCGAGGTATCGAATACATTCGCGTAATTGGACGCACGCTTTTTATAGGTATCGGCCACGGATCGGTTTCCCGCTAATAAAGCTGTATTATAGATTGTCCAATCATCATAAGCATACTCCAAAGTCAAGGAGCCTGCGCTACCGTTGCGATCTAAAGGAACATAACCTAATTCCATAAACTCTTTGGTTCCCTCATAATACGGAATCGTAGAACTGCTGATCATCGCTTTTAACGCGGCGTCTTTATCAATCGGTAATCCTTTGGCGATAGCATCCGCCAAGACAGAGACGGAGTGATAACCGATCATGCACCAGTTCTCGTTTGCCATATGGCTCCAGATCGGCAAGGCATGATGAACGCTTTGCTCGCAATGTTTCAACATGGATTTGGCGATATCCGTGTTGACTTGTCGGTTGATGATATTGAACAGGGGATGTAGGGCACGATACGTATCCCATACGGAGAATACGGTATAGTTCGTGAATCCGTCCGCTTGATGGATATTATGGTCGAGTCCGCGGTATTGACCGTCAACGTCTGTGTATACGCAAGGATTGATCATCGTGTGATACAAGGAGGTGTAAAGCATAGCCAATTGGTCATCGCTTCCTTTCGCGTCGATGACGGAGAGCGCCTTATTCCAAGTATCGGAGGCTTTGGCGGCTAATTGGTTGAAGTCCGCACCGGAAGCCTCGGCACGTAGATTTTTTAAGGCTCCCTCGGTGCTGACTCCGGAAAGGGCGACTTTCACTTCCAACTCATCAGACATTTTCGGATCGAAATCAAAATAAGCGACGATCTTACGTCCTCCGATATCCGGGAAGTTCTCTTTCATATTGAACTTGGCATAACCGCCCCGATAATTAACTTTCGCTTTCTCTTCGCATCCGTAATGCGTGATCGGTTTGGAGAAAGACATGGCGAAATAAGTATAGTTGGTACGTGCCCAACCGTTTGTAATACGATAGCCGGTTACCAGCGTATCGTTCTCTACGCGAATATTGGTCCAAAGAACTTTGCCGTCATAGTTATAGATCCCGTGAATCATATCAAGGATAATGCGTTGGTTCTCACTGTTCGTAGGGTATGTGTATTTGTGGATGCCGGCCCGTTGGGTAGTGGTTAGTTGCGCCTTTACGCCATAATCGGCGAGCATCACCTCATAGTATCCGGGACGGGATATCTCGGTGTCATGCGAGAAGCGGGAACGGTAACCGCCATCGGGATTCGTGGCTGTACCGGGATTTAGCTTCAACGTTCCGGTGGTAGGCATAATCAAGATGTCTCCTAGGTCGGAGTGGCCGGTACCGCTGAAGTGGGTGTGGCTGAAACCTACGATGCTGCTATCCTTATGTTGATAGCCGGCGCAATACTCGTAGGAGCGAGGTTGGTATTTACCGTCTACGTTGTGCGGTATGGTATCCGTATCCGGACTGAGTTGCACGAGTCCGAAGGGTACGCAAGCGCCCGGGAATGTATGTCCCATTCCATTTGTCCCGATGATCGGGTTTACAAGATCAACTACATTAGTCTGTGCGATCGCTACTGTTGAGCTGGCTGCCAGAAAAAGGCAACACATCGATTTCTTGAGATTTATCATGTCGTATCAATTAGTTAGAAAAGGATGAAACATAAAAGGCCACCTTTGATAGTTCCAAGGATAACCTTTGATAGTGACAAAGGTAACCTTTTATATTTTCAGATCAATAAGTATAGTAGTCCTCTATCATTGTCAAGTGCTAATTTGTTAATAATGGATTTCTACTATACTTAGTTGATATTTAGAACAATGAGTTAGCCTCGTTCGGAGATAAGTTTGCGTTAGCATCCAATTGTCTTTGCGGAATAGGGAAGATATTACGCTTTGGTTCGTTGGATGCAGTCTTGTCCCACCAAGAAGTGGTTACGAACTTGTTGAAACGAACCAAGTCTGTACGGCGGATTCCTTCGAAAGCAAACTCTCTACCTTTTTCGGCCAAGAACTCATCCATGGTCAGAGTAGCGGTCGTATATTTCGCTTTCTCCCAATCCTCTGCCTTGAAAGAACGTTGACGAACGCTGTTGATCATATCTACCACTTCTTGCGTTGCTTTGCCCCCGTTCTTACGCATCAAGGCCTCCGCTTTGTTATAGATAACCTCGGAATAACGGAACATCACCCAGTCGTTGTTCATATCGCCGGTAGTACCCGGTTGGATCTCATACTTGATAGAGCGAGCACCGCTGTTTTCTTCGCCCTCGGTCATGGACTTAATGTAGTTTACGAATACCAAATCCTGCCCATTGTACTCCTCTGAACCTTTCAAAGGCTCTGCGGTCGTGTCGTAGTAGTAATTACCGTTTTCATCTACTTTGCGAGGATATTGCTTACCGATCAAGAAACCCTCAATTTTTCTCAAGTCGTTGTCAGCGAATGAGTCATAAAAGGTAGGTTGCGTCACCAAGCCGTTCCAAGGACCGGATTGCAAATCCCAGCCAGTTTGGTGTGCGTAATGCAACCAACGTTGATACCAGCCCATTCCTTTGGCATATACTTCATCATACACGATTGACCAGATAATCTCGGTAGATCGCTTGTCGTTATCCGCACGGAAAGTGTCGTTCCACTTCTTATCCAATGCGAAACCTCCCTTAGCTAATTCATCGCAAGCAGCGATACAATCATCCCAGCGTGCTTGTCCAGTATAAATTTCCGCATTCAAATAGAGACGAGCCAGTAATGCGTAAGCCCCCCATTTGGATACACGTCCGTAGGTCTCTGTTTTACTCTCTGACAAAGAAGGAATACTCTCGTTTAACTCTTTTTCGATCCAAGCGAATAACTCTGCGCGAGATTTGGAGGAAGGATTGATTTCACCGATTTTCTCGCAAATTGGAGCCGTACCGAACATATCCATCACATACCAATAACAGTAAGCGCGATATACACGCATCTCCGATTGTGCTTGTGCTTTAGACATTGGAACTTGGAGTGCTTCAAAATCTATATTCTCTGTATCTGTAAGGAAGTTGTTAGCATATCCGATACCTTCAAATAATTTTTTCCAAGCATCCACTACTTGACCATCCGTAGGAATCCATTGATGGCGGTGTAAGCGAATCCAGTCTCCATTGTCATAGCCGTGGCGACCTTTTTGAGGCCATGCGGCACAGTCGGAAGATAACTCGTTACATGACCAAGGCGATTGGGCTACTTGCATGGTTCCACAGAAGTGCCCCCATGGACGCATCATGGCGGCCATTACCTCGCCTGCATTGTTGTAATAATTTTCAGCGATTACCGAGCTATGTATTTCCTCTGTCAGGTCCGTACAAGAGGTAAATGCGGTAGCTCCCAGCAATAATGAAATTGCGCATATATTTTTTAAAGCTTTCATTGTATTGTCTTAAATCTATTGTTACTTAATTAGAATCCAAAATTAACGCCAAACGTGAAGGTACGGGTGGTGGGATAAGATCCGCGCTTCTCTATACCTGCTTGTAGTCCTGTTACGTTTACGTCAGGGGTTAAACCTGAGTATCCTGTAATAGTCGCAAGATTGGTGACATTACCATAAATACGTAAGTTGCGCACATATTTATTATTTTTGAAGTTGAATGTATAACCTAGTGTCACGTTATCGATCTTCAAGAAGTTCCCTTTCTCTAGATAATAAGAAGAGAACAATGGTTGCTCTGTTACCTTGTTCTTCAAGGCATCCTTATATACGTTTGTGCCAGACTGATCGATATTGACAGTCGTTCCGAAATAAATAGCACCCTCGTTCAATACGTCATAATCAAACATACCGCGCAGGAAGAAGCTGAAGTCAAAGTTCTTATAGGTAAACGTGTTCTGCAAACCAGCCTTGAATTTCGGCAAACCGTTACCGATAAAGGTACGGTCAGCGTCAGACAGACCTTCCTTTCCGTCTATGTCGCGAAGATTCCAAGTTCCGTCCGGGTTGATGCCATCGCATACATAACCGAAGAATGATGCGATCGGCTGTCCTTCTTGTAGGCGGTAAGCCTTGCCCGGGTTGCCCGGAGAGGGCAGGTCATATTGATCCTCGTAAGAAGATTTGTACACGTCGTTAGACAAAGATGTCAATTTATTATTCTCGTATGAGAACGTGAAATTAGCCGTGTAAGAGAAATCCTTAGTCTTTACGACCTCTGCGTTTAATGCTAATTCTATACCTCTATTTCTCATCGTGCCTACGTTGGTGGTGATCGTGTTGTAGATCAAAGATGGCTGTTGGGCATTGTAGCTACTGATCAAGTCGCGAGTCGTACGACTATACCAATCGATCGTACCATTTAGGCGTCCACCTAGCAAGCCGAAGTCGAAACCTACGTTCAAGGATTCATTCTTCTCCCATTTCAAATCTGGATTCGGGTTGATATTCGGACCGTAAGTGGCGGTTAGCCATGAACCGGTGTAAGCGTTCCAAGCTCCAGCGCCTGTACCGTAGGTAGCGAGAGACATATACGGATCGGTAGGCAAACTACCCGTGATACCGAAACCGGCACGGAATTTCAATACGTCGAACACTTCTTGGCTCTCCATGAAGTCCTCACGAGAGATCATCCAGCCTGCGCTGACAGAGGGGAACCAAGCCCATTTGTTGTTCGCTCCGAACTTCGTGGAACCTTCACGGCGGATAGAGGCGCTGGCCATGTATTTACCGTCGTAATTATAGTTGGCGCGGGCGAAGAAGGCGATCAGTTTGCTGGTCTCTTTTTTACTCTTCATCTCGGCCTTACCATCTTTTAGGTAACCGCCGGCTTCTAGGTTATTGGTACCGAATACGTCCGTCAAGAAGTTCTTGTTCTCGGCGCTGAATTGCTCGTATTCAAAATCTTGGTAACTGTATCCCAGCAAACCGGTAATATTGTGTACGCCGTTGATGGAAGTATTGTAGTTTGCTGTCCATTCAGTGGTACGGTTGGTATTCTGATAATATTCTTTTTTGGCGCGTCCGTTTGTACCGTCTTTATGTTGGCTATATTCCTCACGCATACTATAATCGTTAGTTAACGCATCGTTCTTCTCCATAGCGAAGAAAGCGGCGGCTGTCAAACCGGGGATAATCTCATATTGAGCCTTGAAGTTCGCCAATAAATTCTTGAATTCCTTTTTCTTGGTACGCTGGTATATGCGGGCTACCGGGTTGAAATCTTCGTAACCGCTGTAAGTTTCCCAGAAGGAGCCGTCTTCCTTATAAATAGGCATCGTCGGGTTGATACGGATAGCCTGGTATAATATGCCGTAATTAGGGATATCTCCTACCTTATCCACATCATCGGAAACTGCGTCCACTTTCACGAAAGAGTTTGCTAGATTGAAAGAAAGCTGTAGTTTATCATCAAACGCACGGTGGTTCACGGCGATAGAGCCATTGATCGTTTCACGGCTGGTGTTACGGATCATACCATCATTCTTTTTGTAATTTAAAGAAGCGCGATAGTTTGTCTTACCATTACCACCTGTAGCGGTCAAGTTGTGTACATGGGTGAAATTACTCTTATTCAATAAAGCGTCGTAATGGTTATCCCGTCCACCAAAGTCGCGGATATTGGCGTTGTTAGTTTCTTTGCCATAAGCGACGAACTCGTCTCCATTTAAGATTTCCGGTCGTTTATAAACCGCCTCGTGCATGATATATCCTGAGTAATCCACTTGAGTAGTTCCGGCTTGCGGACGTCTCGTGGAGACGATGATCACACCGTTATTACCCCGGGTTCCGTAGATAGCGGCTGCGGAACCGTCTTTCAATACGTCGATCGCCTCGATATCCTCGGGTGCGATAGCGTTCAAAGAAGTCATATTACCCGGCATACCGTCAATAATAACGAGAGGCTCATTGCTACCTTTCAGAGATGAGGCACCACGCATCTGTACTTTTACCTCGCCATTAGGGTCGGTGCTACCACGTGATACAGTCAGACCAGCTACACGTCCTTCCACCAATTGCATCGGGTTCACTACCGGTGCCTTGTTAAAGTCGGATGCTTTCACGCTGGTAACGGATGAGGTGATCTCACCTTTCTTTTGGGAACCGTAGCCAACGACTACTACCTCGTCTAGTGTCTCAGAGTCTTCAGCTAAGACTATGTTCAATGTTTTTTGCCCGGTATAACGAACTTCTTGGGGTTTGAAGCCGATGAAGGAAAATACCAATGTGCTGTTATCCGGCACATCCAAGGTGAAATTTCCGTCAAAGTCCGAAGCTGTTCCGTTCGTGGTTCCTTTCACAACAATACTAACGCCAATCAGAGGTTCACCCTTTTGGTCTTTTACTACACCTTTAATGGTTGAACTTTGCTGTGCGATCTGATGAATCTCCATGTTTCCCATTTCAGGAACAGTAGAATCTCCGGCCGCATAAGAGGACTGAAACATTAAAGATAAACAAAGTAACAAAGAGGTTCGTCCACCTAATAAAGTCAGGCATTTCCTCGTCTTACCTTCACTCTTTTTTTCCATAAAAACATTAAATTAAAAGTTAATAATGTGCTTCCCGAAGGAAGAATACACACAAGCGGTTTGCTTTGCTATTCGACAGCAATATTAATAGGTCTTAACGAATTGAAGAGTGCTTTGAAATGCCAAAGAAGTGTCATGAAATGCATATAGCAGATTATGATACTCTTTTGGTAGATTATGACACTATTTAGGAATCAATGATTTATGCCTCTTTTGTGCGGTATTCCTTAGGTGTCATGTTATATTTACGGGCAAATTCCCTATAGAAGTATGATTTGTTAGAAATTCCTACATTATAAATAATTTCCTGAACGCTCATGTTGGTATTCACGAGTAATTGCGCTGCATAGTTTAACCTATAATCCTTTATAAAATCACTCGGCGTCATAGTAGATATTTTCTTGAAACGACGATATAAGATGCGAGTGTTTATATTCAATGCGTCCGCTACCAGCTCGGGACCGAGTCCTTCCTTGCTGACATTTTCTTTGATGATAGAGGTTACGGTGTCAAGGAATTCCTTGTCTTCTTGATGTAATAATTGCCCTTCCGTATATTGATAAGCACTTTCCGGAGAATAGAAATACTCTTTTAATTCTCTTTGGTTAGTCATCAATCGATTCACGACGGATAGGAGAACTGTTGGCGAGAAAGGCTTGGTTAGATAGGCATCCGCTCCGATATTAAGTCCTGCCGCTTGCTCTTGGTCTGATATTTTAGCAGAGATGATAATAAGCGGGATATGGCGGGTATATTTATTTTCTTTGATAAGCGAGATCAATTCTAATCCGTCCATATTAGGCATCATGATATCGGTGATGATAAGGGACGGAGTGTATTGTTTGAGGAATTCCAGAGCCTTTTCCGCATTATAAGCTTCTTGAACCTGATATTCGGAAGAGAGGGTTTCCGTGATTAACCAGACGATGTCTTTATGATCGTCGATAACGAGAATCATCGGTTTATCTTCCGTCTCTTTTTGTGCCGTATGTGAGATTTGCGGCTCTTGTATATCCGTGTTTGGGGAAGGAAGCGATACGGGAATCTCTTCGTCTATCGTGTTGTCTGAGGTCTCCTCTACGATGCCAAAAGGTAAGGTAACTGTAAATTCAGCATATTGGCCGACCTCACTCTCTATGTCGATTTTACCACCTAAGGATTGTACGAGGCTGTGACAGATAAATAAGCCGAGGCCATTCCGTGTCGTATTTTGCCTGTTATCATCGTTATCCATCGTGCCAAGGATACGATATCGGTCGAAAATATTTTGCATGTCTGCCTCCTCGATTCCTTTGCCGGTGTTGTAAACTTTAAGGACGAGGAAGTTCTCCTCCTCATGTAAGGAGATACGAACCGTGCCCCCGTCTTCCGTATACTTAAATGCGTTGGAAATCAGATTTGCTAGGATCTTCTTGAAATAGACGGAATCCGTATTCCAATAAAGCTCTTTGGGAGCATCGATCTTGAATTGGATTTGGTGTTGCTCGGATAGTGGGTAAAACCATTCGAATTGAGTTCGCAAAAGAGAGGATACGGATACTCTCCGGATGTGCGTATGACTGAATCCTGCGTCTTCCGCTTTTCGGAAATCAAGGATTTCTTGGATAAGTCCGTTCAGTTCCTCTACATTTTCCCGGAGGACTGAAGTGTATTTTTCTAATGTCTTGTCTTTTGAGGTGGCGGCATAGGCTTGGATATAATTCTCCACGCCATTGATCAAGGTAAGCGGGGTGCATAGCTCATGCGTAATGTGGGTAAAGAAATTCAGCTTGGACTCGTATAGCTTCTCTTTTTGCTCCTCCTTGATCTTGTCTGCGATCTGCTTCTGTTTCTTTAGTATTTGGTGATGGATACGATAGGTGGCGATGATGAGCAAAACTGTACCGATAAAAAGATACGTGAAAATGGCTAACGAGCTTAGATAAATAGGAGGTAATACCTTGATAGGTAGAGTGTATTCTTTTGCTGACGAATCAATGACATCGTTGCGATAACGGACTTTCAGCAAATATTCCCCGTACGGTAGGTTCATGAAAGTTACCTTGTTTGTCTTTTGCAATTTTTCCCAAGAGGAATTATAGTTGACCAACTGATACGAATACTCGTAATTCTCCCCGTTGATGTAATCCGGAGCGACGAACGCAATCGTTAACGATTGCACATCAGCCGGAACCGTTACACCGTTCCGGCTGATGTCCTTATATAATGGAAGGATTTGTTTATCCATTTGCAACTCGAAGAAACTTAATTCGGGTTGATAGGTATGCTCCGGCTCCGTTTGTTTATTTACCCAGACTAATCCGTTGATGCCTCCAAAGAATAAACGCTCGGAGTATGGGCATTTCCAATAAGCGTCATCAGAGAATTCCGTGACGCTAAAGTAAGGCTGATGATAATTATGGAAAAAGTTGTTCCGGGGATTATATTTGGTGAGACCTTTATTGGTACTAAGCCAGATACAGCTATCGTTCCCCTCATGGATACCATGGATCATGTCGTTTACGATCCCGTCGCTTTTATCGAATTGGCGTAAACGCATCTTTCCCCCTCTGAATTTAATCCGGGTGAGACCGGAGCTGGCGCCTGCATAAAACGTGGAATCTTCGGTCTGGCATACGGAAAGCACGTCTCCAATGGCCGGGTTTCTTAAATTGTTGGTTTGCAGGAATTCATATCCTTGATTGAAAATATTGAAACGAATGACTCCGTAACCGCCACGGCTCCCAAGGAATAGGGTCGAGTCGTTGTCATATACCATCGATTGGTTCTTTCCGTTTTTTAACGGGAAGGTTTGTACCTTCCCGATTGTAGGTACGGCTTTATCTATATGTAAGGTAACCTTTTGCAATCCGTTACCCGTTGTCGCTAGCCATAATGTGGAATCATCTACCTCGCAAATAGAGTGGACATAGCGTAGAGGGGTGGTGTCTTCTCGTTGCGGTATCGTTTTTATTCGTTTCTCTTTATACGAATAATAGGTCAGTCCCGGGCCTTCCGTGCCAATCCAGATACATGGATGGTACTCGCTTTTTTGGAAGCAATACACACGGTTGCTGGATAGGCCGTCGGCGGTGGTAAAATGCGTGATAGCGCTTTGTGGGATCATCTTTTTGTTATGGTAAGTGTCATACGCTTGTATCCGGACAATACCGTCTCCTTTTGTCCCGAGCCAAAGGGATTGATCGTCATCTGTAAATAAAGAACGTATGGGGTTCTGTATATTAATCGGTAAATCCTTGAGTAAGATAGAGCCGAAAAGATCGGGTTTGTCATAAAACATCCGTATACCTTGCCCGTCTGTTCCCAACCAGAGAATCTCCTGCCTTTTATCGTTCATTAGGCAAAAGATACCGATGCCCATATTTATCGTGTTTTCCGGTTGGCTTAGGTCTAGAATATTGCCGTTACGGAAAACGATATACACATTGGATTGGAAGGTGCATATCTTGATGATGTTACCATATTGTTTTGTCATTTCAGGCAGATCGAACAGGAATTCTTTCCCCTTTCCGTCTACATGCTGTCGATATAATTTATTGTCGGTATCTACTATGAAAATATGATTATTCTCGTAAAATGCGGATAAGATCGGTTTATTATGGAATTGGCGTTCTTCCGATAGCAAATTAAAAGTAGTATCGGAGAAATCCGGAGTCAACTTTTTCAGTATGCCCGAGGCTAATAATAAATAAAAATGTCCGTCCGTCCCGGCGAATAAGGTACGTACGGTTTGAGGGCCTACTCCTTCTCTCGGCAGGTCCCGGAACCCATCGCTAGATGGGGTGTAGCAAGAGATTCTGTTTTCCTTACAAATAGCGAGCGTGATGCCGGATGAATCGGAGGCCAATAGATCGCATTCCATGTATCCGGGGAAAGACTCGGTGACTTTCCGTTCTTTTAGTGAGAATTTATTGATACCTAAAGAGGTTGATATCCATAAAAAGCCGGGTTCTGCGTCGGATATTTTGTGAATGATATTACTACAAAGAGAGTTTTTGTTATTTAATTCGAAACGATATACATACGTATCTTTTCCGTTGTATAAGTTAAGTCCGTCGTAAGTCCCGATCCACAAATAGCCATCCGGATCTTGATGCATGCAAATAATAGCGTTATTTGAGAGATCAACCATAGAAGTTTTATGCAATACGGTTGAGGCAAATAGGTCTGTTTGCGTGATCAATATAAGGAAACTGGTTAACGCTAGAATAAGCCTTGTGAATCTCATGTATTTAAGATTTAGTGTTTGTTTTCAGCGCAAAGATAATATCTTTATGAACGAACAGAAAAGAATTCACTTTTTTGTTTACTTTTGCAAAAAGCAGGGCTTTCGTATAAATTAGAATGTATGACGTATGATAATACGAAATAAAGTAAGGGACAGATGGAACAATGTGAAGAGAATTCTCAAGAAAATGACGATGTGATAATAGAGAAAGAAATTTCTAAATTAATAGAAGAACAGCGTTTATTTACGGAGAGTATATATGCTTGTCTGCCGGTGGGTATTGAAATTTATGACGCACATGGTGTGCTGCGTAGTATAAACGACCATGCGTTGAGGATGTATGGTGTGGATGACCGGACATCGGTGGTGAATATAGTCAATCTTTACAAAAGTCCATTTGTTGATTCAGAACTTTTAGCTCGGATACAATCGGGTGAAGATATTTCCTTGGAGTTTGAGTATGATTTTGATCGGGTTAATAAGGATGCATATTATTCTTCCCATAATAAAGATACGATGATCTATGGGGTTAAAGTTATCCCGATATGGAGTAGAAAAAAACATCTTATCGGACATATATTACTCGCAAATGATATGACTTCCGTGAAAGAGGTGGAATTCCGTACGGAAGAAAGCAAGAAAAATCTGGAGATGGCCAAGAAAGCGCAGGATCTGATCGCAAAACGTGATCTGGCCATGAAAGTCAGTAATATTGTTCATTGGGATTTTGATGTAAATTCCCAGAAATTCGAATCTTATAATGATCCGATCAACGATTACGTTTCAGATCGGTTATTGACCGTTTCGGAGTATATGGATGTTATATACCCCGAGGACCGGTCTGTTTTTTACGACGCAATGCAATCCCTGATAGCTGGAAAGAATGTCACCATCAATTTTACCTGTCGCATACAAACCAAGTATGATGAGACTTGGCAGTATTGTGATTTTATGGGTGTCCCTTTCGATCAAGATGAAAATGGAGATATAATACGCTATACGGGATTCAGGCAAAACATTCCTAAGATCCAGCAATTGAATCGGGAACTTAAAGAAAGAAATTACAAGATAGAGCTTTCTTTCAAGACGGTTGGTATGTCGTATTGGGATTTTGATGTAAAAAGCCTGAAATTCAGTGCTTTTAATGATCCTATCAATGATTTTTATTCGGAAAAGACAATCACTCCCGAGGATTATTTGAACGCTACACATCCGGATGATGTGGTTTTTGTGCGGAAATATATGGAGCATATGTTCCGGGGCATAGATAAAGATTTCAACGTTAAATATCGTTCCAAAACCAAATGGGATGACGAGTGGCAGACCTTATTGGTTACTGGAATCCAGGTTGAAAGAGATAAAGAAGGCCATGTGACTCGCTATACCGGTATTACGATCAATAATACGAAGTGGGAGAAGATGATTCAGCGATTGAAGGAATTAAAGGAGAAAGCGGAACTTTCGGATCGTCTCAAGTCTGCGTTTCTCGCTAATATGAGTCACGAGATACGTACCCCGTTAAACGCTATTGTTGGTTTTTCAGAGTTAATGGTAACTTGTGATGATCCGGAAGAAAAAAAAGAATATATAAATATCATCCAATCCAATAATGAGTTGTTATTGCGATTGATCAACGATATCCTTGATCTTTCCAAGATAGAGTCAGGCATAATTGAACGTAGGAAGGAGAATTTCAATCTGGCTAAGGTTTGTAATGAGTTATTTGTTACGATTCAGGCGAAGATGACAAATCCGAATGTCGAGTTACGTTTAGATGGTCCCAACTCGGAGTGCTGGGTACTTCTGGATAGAAACCGGCTTAAGCAAGTATGGATGAATTTCCTCACTAATGCGGTAAAATGCACCAAATCCGGATATATTAAAATGGGATATGGTATTGAAAGGGAAGGTCTTCGTATCTATGTTGAGGATACGGGAATCGGTATACCGGATGATTTGCATGACAAAGTATTTACCCGTTTTGAGAAATTGAATGAGTTCTCGCAGGGTACCGGACTTGGCTTGACGATCTCCAGAGCTATCGTAGAAGCGGCAGGGGGAGAAGTGGGCTTCACTTCAAAACTTGGTGTCGGATCTACTTTTTGGGCATGGTTGCCTCTTCGCCCTTAGGGCTGACTCCCCATTTATTGGTAATGTCCTTTTAAAATAGTGAAGGATGAGAAGCTTTTTTATCGCAATTTATAGGGATTTTAGAACTGGTGTAGCATATGTGACAGAAATATGACGATAATTCTCCTACCTTTGCGGCGGTAAAAATGTGGTATTAGATAAGATTGTTTATGAAATTTGAGAATGAGTGCTGGGATCACTTTAAGGGTGAGACCTGGAAAAGAGAGATCAATGTAAGAGATTTTATCCAGAGTAACTATACGCCTTATGAAGGGGATGATTCCTTTTTAGTCGCTTCTTCTGAGAAGACTCGTAAGGTCTGGAACAAGCTGACCGAGATGTTTAAGGTCGAGAGGGAAAAGGGAGTTTATGACGCCGAGACAAAATTACCTCAAGGGATCGATGTATATGGCCCGGGCTATATTGATAAGGAGAATGAGGTGATCGTTGGGTTACAAACCGATGCTCCGCTGAAACGTGGTATCTTCCCGAAGGGCGGTATCCGTATGGTCGAGAATAGCTTGGAAGCTTATGGTTATCATTTGGACCCGATGACGAAAGAGATCTTTACGAAGTATCGTAAGACTCATAACGAGGGCGTTTTCTCCGCATATACGGAAGAGATGATTGCCGCACGTCGTTCGGCTATTATCACCGGTCTGCCCGATGCGTATGGCAGAGGACGTATTATCGGTGACTATCGTCGTGTCGCTCTGTATGGTACGGCAATCTTGATCGAGGAGAAAAAGCGTTTCTTGAATCGTTTGGATATCCAAGAGATCACGGAAGAGATCATCCAGAGCCGTGAGGAGATTTCTGAACAGATCAAGGCTTTGAAAGCGTTCGAGAAAATGTGCGCTAGCTATGGCTTTGATGTGACTCGTCCGGCACAAAACGCTCGTGAGGCAGTTCAGTTTGTGTACTTAGCTTATCTGGCGGCGGTAAAAGACCAAGATGGCGCGGCGATGTCTATCGGACGTACTTCTACGTTTTTGGATATTTATATCGAGAAAGACATCCGTGAGGGTAAGTTGACCGAAGAGGAGGCGCAAGAATTGGTAGACCAGCTGATCATTAAGTTGCGTATCGTTCGTTTCTTACGTACGCCGGAATACAATGATTTGTTCTCCGGTGATCCGGTTTGGGTAACAGAGTCCTTGGGCGGCCAAGGAGTGGATGGCCGTTCTTTGGTAACAAGAACTTCCTATCGTTATCTCCATACATTATATAATCTAGGTCCGGCACCAGAACCCAATTTGACGGTTCTGTGGTTTAAGAACGCTCCCGAGAACTGGAAACGTTTCTGTGCCAAGGTCTCTATCGATACGTCGGCTATCCAATATGAGAACGACGATTTGATGCGTCCGGATTATGGAGATGATTATGGTATCGCTTGTTGCGTTTCTCCTATGAAGATCGGTAAGCAGATGCAGTTCTTCGGAGCCCGTGCGAATTTGGCGAAATGTTTATTATATGCGATCAACGGAGGACGGGATGAGCGCAGCGGCGTACAGGTAGCCCCGATGTTCGAGCCGGTTCGCGGCGAGTATCTGGAATACGATGAGGTGATGGCTAAGTATGAGCAAATGATGCGCTGGTTGGCGAAAGTGTATGTGAACGCCTTGAAGATAATCCATTATATGCATGATAAATACGCGTATGAGGCATTCGAGATGTCGCTTCACGATGGGGATGTAGAGCGTATCCGTGCGACAGGTATCGCCGGTCTTTCTATCGTTGCCGATTCGTTGGCTGCTATCCGTGATACGAAAGTACGTGTGATCCGTGACGAGCGTGGCTTGGCGGTTGATTTCGAACGTGAGGGCGAATATGTTCCTTTCGGTAATAACGATGATCGTACGGATAGTATCGCTGTAGAGATCACCGAGAAGTTCATGGAATATTTGCGTCAGCACGAGACCTATCGCCATGCGAAACCTACGCAGTCCATCCTTACGATCACCTCTAATGTGGTATATG
>ERZ772878.1030-NODE-1030-length-16575-cov-3.42058_pt1 | contig 16575 bp, 14 predicted proteins | sample MGYA00580578_ERZ772878 | MGnify/ENA primary metagenome ERZ772878 (study PRJEB29015, sample SAMEA2737686) | human gut metagenome | biome: human gut; feature: human-associated habitat; material: faeces | place: China | collected 2012 ...
CGCCACACCGACGAAATGCGTAGCATTTTGGAGGTTGGCTCTGAACAGTTACAAGAATTGAATGAACTGCTTCAAATTAAGTCAGGACAGGCTTAGTTTGAAGCAGTTTTTTGAATAAGAGCAAAAATAGGCATTCTTCCCCCTTGAAAAACGGATAGTGTTGTCTTAAAATAATTAGCGGTATTTTATTATTTTTAGTAATCAAAAGCATTCATTGTGAAATTTCAGAAGTTGTGATGTTCCATACACAATAGAGTTTCGCAGCATGCAATAAGAAAGGCGTTTCAATAAATGAGAAAATTAACAGACAACCAATGGGAAGTTCTGATGCACTGGCTGCTGACTTTGGTGGGCGGTTTCATGGGAACTTATGCAGTTCTGCTGCATGCCGGCAATTTCGGCTCGGCACAGACAGGCAACATTATGGAAATGGCGGCAGATCTGGTTTCGATGGAATGGTCGAAGGTGCTGCTTCGATTGATTGCATTCATCATTTTCGGTTTCGGTGTGGTATCCGCTTATCTTTTGACCAATTATACGAAATTGAACATGCGAAAGCTGGCCTTGTGGGTAGATGCAGCGGGATTAACACTGGCGTCACTGATTCCGCTGGATCCGGTGTTGGTGGGCCTTTACCCGATTTTTTTCTGTGCTTCCTTTCAGTGGGGGGTATATTCTGCGGCAGGCGGATTTAACAGCGCCTCTATTTTTACAACGAATAACTATAAGCAGGCGCTTCTCGGATGGACGCAGTACATACTGACAAAGGATAAGGAATTCCTGAGGAAGGGGATTATCTATTCATTTACCGTACTGTCGTTTTTCGGTGGGGCATGTCTGGGTGCATGGTCCGTGTATATATTGAATGTGCGGGGGGCATATGTGGCATTTATTCCTCTTGTACTTGCGAGAATCCTGATTGCTGTTGGTGAAAGTCCTGCTGAGGATGAGACACCTGCAGAGTTGGCAGCAGAGGCAACGGAAGAAGCAGAAGAAGCCGTTCTTCTGGAAGAGGAATTACCGAAAGAATTGCCAAAGTAAAGTGTCAAAAAATGTCGTTATCCGTTGACGGTCTACTTATCAAACGATATAATACAGTTATGTCGATTTTGGGAAAGGGGAAGAGGAAATGTTTTCTATGATATTCAATACATCGAATTTTCTGCTTTTGATCATTGTCTGCGTGATTTGCTACACTTTTTGGGCACCTTACATTCGCGGCAAGAAGACAAAGGCAGTTGTAGATGGTTATGTTCATCCGAAGGAAGGCAAGAATTGTGATCTTGTCTGGTGTTATCGTCTGATGTATCGTGAACAGAAGGCCGGAAAGCGTCTGTATTGTTACACAAGAAAGACTTATGATACCCGTGAAGAGATGCGTGCGAAGTATCCGAAGGGCACAGAAGTGAATATTAAGCATTATGTGCAGGATAAGGACAGCGATGAGATGGGTATTATTCTGGATGATAATGATGACAGAAAGGTTCAGTGGATGTATACATTGACGGCTGTTCTTGGCTGTATCGGACTTGGTGTCGGTTACCAGCTGCTGTTGCTGCAGATGGGCAGATAGGGTCTTTATCAGACAAATGAAGAGACAAAAAGCTGTTTCCGGGGAGAGAACTCCTTGTGAGAAACGGCTTTTTTGTATCTGCTGAGATATTGTTGATAAAGATATGATTGGACTATTGATTATTAAAAACAATAATGATATTATTAATAATATGAATGCAAATGGGGAGAAAATGATTTTGGATAAGAAATTATATGACAATTACGTGAAGATACTGGAGAATGAACTGGTGCCTGCATTAGGATGTACAGAACCAATTGCCATTGCTTATGCGGCGGCAAAGGCCAGAGAAGTCCTGGGGGAATTCCCGGATCATGTGGAAATGCGGTGCAGCGGCAATATTATCAAGAATGTCAAGGGTGTTACAGTACCGAATTCGGATGGCCAGAGAGGTATTGATGTGGCAGCGATTCTTGGTATTGCATCCAGAGAATTGGAAGTATTGGAATCTGTGAAGCAGGAAGATATTGAGAAGACAAGAGAACTGGCGGCGGCAGGATATTGTACATGTACACTGCAGGAGGATGTGGCGAATCTTTATATTGTGGCTAAAGTGTGTAAAGGCAGCCACTATGCGGAGGTAACCATTATTAACCGCCATACATATATTACGAAGATTGTAAAGGATGATGCGATTCTTTTTGAAGCGGCAGTCAGTGAAGAATCCAGCAATTATGTGGATAAGTCTTTATTAAATGTGAAAGATATTCTTGAGTTTGCCAATACAGTGGATATCGATGATGTCAGAGCCGTATTAAAGAGACAAATCGATATGAACTCGGCCATTGCGGATGAAGGGCTGATGCATCCTTACGGTGCACAGATCGGCCGTACACTTCTGCAGGTATATGGAGATGATGTGAAGATTCGTGCGAAGGCGAGAGCAGCAGCCGGTTCTGATGCCAGAATGGGTGGCTGTTCCATGCCGGTTGTCATCAATTCCGGAAGTGGTAATCAGGGGATGACGGTTTCTTTGCCGGTGATTGAATTTGCCAAGTCACTTTTCTGTACAGAGGAACAATTGTACCGGGCATTAGTTGTCAGCAATTTAGTCGCTATTCATCAGAAGAAGTATATCGGCAGCCTGTCTGCATACTGCGGCGCTGTCAGTGCAGCATGCGGAAGCGGTGCCGCCATCACTTATCTTTACGGCGGCAGTTATGAGGACATTTCCGCAACGATTGTGAATACGATTGGCAATGTCGGCGGTATTGTCTGTGATGGAGCGAAATCTTCCTGTGCGGCAAAGATCGCATCTGCGGTAGATGCGGCGATCCTGGGGCATTTTCTCGGAAGAAAGCATCACTGGTTCCAGCCTGGGGAAGGCATTGTTCAGAAGGATGTGGAAGGTACGATTAAGAGTATGGGCTATATCGGCCGTGTCGGTATGAAAGATACAGACAAGCAGATCCTGAACATTATGATCGATCAGGTTAAGGTTGATTAAAACAAAAGCTGATCGAAATAGTAGGAAATGGCTAAAATAGCGGATATACCCAAAATTTTGTTTACGGCAGAAAGGTTTTAAGGTATAATATTATTCAGCTGTTTGATCAAGTATTAAAACGGCGAATATAATTATAAGTTTTCTCAATGATAATGGAGGAGAGATTATGAAAGGAACATTTAAAAAGGTTCTGGCTATGGCATTGGCAATGACCATGGCAGCAGGCGTTTTGACAGGCTGCGGCGGCAAGGATCCTGTGGCAGACACATCTGCATCCGGTGAGACAGTAACAGCCGGAAGTGAAGCAGCAGGTACAACAGGTACTGCAGACACATTTACATATGCCATCGGCGGTGATCCGGGTGCCAACGTGAATGTTATCACAACAAGTGACCGTTTTGGTCTGATGACGGTCAAGATGATCTATTCACCACTCTGCATGTACAATGCAGACGGCATCAACTGGTTCCTGGCAACAAGTGTTGATACGTCTGATGACAACACAGAATATACATTCCATCTTCGTGATGATGTGAAGTGGTCTGACGGTGAGCCATTCACAGCGGATGACGTTGTTTTCACTTATGAGGCGATGGAGAATCCGGACAATGCAGGCTGGGCTTATTCACAGCTTGTTTATGAACAGGGCACAACAAAGATTGAGAAGCTGGATGATTACACAGTGAAGTTCACAATGCCTTTTGCAAGTGCAGCTTCTCTGGAAATGCTGTGCAACATCTTTATCATGCCTGAGCATATCTACAAAGATGTGACAGATTTCGAGAACAATGAATTCAATACAAAACCTGTCGGTACAGGCCCATATGTGATGTCTGAGTATTCTGCAGGTTCTTATGTGAAGTTCTCTGCCAATGACACGTATTTCCTTGGCAAGCCAAGCATTGGTACAATCGTTTACAGAATTATCGAGAATTCCAACACAGCGATGATGGCTATTCAGAGCGGTGAAGTGGATGCGTGGGTGGCAACACCTTCAGAAATCGGTCAGATGAATCTCGAAGCGAACAACCTGACAACTTACGCTTACAGCGAAGGTCGTGTTGGTTACATGGCCATCAATGTGAAGCAGATTCCGGATCAGAAGGTACGTCAGGCCATCTTCTACGCATTGAATACAAAGGATATTGATGATGCTGTTTTCCTGAGCGATGAGTATTATGATATTCCGACAAGCTTCCTGCCACCTACAAGTGAATTCTATACAGACAATGTTGAGAAGTATGATCAGAATATTGAGAAAGCCAAAGCACTTCTGAAAGAAGCTGGCGCAGAAGGTCTGAAGGTTGAACTGACTTACAGTGGTTCTGATGCTGCACAGGCAACACAGGCTGCCATGATTCAGGAACAGTTGGCTGCAGTTGGTATTACATGTTCATTAAACGGTATGGACAGTACAGCCATGATCGATCAGCTTGCAAAGGAAGACACAACAATTCAGATGTACCTGAATGGTTATATCATGGGTATTGATCCGGATACATTCTATCCTCTGTTTGGTACAGATGGTGGTTATAACTATATGCACTATGATTTCACAGAAATCGATGATCTGTTCAAACAGGGTCGTGAAACATCCGATGAAGCAGAGCGTAAAGCCATCTATGAGAAACTTCAGCAGACACTTCAGGATGAAGCCTGCTTCTATCCATTAGTTTCCAACAAGCGTATCCTTGTTGTTAACAAACGTGTCGGCGGTGTTGAAGATGCCAAGCTTGTACCTGTTTATACATTTGAGGATACATCTAAACTGACACTCAGCGAATAAGCACCTTAGGCGGATGGAAAGGATTTTCTTTATGTCTGCTTTGGATTGATTGGTGTGAAGCGCATATTGGGCGGCTGCAGGACTGATTTTTGCAGCCGCTTATTATATAGCAAAGTAAATTTCGTATATTTACGACAAGGAGTAAAATGATATGGCAAAGTACATCATTAAAAGAATACTGGCAGCCATTCCTATGGTTCTGATCATTACGGTTATATGTTTTGCTTTGATGAATCTGGCACCTTATGATGCGATCGACGCAATGACGACGCCGAATATGTCACCGGAGACGGTCGCATTGATCAAGGCAAAATATGGATATGATCAGCCGGTATATATTCAGTATATCCGATGGCTCGATGGCCTGATCAACGGCAATTTCGGTTATTCCATCGTTACCCATCAGAGCATTTCAGCGGATCTCGCAATCCGTATTCCGAATACGATCAAATTGATCCTTCCGGCTTATCTGCTGGCCTATGCACTGGCAATTGTGCTGGGGCTGATCGCCGGTTCCCATAAGAATAAATGGGTAGACAAACTCATTGACGGTATCTGCGCCATTGGTATCGCACTGCCTACTTTCTGGGTATCGATGCTTTTAATATATTTCCTGGGCTACAAACTGAATGTGCTTCCTATCGTGGGTATGCATACCATTGGCCAGGAGAATTCCATGATTGATTATCTGAGACATTTTTTGATGCCGTTTATTGCGCTTTTCTTAAGTTTTCTGCCAGATGCGACACGTTATGTGCGTTCCTCAACGATTACGCAGTATTCTGAAGATTATGTCATGGTACAGCAGGCTTTCGGTGCGTCAAAGGCAGAGATTATGTTTAAGCATGTCTGCAAGAATGTTCTTCTGCCGATCATTACAAAACTCGGCATGGCATTGCCGATGCTTGTAACAGGTGCGATCATTACAGAGACAATTTTCGGATGGCCGGGTGTTGGTCCGTATTTCGTAAAAGCGATTCAGGGTATGGATTATCCGATCGTTATGGTCATTCTTGTGTTGTCTTCAACATTGGTTATCCTGGGCAACCTACTGTCAGATATCCTGTATTGTTTGACGGACCCGAGAATTAAGGATTTGGGGTGATAGTGATGGCGAAGAATAAAAGTGATCAGAAAAGAAGAATTGAAAATGTTTTAAGTGCATTAAAGCATGACAAGCTGGCAATTGCCTCCCTTGTATTCCTTGTGATTATTATCGCGCTGGCACTTCTGGCACCAATCCTGCCCTTGGACCCGAATACCACCGATGTGCGCAATATGTTTCAGCCGCCTTCACCGGAGCATTGGTTTGGTACCGATGATATCGGCCGTGATTATTTGTCACGAGTAATCTATGGCGGTCGTGTATCATTGTTAGTAGGTTTTCTTGCCATGATAACCTGTGTCTGTGTCGGCGTATTAGTGGGTACGGTTTCCGGTTATTGCGGCGGATGGATCGACAGTATCCTGATGCGTATCGTGGATATCATGTCATCCATTCCATGGATGGTACTTGTTACAGTTATTAGTCTTTTCCTGAAGCGTGGTCTTAAATCCATTATCATTGTTATCGGTTTCTTTACGTGGATGGAAATTGCCCGCCTGGTTCGAGCGGAGACGCTGTCTCTGAAAGAACGTGAATATGTCATGTATGCCAAATTTGTCGGCATTCCGGGATATGTGATTATTTTGAAGCATATTATTCCTTCCGTGCTTCCGACAATCATTATTGCGGCATCCACAGGCATTGCCAATGCGATCATGACAGAGTCTTCCTTGAGTTTCCTGGGCCTTGGTATCCAGCAGCCGATGTCTTCATGGGGAAGTCTTCTTCAGAATGCCCAGAGCTATATGCAGAATGCGATTTATATGGCGATTCTTCCGGGTCTTCTGATTGTGCTGACAATTTTTGCATTTAATAAACTGGGCAATCTCCTCCGTATTTTTGTGGAACCGAGAGTAATGTCCGGTGAGAAAGATTAGGAGGTTTGAGGATGGACGAGAATAAGATGACACAGACAGGTGAGCGTCTTCTGACCGTAGATAATCTGAAGACCACCTTTATGATCCACAAGACAAAGGTTGAAGCTGTGCGCGGAGCCAGCATCCATGTGGACGACGGAGATATCCTTGCTGTGGTAGGTGAATCCGGAAGCGGCAAGAGTGTCCTGATGAAATCCATTATGGGACTGCTTCCGGAGAATGCTCAGACAACAGCAGACAGTCTGGTTTATATGGGACGCAATCTGCTGGAGTTTTCTGCAGACGAGCGAAGAAAAATGCGAGGCAAAGAATTTGCCATGATTTTCCAGGATCCGATGACAGCGCTTAACCCGCTGAAGAAGATCGGTGCTCATCTGACAGAAGTGCTGATGCGTTACCGCAAGCTGAACAAGAAACAGGCACGCGAGGAAGCTATTGAGGCTCTCCGCAAAGTCGGTATTCCTTCCCCTGAGAAGCGTCTGGATCAGTATCCTCATGAATTTTCAGGGGGCATGCGTCAGCGTGTACTGATTGCCATGGCATTGTGCTGCAAACCGAAGCTGCTCATTGCCGATGAGCCGACAACGGCGCTGGATGTGACCATTCAGGCACAGATTCTTGAATTATTAAAACAGTTAAGAGACGAAGAAAAGATGAGCGTTGTGCTCATTACCCATGACCTGGGTGTGGTGGCCAGCCTCAGCAACCGTATTTCTGTTATGTACGGCGGCTTAATCATGGAAGAAGGATTGACGGACGAAATTTTCTATGCACCGAAGCATCCGTATACGAGAGCATTGCTGCATGCGATTCCGCAGCCGACAACAGGGGTGAAGGAACGATTGGAAGCTATTCCGGGTATGGCCCCTTCATTGACGAATCCGCCGGCGGGATGTCCGTTTGCGGAACGCTGTAAGTACGCTTGTGAGAAGTGCGAATCCGAGATACCGGCGTATCGTCAGTATACCAGGACACAGCGTGCCATGTGCGTATTTACGGAAGAAGAATTAAATGCAATGGATAAGGAGGGAAAAGCCGATGGCAGAACAGAATAATCAGATCCTGTTGGAGACAAAAGACCTGCAGAAGCATTTCCCGATCAAGGATTTCTTTGGCCGTAAGAAGCAGGCAGTCAAGGCGGTAGACGGTATTACATTCCAGATCAGAAAAGGTGAGACATTCGGTCTTGTGGGCGAGTCCGGCTGCGGTAAATCGACGCTGGGCAGAACACTGATCCGTATGTATGAGCCGACAGGCGGACAGATTATCTTTGACGGCGAAGATATCACAAAGCTTGAAGGCGCCAAACTGCAGCCTTATCATAAGCGCATGCAGATTATTTTCCAGGATCCGTATTCAGCCCTGGATCCGCATCACAATGTGGAGGAGATTATCCGTGAACCGATGTCCCTTTATACCAACGCATCAAAAAGCGATATTGATGAACAGATCGTAGAGCTGCTGAAGAAGGTTGGTATGAAAGCGGATGATATGTATAAATATGCCTATGAATTTTCCGGCGGTCAGCGTCAGAGAATCGGTATTGCCCGCGCTTTGGCAGTGAAACCGGAGTTTTTGCTCTGTGATGAACCGATTTCAGCGCTGGATGTGTCCATTCAGGCACAGGTTGTCAATATGCTGGAAGATCTTCAGGAGGAACTGGGACTGACGTATCTGTTTGTGGCCCATGATCTGTCGATGGTTCGACATATTTCAACACGTATCGGCGTCATGTATCTGGGCAAGATCGTGGAGATCGCAGAGAGTGATGAGTTATATGATCATCCGATGCATCCGTATACAGAGGCGCTTCTGTCGGCCATTCCTGTGGCGGATCCGGAACTTGCGAGAAGCTCAAAGCGCAAGATCATCAAAGGTGATCTGCCAAGCCCGATGGATGTTCCGGGCGGTTGTCGTTTCCATACAAGATGTCCGTACGCCAAACCGGAGTGCAGTCAGATGGAACCGCCGCTGGTCGAGCGGACGCCGGGGCATTTTGTGGCCTGCCATATCCGGTAGTGCTGCAGCAAATTTGACCTGCATTTGATTTGAATAGAATGATTCGAACAAAAGTGTACTTTTATTATGAAAGAAAGCGTTCTTTTCTTTCTTTTGGAAGTACACTTTTTGGTTTAAAAGGTTTATGATAAGGTTTATGAATGACTGAAGGGAATGGATATAAATTATGAAACGTATGCTTTTAACAACATTATGTTATATAGAAAAGGGTGATCAGTATCTGATGTTGCATCGTGTCAAAAAAGAGCATGATATTAACAAGGATAAGTGGATCGGTGTTGGCGGCAAGTTTGAGGACAAGGAAAGTCCGGAGGATTGTCTGTTTCGGGAAGTACGTGAAGAAACCGGACTGACTTTGACGTCATGGAAGTTCCGGGGCATCATCACTTTTGTGACAGACCGTTATGAGACAGAATTTATGCACCTTTATACAGCGGATGACTGGGAAGGTGAGATGATCGAGTGCAATGAAGGCAATCTGGAGTGGCTGGACAAGAAAGAAGTATTTAATCTGAAAGTCTGGGAGGGAGATAAGATCTTTTTCTGGCTGATGCAGCATGATGCACCATTCTTTTCACTGCGGTTGGAGTATGTGGGAGATGAACTGGTTTCTTATGCGATGAATGGCGTGTATCACAATCAACAGTATCCGGGACAGAATATGTATCAGGAATTTCTGGATACGTATGAAAAATAAAAACCAAAAAGGCTATTGTATGAAATCCTTTTTGAACTGCTACCCGTCAAGTAGACAATAGAAAAAATAAAAAATATTTCTGCCATCAGATGCGAATCTGGTGGCAGTTTTTCTATGCTGCCTTTAAATAATTAGTATATTTTTCCATTGGTGTCACTACACCAAGTTTTCTTTGTAAACGTTTATTATTGTAATACACAATATATTCTTCAATCATTTTTATCAGAGATTCCCGGCTTGTAAAATGTTTTCCATAGTAACGTTCTCTTTTTAATATTCCCCAAAAACCTTCCATTGGACCATTGTCAATGCATTTACCAACACGTGACATACTTTGCTTCATACCAGCATTCTCTAACTTGTTATGAAATACTCTATTTGTGTATTGAAATCCGCGATCACTATGACATAATGGATGAGCTGACGGATTATTAGCTATTGCATCGTCAAAAGTATCATATACAAGAGCATTATCATTTCGGTCACGTATAACGAAAGAAACGATTCGTCTATCATACAAATCCAGAATGGCACTAAGATATACTTTATGCTTTTCATCTCCAAGGTAATATTTGAATTCTGTAACATCAGTAAGCCATTTCTGGTCGGGTGCATCTGCATAGAATTCACGATTTAAAATGTTTTCTGCTAGGTATTGAGGATTTTTTGCCTGTCGTGTACATCCATTATTGGCATACTTTATCGTTGATTTTATATCTTTCTTTCTGCATATACGAAGTACACGCTTATCATTTACGTATATATCATGGTACCGTTCAAGGTCATCACGTATTCTACGGTATCCTTTATCTGGACTTTCCTTATGGATCTCTTCAATTTTTTCTGCAATTCGTTGGTTTTCTAATTCATCAACCGGAATCTCTCTGTTAAGCCATTTATAATAGGCTGCACGAGTCACTTGACCTAGTTTGCAAAGTTCTGTTATCGGATATCCCTGTTCCTCATGCTCTTCCTTTATTGCCAGGTAAATCTGTGTGTATCTTAATCGGCTTAGCCCCGCCTCCTCTCTATTTCGTCGAGTTTTTTTAAGAAAGACGCCTCCATTTCAGCTCGTTTCTTTTCAGCCTTTAATAATTTCACTTCAGCACGTAATCTCTCTAATTCAGACATCATATTTTCTGACTTTCGTTTTCCACGCCTATCCTGTAAAGCATCAACACCACCGTCTTCATATTTAACGGTATAATTCCGAGCCTGTTGATAGGATATTTCATATTTTTCAGCAGTAGCTGTATAATTATGATCATGAGCAATGCAGTATTCTACGATTTCTATTCGTTCTTCAAAAGATGTTTTTCTTCCTTTAGTCATGATGGTCAATCCTCCTGTTCCGGAAGCTTTAAGCTCCTCATGACCATTATACTTCTTAATCCATCTTCTGAGTTGAGTAGTTGAATGAATTTTATACTTTTTGCAGATGTCCATATGTGAACCTTCACCTGCTAAATATGCTGCAACCGCCTGTTCTTTCTCTGCTTTGGAGTAATGCTTATTATGACAAGTCATAAAAGCATCAGCCCCCATTGCTTCATAATTATTTACCCACTGCTTGAAAGCCTGAAATGTAATATCTAAGTGTTTGGCAATTGAATTTATGCTGTCTTTTCCATCTAAATATTCTTTCACAGCATTTATTTTTTCTTTGGAACTATACTTAACTTTTCTTCCCAATAAAAACACTCCCTCCTAGATAAACAGTTTTATTATTTCAACTGTCTACCTAGAAGGGAGCATATCATTTCATACGGTAGCCTTTTTGTGTGATATCACAAAGTGGTTCAAAATCTCAGAAAATCACATCTTATCAATGAATTCTTCAATCGAATGACAGCGTGCTGCGTTTTTAGTCCATTGTCTGAGGGTATCAAGAAATCATAGATATAATCAAATTTTTTTGTCTGAAATCTTGTCTGCTGCAAATAATATATGCTATACTAGAACAAAGTGAGTTGTGAAACAGGGCGACAAGCCCTGTTTTTTTAGGCCAACAAGGAGGAACAATATGAGTAAAACAAAAGTCTGGATCATTGGTGCCAAAGGAAGACTTGGCAGTACCATTAGTGATGCCCTTGACCGTATGGCATACAATGTACTGACATCGGATATGGATGTGGATATTACCGACATGGATAGTGTGACGGCATTTATGGACATGAGCCATCCGGCAGTCGTCATTAATTGCGCAGGTTATAATACCCATAACTGGCTGGAAGAGGATATGGTGAAGGCGTTTAGAGTCAATGCTATTGGTGCGAGAAATGTTGCTTCTGCATCCCGTAAAGTGGGCGCAAAACTCATTCACATGTCAACAGATGACGTATTTGACGGACAGGGGAATGAACCACTGAATGAATTTGATACAGCAACTCCGGATACAATTTTTGGTAAATCCAAGCTGGCGGGAGAAAATTTTGTGCGTGAATTGAACCCGAAGCATCTGATTGTTCGTAGTTCATGGGTTTATGCCAAAGAGGGCAGTTGTTTTGTAAATTCTGTGATTCGTCAGGCAAAAGAAGGCGGTGTCATTCAGGTGGCAGCAGAACAGTACAGCAGTCCGACAAGTGCCAAAGTGCTTGCTGATTTTGTTATGAAGATGATTGATGCCAATGAATATGGTATTTATCATGCTTCCTGTGAGGGGTGCTGCAGCCGCGTAGAAGCAGCAGAAGAGATCCTTCGATGCATGGGGCAGGATCCGACAGGCAGAATTGAGGAAATATCTGCCGAAGCAGGCAAGAACAGCCCGAGAAGGACAGATCTTCAGAATCTGATGATGAAGGTAACCGGAATTTACCAGATGCCTGACTGGAAAGATGCGATGCGGGATTATATTCAGGAATTGAGGGGGTAGGAAAATGGCAAAAGAAAAAAGCAAAAAGAAGCTGGGAATGACCACACTGATTTTTATCGGTTTATTCCTTGGTGCATTTACCGGTATTATTTTGTATTACTTTGTTCCGGGCGGATACATGAGAGATACCGTGTTGGTGGATGGTGTATTTTATGTTGTCGGACAGGGCTTTTTAAGACTCATGCAGATGCTGGTTGTGCCGCTTGTATTCTGCTCCCTGATCTGTGGTAGTGCGGCTATTGGTGATACGAAGACCCTTGGCAAAGTCGGTGTGAAGACCATTGTATTCTATCTTTTTACAACGGCTCTGGCGATTTCGATTGCTCTTGCGGTGGGAACGATTGTCAAACCGGGACTTGGACTGGATACAGCTGCGATTCAGACACAGGATGTCACTGTAGCTGAGAGTACGACTCTGACAGAGACGTTATTAAATATCATTCCGACTAATCCCATTGGAGCATTGGCGAATGGTACCATGCTTCAGGTGATCGTATTTGCACTTTTTGTCGGCATTATTCTTGCAAAACTGGGAGAAAGAGTGGAAGTTGTTTCTAACTTTTTTGCACAGTTCAATGATATTATGATGGAGATGACCAATATGGTCATGATGGCAGCGCCGATTGGCGTGTACTGCCTGATTGCCAGAACATTTTCCAATATCGGTTTTTCGGGATTTATTCCGATGGCAAAATATATGCTCTGTGTACTTGGAGCACTGGCGATTCATTGCCTTGGCAGTTATTCTGCATTGATGGCAATCTTTACAAGACTGAATCCGTACAGATTTATCCGTAAGTATTTCCCTGTTATGAGTTTTGCTTTTTCAACAGCAACATCTAATGCTACGATTCCGATGGCAATTGAGACCCTGGATGAAAAAATTGGTGTATCCAAGAAGATTTCTTCATTTACGATTCCGTTGGGAGCAACGATCAATATGGATGGTACAGCAATCATGCAGGGTGTTGCCGTCTGCTTTGCTGCCCAGGCATTTGGCATTACTTTGACACCGACGGATTATCTGACTGTTATCGCAACGGCAACATTAGCTTCCATAGGTACAGCAGGTGTGCCTTCTGTTGGTTTGATTACATTGTCTATGGTATTTGCTTCTGTTGGGCTTCCTGTAGAGGCCATTGCCATGATCATGGGTATTGACCGAATTCTGGATATGGCCAGAACAATGGTTAATATTACGGGTGATGCAATGTGTACGGTCATTGTGGCGAATCAGGACGGTGCACTGAATCGGGATGTATTTAACAGTAAATAGAAGAACTGAATAAGTATATTGTGTATAAAAGGTATCCGTGTTGATAAATGCGGATACCTTTTGTCTGTTACATCCGTTTCAGTTCAGGGAGAACTGTGGCGAGCATTACGATGAAGCAAAGACTGCCGCCGATAACATTGGAGACGGGTTCGGCCATAAAAACGCCGTTTGGGCCAATGTTCAAGGCATAAGGCAGGATATAAGTCAGGGGCACCACAATGATGACTTTACGCAGTATGGAGAAAAAGATGGCATATTTCTTCTTGTTGAGGGCTTTGAAAATTGTTTGGCCCACATATTGCAGCAGCATGAAGATAAATGCAGCAAAATAAAGTTTCATGGCGGGGACGGTATCGGTCATCAGGGCCTGATCCGAGCTGAAAATTCCGATCAGGAAGCGAGGTGCAGCCAGAATCACGCTCCAGATGAGCAGCGTATAGATCAGCGCTAAAACAGCCATGGTGATACCGGCCTGACGTATTTTTTTGGGGCGTCTGGCACCGTAATTGTAGCTGATGATCGGCGAGGAACCTTCTGTGATGGCGTAAATCGGCGTTTCGACCATCTGACGGACACTGGAGATGATGGTCATAACGGATATGTAGACATCACCGCCTGTAACGGACAGGACATTGTTGGCGCAGATAGTGACAAGACTGTTGGTCAGCTGCATAATAAATCCGGCAGTTCCGAGGCTGACGATATTTTTGGCATCTTCACCGCAGGATGCCAGTTCGGTTTTGGAAAGAAAACGAATCCGATATTCTGCTTTGTAGTGTAAAAAGTACAAAACAAAGGCAGCAGACAATGTCTGCGAAATAATCGTGGCAATGGCAGCACCTTTGATGCCGAGTCCGAATACAAAGATAAACAGCGGATCCAGCAGAAGGTTGGCGACAGCGCCGATGATAACGGAGGTCATGCCGGTTGTTGCGTAGCCCTGGGCATTAATGAAAGGATTCATGCCGGTGGCAGCCATGGATGGAAATGTACCGAGCAGATAGATCATCAGGTAGGGATATGCATAGGCCAACCCGGCATCAGAAGCACCGAAAAGTACCAGAATCGGTCTGGCAAAGAGCAGGCCTATAATCATCAGGATAACCGCGCATAATGTCAGCAGGGTAAAGGATGTATTCATCAGAAGTCCGGCTTTTTCATGATTGCCTTTGCCGCGTTCAATGGAGAAGATCGGAGCACCGCCGGTGCCGAACAGATTGCTGAAGGCTGTGATAATGACGATGATCGGGAAACAGAGCCCAACAGCGCCGAGGGCCGTAGTGCCAACGTCAGGGATACGGGCAATATAGACACGGTCAACGATATTGTAGAGAAGACTCATGATCTGGGCTACAAGCATCGGTAGAGCGGCTTTCAGAATGTTGCTGACGATATTGCCATTTTCAAAATCAATGCGTTTCATAAAAAATCATTCCTTGTTTACAAATTTTTCTTGATGTAGTATAACATGAAATGAACTATATGAAAAATATTGTTTTTATATCTATCCTATAGATTTTTTATATAGAAGGCTGATTTAATGACGGTTCAGAAAAATATTCTCAGGAATTGAGCGAGACGACTCAGAAATATTCAAAACAACTATATTAGGAATCAAAACTAAAGAAAACTGTAAAGAATGAACGTGTCTGCTATGAATTCGTTCATTCTTTACAGTTTATTGAGATTTGGGAAAGTTTTGCCCTTTGTAACTCCGGATGCCGTTTAAAGTAATCCTTTGTTTCGTTTCTCACCACGCCATTCAATGCCAGCAGCGCGATTAAGTTCGGGAATGCCATCAGTGCATTAAAGATATCGGCAATGTTCCATACGGCAGCAACGGTCATATAAGGGCCGATGAAAACGCAGATAATGTACAGCCAACGGTAGGTTTTGACAGCTGTCTGGTTTCTGTTCAGAAGATATTCCAGACAACGTTCGCCATAGTAATCCCAGCCGAGGATGGTTGTAAATGCGAAGAATACAAGGCAGAGCATCAGTGAGAAAGATGCCACAACCGGAGGGAACGGAAGACCCTGCTGGAAAGCAGCTGTAGTGATGGCAACACCTTCAAGGCCTGTATTCCATGTTCCGGTAATAACGATAGAAAGACCTGTCATGGAGCAGATAACGATTGTATCGATAAATGTACCTGTCATAGAGACAAGACCCTGACGGACAGACTCTTTTGTCTGAGCGGCGGCAGCAGCGATAGGTGCGCTTCCGAGACCGGATTCGTTGGAGAAGATACCTCGCTGGATACCTTTCTGCATAGCCATGATCATAGTACCCATAGCGCCGCCGGCCAAAGCACTGCCTGTAAAAGCAGATTTCACGATGGTTACGATGGCAGCCGGAACAGCTGTGATGTTGGTGATCAGGATGATCAATGCCAGAGCTACATAAAGAACTGCCATAAAAGGCACAACAATCTGAGCAACTTTGGAAATTCGCTGGATGCCGCCGAGAACAACCAGACCGACACATAATGTCAGCACAAGACAGGCGATAACGGTTGCCCATGAGTAGGTATTGCCGAACAGTGTGACGGTGTGTGCCATATTCGGATCAAAGAAATTTTTCACTGCGGAAGCGATACCATTGACCTGTGTAAAGGTACCGATACCGAACAGACCAACACCGGCACCGAAGAAGGCAAAAATTTTGGCAAGCCAACGCCATCCGTGTCCCATCCCGTTTTCAATATAGTAGAAAGGACCGCCGAGAACATGGCCTTCGTTATCGATTGTACGGTATTTGATTGCTAACAGACCTTCGGCATATTTAGTCGCCATACCGAGAAAAGCAGCAATGACCATCCAGAAAAGAGCGCCGGGGCCGCCGGCAGCAATGGCAGTTGCAACACCGACGATATTGCCTGTACCGATGGTTGCGGAAAGGGCTGTACATAAAGCTCCGAAA
>ERZ772878.1036-NODE-1036-length-16511-cov-2.77759_pt1 | contig 16511 bp, 16 predicted proteins | sample MGYA00580578_ERZ772878 | MGnify/ENA primary metagenome ERZ772878 (study PRJEB29015, sample SAMEA2737686) | human gut metagenome | biome: human gut; feature: human-associated habitat; material: faeces | place: China | collected 2012 ...
ATAAAAATAGTGATTCCTATTCGTTAGGAATTGCGCATACCGCACGTCCAAAGAGTATTTCTTTTGATTACAAATATGCTCCTCTACCTTCTACTGATCAGTGTATCGCTTATGCGAAAATATATGATAGCAATAATGTGGAAATAGCGACTACTCAGGAATTTAATTCTATGACTCAAGATGTTTATAAGAAAGAAACGTTAAATTTTACCTATACACAGTCAACTACAAAGGCTGCTTATATTGGAATCTTTTTCCAATCTGGCACAAATACAGATATTGGTAATATGCGGCAAGTTGAAGGAGGATACTCCACTAGTCCTTACAATCAAGATCGTGTAGTCGGTAGTGTCCTTAAAATAGATAATGTAACATTGAATTATGATTATGAATAAGCGAATCCTATACCTATTATCTGTCCTATGCTTTTTCTCGTTCTCCGCTTGCACGAGCGAGGAGGAAACGGTACTCACTGAAGAGCAGGGCGAAATTTGGCTATCCGTAGTCGATACCTCGAAAATCGAGATTGTTACCCGTGCCTTGTCCGGCTTTGATGTAAAGGATTTCAACGTGAGCCTTTCCCGTGGCGAGACGGTGGTTTTCTCCTCCCGTAAATATGGCGATATCGCCGGTGCTCCAATCACTTGTAGCGCTGGCTCCGGCTATCTCCTTACGGCAGAGAGTTGCACGGAGAGTGAGGCAGAGCGTACCAATAGCGGTTGGGGGCAAGCTCGTCTGGCAAAAGATACCTCGTTTACTGTCAAACCCGTGGAGCCAACGGAAGTAACGCTGAAATGTGCCTTGGCAAACTCCTCGGTAAATGTCGAGTTCAGCGATTTTATCAAGAAAAACCTCTCGGATTACGCTATCCGCCGACGCGTCGAGCCGTAGCTTTACCTTCAACAAGAACAACTATAGCTACAAGACCGCCTATTTCAACGTAGGTGCGGCGGGGAGGGCCTTGCAATATACCATCAGTCTCACCTTGCCCGGCGAGAAGGAACCTCATACCTATTCGAACGTTTTGACTTTGGAGCCTTCGCATAGCTATCATCTTACGGTGAAACTGGATGATGAATCCAAGTCAAAAATCTCGATCGGAATTATGGTGGATGGTACGCTAGTCGATGAAAAGACTTCCACGGAGATTATCAATCCTTATGACTAATCGGAATGTTTGGGCATTGAAGGATGGGTGCAATCTTTCAATGCTTAAATGTATATTCTCAATTTAAATTTAAATAAATGAGATTAAAGTCCCTTTCTCGGAAGTCGTAATAGCCGCCGTGTAAATCTTATCTTCGATCTTTATTATAATAATCTTCTTTTTGTCGAAGAAATTACCTTTTTCGATGATGTCAAGAGCTTCCGCCTTATGTCCAATAGCGGTAAGCTCTTTTTTTATACCTTGTTTTTATGTCTTCTTCCCATATATTTATTATTAGAGGTAAAGTTCCTAGCCTCATTAAGAGGAAACTCACTCACAAAGGAAATTATTCTTTTTCGTCTAACCAAATTATTCCGTACCTTTGCCCCTCAAAAAGAGAACACAAGGTATGGAAAAACATTTTAAGAGAACGCTGATTACTACGGCGTTGCCGTATGCGAACGGACCGGTGCATATCGGACACTTGGCCGGGGTGTATGTGCCTGCTGATATTTATGCCCGTTACCTTCGTTTGAAGGGGGAGGAAGTGTTGATGATTGGTGGTTCGGACGAGCATGGGGTACCCATCACGTTGAGAGCGAAGAAAGAGGGGATTACACCGCAGGATGTGGTGGATCGTTACCACGGTATTATCAAGAAATCGTTCGAGGAGTTCGGTATCACATTTGATATCTATTCCCGTACTACTTCCGCTACGCATCATCAGATGGCCTCGGATTTTTTCCGTACATTGTATGATAAAGGCGAATTCATTGAGAAAACAAGCGAGCAATACTACGATGAGGAGGCGAAGCAATTCTTGGCCGACCGTTATATCACGGGTACTTGTCCGCATTGTGGAAACGAGAAGGCGTATGGCGATCAGTGCGAGGCTTGTGGTACTTCCCTTAGCCCGACGGATTTGATCGATCCGAAATCCGCTATCAGTGGCAGCAAGCCGGTGATGCGTGAGACGAAACATTGGTATCTGCCTTTGGATAAGTGGGAGCCGTTCTTGCGTAGATGGATCTTGGAGGAGCATAAGGAATGGAAACCTAATGTATATGGACAGTGTAAGAGTTGGCTGGATATGGGGCTGCAACCCCGTGCGGTGAGTCGCGATTTGGATTGGGGTATCCCTGTTCCCGTAGAAGGGGCGGAAGGAAAGGTGCTGTATGTATGGTTCGACGCTCCGATTGGTTATATCTCTAATACGAAGGAGTTACTGCCGGATAGCTGGGAGACTTGGTGGAAGGATCCGGAGACTAAAATGGTCCATTTCATCGGTAAAGATAATATCGTGTTCCATTGTATCGTGTTCCCTTCCATGCTGAAAGCGGAAGGTTCTTATAACTTGCCGGAGAATGTCCCCGCCAACGAGTTCTTGAACTTGGAGGGCGACAAGATCTCTACTTCCCGCAACTGGGCGGTTTGGTTGAACGAGTATCTGGTGGATATGCCGGGTAAGCAAGACGTGTTGCGCTATGTCTTGACGGCCAACGCACCGGAGACAAAGGATAATGATTTCACATGGAAAGATTTTCAGGCTCGTAATAATAACGAGTTGGTCGCTATCTTAGGGAATTTCGTGAACCGTGCATTAGTCCTTACGGATAAGTATTTCGAGGGTAAGGTGCCGGCGGCAGGTGAGTTGACGGATTATGATCGTCAGACCTTGAAGGATTTTGCGGATGTGAAAGAGAACGTGGAACGCCTGTTGGATACCTACCACTTCCGTGACGCTCAGAAAGAGGCGATGAACCTAGCCCGTATCGGAAATAAGTATCTCGCTGATATGGAGCCTTGGAAGTTGGCGAAGACGGATATGCCTCGTGTCGCTACGATCATGAATATCGCTTTGCAGATTACGGCTAATCTGGCGATCGCTTTTGAGCCGTTCTTGCCGTTTAGCATGGAGAAACTGAATAAGATGCTGAATGTAGAGCCGTTGGGATGGAATCGCCTAGGTGCTACGGATCTATTGGAGGCCGGTCATCAATTGGGCAAGGCAGAGTTGTTGTTCGAGAAGATAGAGGATAGTGTGATCGAGGCCCAAGTGCAGAAATTATTGGATACGAAGAAAGCGAATGAGGAAGCGAATTATAAGGCGGAACCGATCCGTGAGAATATTGAGTTCGATGATTTCATGAAACTGGATATCCGTGTGGGTACGGTGCTGGAATGCACGAAAGTTCCGAAAGCGGATAAGCTGCTTCAGTTCCGTATAGACGATGGTCTGGAGAAACGCACGATCGTATCGGGCATCGCCCAGCATTATAAACCCGAGGAATTGGTAGGCAAGCAAGTTTGCTTCATCGCTAACTTAGCTCCCCGTAAGCTGAAAGGTATTGTTTCCGAGGGTATGATTCTCTCCGCCGAGAATTTCGATGGAAAGCTGGCCGTTATCACCCCGGAGAAAGAGGTGAAACCGGGTAGCGAGGTGAAATAATAAGATAAACGCAATAATGAGGGGGCTATTCCGTTTTAACGACGGGATAGCCCTATTTTTTGAATGGATAAGATGCTTGAGAAACAGATACAGATGGTAGATCTGCGGAAGCAGTATGAACGTTTGCGTAGTGAGATCGATCCTGCCATGCAAACGGTGATAAATGCTTGCGCCTTTATCAATGGCCCTCAGGTGAAGGGATTTTGTAACCATTTGTCAGATTATTTAGGTATTCCTTATGCGATCCCGTGCGGCAACGGTACGGATGCTTTGCAAATCTCTTTGATGGCATTAGACTTACATCCGGGCGATGAGGTGATCGTTCCTGCTTTTACATATATCGCTGCGGCTGAGGTCGCTTTGGCTCTTGGCCTAGTGCCGGTATTAGTGGATGTAGATCCCGGTACATTCAATATAGACCCGGAAAAGATAGAAGATGCCCTGTCTGAAAAGACGAGAGCTATTATCGCGGTTCATCTTTTTGGCCAGTGTTGTGATATGGAATCGATCTTGAGTATCGCTGGCCGCCATAATTTATATGTGATCGAGGATAATGCCCAATCCATCGGTGCTAATTATACCTTCTCGGATGGAACGGTAAAGAAAGCCGGTACGATCGCCTCTATAGGTACGACCTCTTTCTTCCCCTCGAAACCGTTGGCTTGTTATGGAGATGGTGGGGCGATGTTTACTTCCGACGTGCGATTGGCCGAACGCCTGCGAATGATCGCCAATCATGGGCAAAAGATGAAATATCATCATTCTTTGGTGGGCTGCAACTCCCGTTTGGATACCTTGCAGGCCGCTGTCTTAGATGTTAAGCTTCGGTATTTGGATGAATTTGCCGCCGCTCGTTGTAAAGTGGCTGCTAGATACGATGCTGCCTTTTCCGGATTGAAAACTGTACGCAAACCGCTAAAATCAGTCTTTTCATCGCATGTCTATCATCAATATACGGTACAGCTAGCTGTAGAAAAGAGGGATCAAGTACAAGCAGCGTTAAAAGAACGAGGTATTCCTTCTATGATTTATTATCCATTGCCTTTGCAGGAGCAGGAGGTGATGAGGGGTCGATGCCGGATTTCCGGGGATTTGAATGTCGCTTCTCGCTTGAGCCGATCCGTATTATCCTTGCCGATTCATACGGAGATGACAGAAGAGGAGCAGGCTTATATTATAGAATCTATAAAGAGTGTTTTATGAATAAGAAGATACGTTTCGCCGTGATCGGCTGTGGTCATATAGGTAAGCGTCATGCCGAGATGATTACCCGGGATGAAGGGGCAGAGTTGGTCGCTTTGTGTGATATCCGTCCGAAAGAGGAGCTGGGGATCGAGGCTTACGCAGTCCCTTTCGCCCGGAATATAGATGAACTATTCCGTTTGGGATTGGATATAGATGTGGTGAATATTTGTACACCCAACGGTTTACATGCCGAGATGGCGATCCAAGCGATAGAAAGCGGACATCATGTGGTCATAGAAAAGCCTATGGCCTTGACCTTGGCGGATGCCGAGAAAGTGGTTTATACCTCGCTGAGATTCCGTAAGCAGGTATTTTGCGTGATGCAAAACCGATATTCCCCGCCTTCGGTCTGGATCAAGGAGATGGTTGAGTCCGGAAAATTAGGCCAGATTTATATGGTGCAGCTGAATTGCTACTGGAACCGTGACGAACGCTACTATAAACCCGGAGGATGGCATGGCGACGCTGCCTTGGATGGTGGTACCTTATTCACCCAATTCTCCCATTTCATCGACATTATGTACTGGTTATTCGGGGATATCTGTAATATCCAGACCCGTTTCGCCGACTTCAACCACGAGAAACTGACCGCCTTTGAGGATTCCGGTTTCGTGAATTTTAATTTCGTGAACGGTGGAATGGGTAGTTTGAGCTACTCTACGGCGGTATGGGACAAGAATCTGGAAAGCAGCATGCTGATCGTGGCTGAGAATGGCAGCGTGAAAATCGGCGGTCAATATATGAATGAGGTAGAATATTGCCATATCAAGGGGTATGAAATGCCGGAATTGGCCCCTACCAACCCCGGCAATGATTATGGCCCTTACAAAGGCTCCGCCCAAAACCACAACTTCGTGATCCGTAACGTGGTCAATGTCCTTTCCGGCGCCCCCGGCGAGATCATAACGACCAACGTCTTGGAAGGTATGAAGGTGGTGGATATTATACGGAGGATTTATGCGGGGAAGGCTTGAGAATCCATTCCCAGATAGGGACTACCTCGATCGTTCTCTCTTGGACTTGGATGGTTCGTTTCTCGTCTCGGGTGATAATCATCATACGTTTAAGATGTAGGAACGCATCCGCTTGCTTTTTGTTTTATATTGGAAACAATACGGTGGATTTACGTATTGAAAGCATAAATCCACCGCGAATAGAGATTGAGATTTTAGATCTCGTCAGGGCTTTCGCTGTCTTGGCTACCCCCGCTTTGCGGTTCGGAGAGTTCCTTTTTCTCGAAATTAGTGAGTTTCTTAGCTATTCTCAAGGCCTTTCCGGGGCTAAAGACAACTTTAGGTTCTTTGATCAAACTGGTGGTAAATTCCTCGGTGGTAGGGGCTCCCGTAGAGCCTACCCCAAAACGGAAATTACCCAATTCGCCTACATTCACCCTGCGCCCTTGCGCGAGATTTCGTTTCAACACGATATTGATACGGTCGAGTACCGCCTTGACTTGTGCGGAACCTACTCCACTTCCATCTGCCACTTCCTCGAGGAAAGTCTCGAACTCTACAAGATCTCCATAGATCACTTGCGCATACTGTTTCTTGGGTGTTTCTGTCTTGTCGTTACCCAAGTTCTTTCTCTCGATCAATCTGTACTTTACTGCCATAATTTCTAAATTTTAAAAGATGATTAAATGAATTACCTTGTTTTCGAAAACATGACAAAGGTATCGCAAGCCGTATGAGGCAAATCGGTCTGTGTCGGTTTATGTCTGTCAATGTCCGTGTATGTGCCTATTAGTCTACGAGTACCTGTTTCGCTTCCTTTAGTTCGCAAGACTAGTAAAATGTAAAAATGTACAATAAGCTATATTAGAATGGGTCTGTTTTGTATATTTCTGATTATTAGTTTATTATATCTAGTAGGTGCGAGACTTTTTAATTAGTATCAATAGAAATCCGGATTTCTATTGATACTAATTGGTGTTTTCTATTGATACTAATTCATATTTCCATACGTACTATTTGTTATTTTATACATAAAGTATGAAAAGCTTCCGGGTTTTGCCCGTTACCCAAGAGTAAATGTTTATCTTTGTGGCACTTTTACCGTAAATATCAAATGGCAGAACAATCACTAAAAGATAAGACAGCGAAAGGGCTCTTCTGGGGAGGGGTGAGCAATGGGGTGCAGCAGATACTCGCATTGCTGTTTGGTATCTTTTTGTCTCGCATATTATCGCCGGGAGATTATGGGATGGTCGGGATGCTAACTATTTTTACGGGTTTTGCGAATGCTCTTCAAGAAAGCGGCTTCTCGGCGGCCTTGACAAATAAGTTGGATATTAAGCATGAGGATTATAACTCGGTATTTTGGTTTAATATAGTAGTAGGGATTGGCCTTTATGTGATTTTGTTTTTCTCGGCGCCTTTGATTGCCGTTTTTTTTGACCAGCCGGATTTGTTGTGGGTATCCCGTATCGTATTTTTAAGTTTTTTGTTTGGTTGTTTTGGAACAGCTCAAGCCGCTTATTTGTTTAAAAACTTGATGGTCAAGGAAAGGGCAAAGATTGATATCTATGCGTTGTTATTATCCAACACGGCTGCACTGATCATGGCGTTGAATGGTATGGCTTATTGGGGGATTGCTATTCAAGGAGTACTTTATATCGGTTTAGGCACTTTTCTTAGGTGGTATTATTCACCTTGGAGGCCAACTTTCTCTTTTAACCTTCAGCCTTTGAGGGAGATGTTCCCGTTTAGTGCAAGGTTGTTATTGACAAATCTGTTTAGCCAGATGTCTACGAATATATTCTCTATTCTATTGGGTAAGTTCTATACGGTTCAGCAAGTCGGTTATTATTCCCAAGGCTATAAATGGATGAATATGGGGGGGAGTTTTATCACGGGAATGATATCAGGAGTAGCCCAGCCGGTATTTGCTCAAGTCTCTTACGAGAAGGAGAGGCAAGTACAGGTTTTAAGAAAGATGATCCGTTTTACGGCTTTTATATCTTTTCCATTGATGTTTGGCATGGCGTTGGTCGCAAATGAATTGATCCTGATCACGGTTACGGAAAAGTGGGCGCCTTGTGTTCCTATTTTGCAATTACTGTGCGTTTGGGGAGCTTTTTCCCCGATATGCGAGCTTTATAAAAATATCGTGATCAGTCATGGGAAATCTAATATTTATTTGTATGCTAACGTAATATTTGGCGTACTCCAGATATTGTTGCTGATAATGATGTTGCCTTATGGAATTTTATGGATGGTTGCGGCTTATGTGCTCGCTTACCTTTGCTGGCTGCTTGTGTGGCATTGTTTTGCGAGCCATTTGATAGGTGTTAGATTATATCATGTAATAAGAGACATATTGCCTTATTTTCTTATCACTCTCTCAGTTTTGAGCTGCGCTTGGTGGGTCTCTTTCTTCTCGGGGAATATTTATATACGGTTTGCTTTGAAGATTATTGTGTCTGCGATTTTATACATTGGAATTATGTGGGGTGTGAAGTCTGTAATTTTTAAAGAATGCATAGGGTTCTTATGGAAAAGATGAGTTTGAAACGAGTTTCTGTCGTATTATGTACCTATAATGGTGAGAAATATATCCGTGAACAGCTGGAATCTATCGTATCTCAGACTTATCCTATCCATGAATTATTGATACAGGATGATTGTAGCACAGATGCGACACCTTTAATAATCGAGGAATATAAGGAAAAATATCCTTTTATTAGATTTTATCGAAACAAGAATAATCTGGGCTTCAATCGAAATTTTTGGAAGGCTTTCGAAAAAGTAACAGGTGATTATATTGCGATTTCGGATCAAGATGATATTTGGGTAGATACCAAGATAGAGGTCTTGGTTGGTTGTATAGGAAATTATCTGATGGTTTATGCGGATTCTGTGAGTTTCTTCGATAAGATTCCCTCTTATGTTGCGGCGAGGAAAGAAGAGTTTGTTCTTACGGGATTACGATTCATTTCTTTGCAGTATGGTGTATTGGGGCATGATTGCCTCATGCGGAAAGAGCTGATCCAAATAACACCTAAAGAGGTGCGGGAGAAATTTGTATATGATTTTGCGTTGGCTTTAGTAGCGAGATCTAAACGCAGTCTTTTACATAAGGTCGAGAATTTAACATATTTTAGACGCCATCCTCATGCTAGCTCTAATTTGTTGCAAAATGTGAAAGGAGGGTTTAGAGGCTATCTGGATGGGTTTTTATCGTTGGGTAAAAGAAACCGTTTGGAGATATCTGATCGATACCGGCTAATGCTTCCTTATTTAAGTATGGAGGAGCCTTTAGTTTATCAATATGCGTTGTATCTTTCGTCGGGTAGGATTCTAGGCATTTTTAGAGCGGGGTGGATCACTTATGTCTGCCGGTCTGAGTTAAGAGGGAATACAAAAAGTATTATGAATAAAGTGCGAGCTTATTTTCTTCCATTATTTTTGTATGGCAAATGGAAATATATCAGGAGCTTGTGGGGTGAAAAAACTATATTAGATAAGTAAGATTAGTATGGATCGGATATTTTTATGCTCATTTGGTAATTCCAGTTATTTGTCTTCTTTATCTCGTTTGAGAGCTCAGGCTGAGGAGACTGGTTGGTTTTATCGTGTCGAATGTAATACGGAAAAAAATCTATCTGCCTTTTTCCGGCAAGAGGCTGCGGATCTATTAAAACAGGAAGTGCGAGGGTTTGGATATTGGATTTGGAAACCCCAGATTTTACTTCAATGCTTACAACAAATGGAATATGGTGATATTTTGCTTTACACAGATGCTGGTTGTCATATAAATGAGGTGGGGAAGAATATGTTTCTAGCATATATAAAAGAGGTAAAAAAACATCCTTCGGGATTTTTGGTATTTGGCGCTCGCAAAGGTTCATTAGAGAGACAATATACAAAAGGTGATATTTTCTCATACTTTGGTATACAAGAAGATGATGATATTTATAATAGCGGACAAATACATGCTACCACTTTTTTTCTAAGAAAAGATGATCATACTCAAAAGGTTGTAGAATGTTGGAAAAAAGTGATGATGGAAAATAGAAATTTGATAGATGACTCCCCTTCATCCACTCCTAATGCTTTGGATTTTAAGGAGAATAGGCATGATCAAAGTGTTTTTTCAATTTTGATGAAATTGAATAAGGCACAGATATATCCAATAACTCATATATGGTCATACACTTGGTTCTTTATGGGATATTATCCGATTTGGGCTAAAAGAGATCGAGGGGAAACTTTGAGAAAATATTATCCATTGAAACAATATTGGAAGGATTTTCTTTTTTTTGTTCGAAATAGAGTGGAACGTTTATAATAAGAGTTTATGAATAGTATGAGTAAGATGAAAGTTTTAGTCTTAGTTCCGATCGGGGGGTTGGCGAATCGATTTTATGCAATATCATCAGCTATATCATTTTGTCAAATGTATGGGATCCGGCTTCATGTCATTTGGTTTAAAGATTGGGGGATGGGGGCTGACTTTCATTCTTTATTAGACTTAGCTCCGATTTTATCAAATATAAAAGTTGTGGATGCGCATTGGCAAGATTATATTTATGATCGGCCTAGGAAGAGAAATTTTTGGCTCCCTTATTTATATCGGAAAGATTTTATGAAAAAGATATTTATAACCGGTTTTCGGTGGAGAGCTTGTTAAATTCGTTTCAAAAGCATGATTCTGTTTATTTGGTCCAATTTCGTTCTTTCTATAAAAATGAAATAACGTTTAAATGCTTATCTCCGATAAAACCTATTCAACAGCAGATAGATGAACGAACGAAGTTTTTTGAGGACAAACATGTGATAGGTATGCATATTAGGAGAGGAGATCATACGACTCCTACATTAGGAAGTCCTTTGTCTTTATTTATTTCAAAAATTGAGGAGGAGGTTACTCTTGATCCGAATACTTATTTTTATGTAGCTTCAGACTCGTTCTCGGAAAAGAAAAAACTAAAAGATCTGTTTGGCGAAAGGATTATTACTAGATTTGATGAAGTTAGGCGAGATAACGAAAGTGGTATTGTCGACGCTTTAGTTGAATTGTACACTCTGGCTCATACCTCAAAGATCTATGGTTCTTTAGCAAGTTCTTATTCTTCTTTGGCATCGGAGTTATTGATGAGAGATCTTGAGATTTTGTCGATTGAAGCGTAAAGTATTATTGTTTAAATCTTATTATAATGAAGAAGCGAGCTGTAATATTTCATCCGGCTATTGCGCCATATCGGATCGATTTTTTTAACTCTTTGAGTGAGACTTTTGATGCTAGTTTTTATTTTGAATTTGAGGATCCGTTGGAGCAGTCTTTTGATAAGGAGAAGATGAGGCGGCGCTTGGCTTTTATGCCGATGTTTTTGCGACCTGGTTTTTGTGGTGTGAAAAACTTAAGATTGGATGTGTGGAAAGTGCTGAGTATTAGTAGCTTTGATGTTGTATTGATTTCGGAATATAATCTATTAGGATTATTGGTGCTGTTGCATAAATGGCTGTTTCGAAAACGGGTGAAGATCTATACAATTTGTGATGATAATGTAGATATGGCAAAGTCGGTTGGGATAATTAAGAAATTTACTAGATTTATACTGCTCAATTTTATTGATGGGACTATTTTGGCAGACAAAAAAGCCTTTGATTGGTATCGGGAGCATTTATTTTATAAGGCTAGATATTTTTATTTCCCTATTATCCAGTCGGAAGAAAATTTCAGAAAGAACTTAGAGAGGGCTTTGCCTCGTTCTCGCCAGATTTTAAAAGAAAGTTTTCTGCAAGATAAAAAAGCAATTCTATTTGTAGGTCGTTTAGTTAAGGTGAAAAATATTTCTTTATTGTTAGACTGCTATGCGCAAATCTGCTTAAAAATGAAGAATGTGGTCCTAATAGTTGTAGGGGAGGGGGACTTAGAAGATGAATTAAGGAGGCAAGCTGATGAGCTACATATTAGCGACTCTGTTTTTTTTGTTGGGAAAAAAGAAGGAGAAGAATTAATGGCTTTTTATAATTTAGGAGCTATCTTTGTGTTACCAAGTACCTATGAGCCATTTGGCGCAGTTGTGAACGAGGCTTTGCTTGCGGGATGTTATACGTTATGTTCTTCATGTGCCGGAGCATCTTGTCTCATACAAGAAGATGAAAATGGAAATTGTTTTAGTGTTAACAATCCTGAGGATTTGATTACAAGGTTACAGTATGCTCTTTCTATAGTAGAACCGTTGACTGAAGAACTGACGTTAAAAGAGAATAGAATGGCATTAAGTTATGAGGAGCAATATAGTCGATTTGTATATGAATTTTTAGAAGATAAATAATATGTTAGCAGAATATGTTTCGGTTATGTTAAATCGATTTAAGTATCTAAAACATGCCTTGATGAGGTCTCCAAGATATACTTTGACAAAGAAAGTTCGGGAGTTCCTTTTGGAGAATGAGAATATTATGGAAAAAAGTGAACAACAAGGAATAAGCTCTTATCTAAAATCTCATTTGATAGATATTTTCAATTATGACTTTGTGCCAAAATATAGTCTTAGATATGTAAGAGTGCTGAGGGATAGAGAAAATGGGCTTAGCTATGTATATACTCTTGAGAGGCGTCGTCTATATTTTAAAAGGGGCATGAGCGATAAAGAAATTACTAAAGTCTATAATTTCCTTTGTATGGAGCAGGCCGATGGCTCGCCGCATAATTATAGCTTTTCAGAATTAGATCTTAACGAATCATCTGTTGTCGTGGATATAGGGGCGGCAGAAGGTATTTTTTCGTTGAAGATAATTGATCTTGTGCATGAGGTCTATCTGTTTGAGTGTGATGCTGATTGGCGAGAGGCATTAGAGGCCACTTTTTATCCATGGAGAAATAAAGTACATATCATCAATAAATATGTGTCTAGTATAAATGACGCTAAAAATATATCTCTTGATGTCTTTTTTCACGATCGAGTGAAACCTTCCTTGGTAAAGATGGATGTTGAGGGTATGGAAATGGATGTGCTAAATGGTGCGCGACAATTGCTTCAGCAAAAGTCTATTCTTGAATTGTTAATTTGTACGTATCATAATAAAGATGATCAAAAAGAGTTGAGTGACAGAATGAAAGGATATGCCTATACTATATCTTATTCATGTGGATATATGACTATGTATTGGGATTGGCTAAAAGAAAACCCTAAACAAAAGTATGATTTTAGACGTGGTGTAATGTATGCAAGAGTGTGAAGCAGTATCTATCGTGATGTGTACTTATAATGGAGAGAAGTTCTTGATTGAGCAAATAGATTCCATTATAAATCAAACATATCCTATATATGAACTTATTATACAGGATGATCATTCTATTGACAACACATGGGACATCTTGAAAAGTTATCAGCAACGGTATCATTTTGTGAAAATATTCCAGAATAAGCGATCTATTGGCGTGAATGAGAATTTTTTCTCGGCGATAAAACGTGCGACAGGAGATTATATAGCGTTATCCGATCAAGATGATATTTGGGAGCCATATAAGATTGAACGGCAAATCGGAATGATTGGAAATAAGATGTTATCCTCGGGTTTCTCCAAACCCTTTGCTAATGGTGAAGGAATCAAAATTCATTTTGACCAACGTATCCCTAACTTTAATTTGGAAAGGGTTGTTTATGTGAGTTCTTTAGCTGGACATACGATGCTATTTAAGAAAGAATTTATAGCGATGATACCGGATATAAATATCTGGTCTCCTCATTTTATGTATGACCATCTTTTTCAGATCATAGCGGCTGCTTATGATAGCATATCGTTCTGTGATTGTGTTTTAGTTCATCAGCGACGGCATATCTCGGCGGCCACTTATGGAGAGCCTTCCAATTATAGTAAGACATTACTGAATATATTAAGGATGGTCAAGCAAACATATTTTCAATATCGTAGTCTACGCCCCTTCATTCGGTCTTATTTTTCTCAAGTTTATGAATTATTATCGTCTCTTCCTAAAGAAGCGATAGCGAAAGATGATGCCTGCTTGATGGCTTTATATCAGTCTGGCCGGTCTTTTATGTCATTTTTGAGATTAGAATGTATTTGTGTGAGGTTGAGAAATAAAATTGTTTATTCCAAAGAACATAACATGGTGTTCTCATTCTTGCGTGCTCTTTACTTTCCGGTCTCTTGTAGTGAGTATTTTCGTTATATGTTAAATAATGATTGATGTATGGAATTAGGTTTATTTATCGATAGAGTTTATTGGTCGTTGGTGAAGAAAACGAATATTAAAAACAATAAAAAAACATATGATGGTTGGCTGAGTAAGGGTTATAATAATACTCCAAATGTGACTTTTATCATACAGTCTCATAATAAAAGTCGCCAAGTAATACATATTGTGAAGAAGCTGAGAGAGTGGCCCTCCTCTGAGATCATTGTTATAGACGACGGTTCCGACTTTAAACATATGAACGCTTTATCTTTGTTTATGCAGCGGGCTAATGAATTTGTGATCAGAGCAAATGATTTGTACGAAAATGTTATGTATGATAAAGCCATTCGTTTCGCAAATGGGAAATATATTGCGCTTTTGCAAGATGATGATGACTTTGACGATCTTCATTGGGTAGAAGAAGCGTTATCCTATTTCTCGAAATATCCACGACTTGCTATTTTGGGAGGGAATAATGGTTCTGATTTTGTGATAGATGAGGAGAATAAATTCGGTTTAGGTGCTGTTGTGGAGCGAAAGGATAAAGAATCTTTTTTATTTGTTTCTCATGTGGACAGGGCGCCGATGTGGTTGGATAAGAACTTGTTCATGGAAAAATTGATGCACATTGACTTTTCGTTTGCTCCATTCCAATTTGATGATTGCGAACTTTGTTTGAGGGCTTGGTTGAAAGGCCTTCAAGTTGGATGGTATGATGCTCGTTTTAAATCATTATCCGCAGGAGGAATGCGTATATGGAATAGTTCTTTTACAGGAGAGCAATGCCGAAGAAACGCAGCTAAACTATACCTTATGTATAAAGATAAGAAGGAGTTATTGGATCAGTTGTTACTTGAGGCGAGAAAGACGAATCTAGTTCCTTGATAGAACGGCTTCTGCTTTTTTATGTGAATGGTAATATGTAAAGAACTTGATTCTCTGGATATAAATATTAACTTTGCCTAAAAATCATATGAATACCGAGTCTCAAAACATAGAGCTTGGGGAGAGTTGGAGTGACGAGTATTCTTATGCGACTAAAAAGAGCTTTATGAAAACCAGCCAAAGGCTGCGTTAGGTGGAATAAGGCATAATCTAGCTCGCTTGCAAGAACTGGAAATCTTAAAATGGATCGGTGGGCGTAAATTAGAACATTGGGAGATAGAATGAAAGAAAACCAACATACCGAATTTAAGGAGTCATGGCATGACGAATATACCCGTTATATATCAGCTTTCTGTAATACGGAGGGTGGTGTATTATATATCGGTATCGATGATAAAGGAGAAGTTGTAGGGATAGAGCAGCCAAAGAAGTTGATTGAGAAACTGCCGAACTTTATCGCTCAGAAAACGGGTATTATGCCTCTTATCCATTTGAGGGAGAAGGCCGGTAAAGAATATTTGGAAATAGAAGTCCAACCTTCTGCCATGCCGATTTCCGTGCATGGACGGTATTATACCCGGAGTGGAAGCGTTACTTCCGAGCTACAAGGGAATCAGCTAAATATGTTTTTGGCTGCGAAAATGGGTTTGACATGGGAAAGTGTGATCGAGGAGGATTTTTCATTGGAGGACATAGATGCCGATACGGTAGAACGTTTTAAGCTATTGGCTAAAGACCGGGTTCCTTCCATCGAGCAGGAAACGGATCTGCTGGCTTTGATGGAGCGGTTGAATTTGGTTGTAGGAGGCCGTTTCAAGAGAGCCGCTGTAGTCTTGTTTGGAAAGAATGTGCAGAGATATGTGTTACAAGCTCGTATTAAAATAGGAAAGTTCCTTACCGATACGGAGGTACTGACAACCGATATTATCGAGGGGAATCTGATTCAGCAGGTGGATCGGGCTTTGGATATATTGCGAACGAAATATTTATTAAGTTATATATCGTATGAGGGGATTCATAGGCGTGAGAAACTGGTTTATCCCTACGAGGCTCTGCGGGAAGCCTTATTGAATTCGATTATCCATCGAGAATATTTTGTTTCTTCCGAAATTCAGGTACGTGTTTACGAGGACAAGCTGGTGATAGGGAATGAAGCTCGTTTGCACGATATTACGGTTGAGGACTTGTCTCGTCCTCACCCCTCTAGACCTCATAATAAGTTGATAGCGGATGTTTTTTACAAAGCTGGCTTTATTGAGAGTTGGGGACGGGGAACACAACGTATTATTGACAACTGCTTGGCAGAAGGATTATCCGCTCCTGTATATGAGCATAAGATGGGTTTTTTATACTTGACTTTTTCTCATGAGCGGATAAATGAGCGGATAAATGAGCGGATAAATGAGCGGATAAATGAGCGGATAAATGAATTGTCGGATATGGAACGGGAGGTATATCAGATCTTGCGAGAGGAGCCTACTATCCGTCAAATAGATTTAGCAAATCGTTTGGATTTGACAGAGCAGTATATCCGGAAGCTTATAAAAAAGTTGAAAGAGCATGGTTGGATTGAACGCATTGGAGCTAAGAAAAATGGTTATTGGAAAATAATAGAGAAGCCATGAATATATTGAT
>ERZ772878.1038-NODE-1038-length-16486-cov-4.76557_pt1 | contig 16486 bp, 9 predicted proteins | sample MGYA00580578_ERZ772878 | MGnify/ENA primary metagenome ERZ772878 (study PRJEB29015, sample SAMEA2737686) | human gut metagenome | biome: human gut; feature: human-associated habitat; material: faeces | place: China | collected 2012 ...
AATCAGCTAGTGATTTCAACTACTGATTCGCATAATAAAGATATTTATTGTATTATAATCGTGTTCAGTAATGCAAATTTGGGAATAGTTTTAGCTAAAGACTACAACAAATAATCAGATAATATGAATTATATTCAATTTTGTGGGGCGGAAGCAGTTTATAGTTATTTGTAACAGAGAGTAAAGAATAGTATTAAGGCAAATTACTATTCTTCTTAAATTCATTGGGGGTTACTCCCGTAAACTTCTTAAATATCTTGCTGAAATAACTTGGAGTCTGGAATCCCAGTTGCCAGGCTATCTCGGCAAAGGTAAGTTCGGTTTCACTGATTTTTTGCTTGGCCACATCAATCTTTACTTTGTTTACGAATTCGGTAGTACTCATATTGAGCAACTTTTTTAATTTGTTATAGAGGTTGGTGCGACTGATGTTCATGTGCTCGGCCAAAGAGTCCACATCCAGATTTTCTCCCTGAAGGTTATTGAGAATATAAGCGGTAAGCTGTTGTATAAAGTCTTCGTCTTTGTTGCTGAGGTTTTCGTGCATGGTTACAGCTTTCATCTGTTCGTAGTGCCGATGGATACTGCTTTTACTTTTTATAAGGTTCTTGATACGCAGTTGCAATTCATCAAAGGTAAAGGGTTTTTCGATGTAGGCATCTGCCCCGGTTGACAATCCTTCCATTTTGCTCTCTCTGGATGATTGCGAAGTGATGAGAATCACCGGAATATGGGAATACTCGTGGGATGTCTTTATAAAACGGGTCAGTTCGTAGCCATCTACATAAGGCATCATAATATCGCTTATCACCATATCAACCATGTGATTCCTTAGTATTTCTATCGCTTCTCTACCGTTGTAGGCAGTTCTTACTTTGTACAGTACAGACAGTTTACTTTTCATTATTTTATTGATATCCGGGGTATCCTCTACTAGTAAGAGGGTGAGTTTTGCCTGAGAATCTGTCTTTGTGCTTTCGGCCATTTCCGAATTGGTGAGGGTATAAATAGTATCGGCCACCACATCGGGAGAGTTGGTTATTTCCAGTTTATCGGTAGCTACAATCATATCTCCGGTATCTTCAACAATGGGCAGAGATACTTTAAAGATAGTTCCTGCTTCCTGACTGCTTTCAACATCTATTTTACCAGATAATAACTGAACCAGTCCGTTTACCAAAGCTAGTCCGATGCCAGTGTTGGAGTATTTTTTATCAGTAGAATCAGTTTTATGGAAAGCTTGCATTACTTCCCAGTACTTTTCTGGGTGTATGTAAGAATTGCTATTGTGGCAGGCAATAATGATTTGTTTGTTCGGCTGATCTATACGGATACTTAAGTTTATCTCGCTTTTGTAACTTGAATGTTTAAAGGCGTTGCTCAGCAGGTTGCTGATAATCTTCTCAATCTTATCATGGTCAAATATGGTATGAAAAGATTCCGGTTCCGAGGCATATGTGAACAGAATTTCTTTTTGCCTGAATATGGGAATAAAGAGCTCAAATATGCTTTTTCCGTAAGCCATGATATCTCCTTTTACATATTTTATACTGGCATGGTCTGTTTCCACAGAGCGGAAATCCAGTAACTGATTGATGAGAAACTGAAGTCGCTGGATATTTCGTTTGATGATATTAATTTCTTCTTTTTCCAATTGTTTTTCTTTTCCTATGGATATATCTTCGAATATAGCCATGAGTATGGATAAGGGAGTTTTGAATTCATGGGTTATAAAAGTGAAAAAATTAAGTTTATGTTTATTCAGTTCTCGTAGGTTGTTCTTTTCTATACGTTCGATGTGAATGTCCATCTTATCACGCATGCGGTTGCGGTAGAAGCGTATAATCATTATTATCAGCAATGCTGCGAAGAGTGCGTAAACACCTATCATGACGTTGCTTAACAGAAAGTGCGGACGTATTTTCACTTCAACCTGTCTCTGGGCAAGAACCGTACCTTCTTTGTTTACCATCCTTACCTGGAAGGTATAACGACCAGGGAGGATATTAGTGTAGGTGGCCGATTGTGGCATCTGCTGGGCTGTGTTCCAGTCATCTTCCAATCCATTGAGACGATACTCGCATTTAAACTGCGACTGGTTATTCTCCTTATAATTTATAATAAGGAAGTTAAATGTAAAGGTATTCATGTTGTAGGGCAGAAGCATGGAGGCAGTGTTATTAATGTCTTTTTTTAGTACACTTTCCTCGCCGGGTTTAATGTGTTTGCCGAATATCTGGAAATCCGAAAAGGTTATCCTGATGTTGGGCATACCTTCGCCCTTTGAAAGATTCTCAGGACGAAAGCTGCATGCACCGTTTATGCTTCCGAAATAGATGATGCCGTTTGCATCTTTATAACCTGCACTCAGGTTAAACTGGTTGGATATCAAGTTATCGGATACGCGGTATTGAGTGAGACCTTCGGTTTCGGGATTAAAGGAATAGATACCGTTATCGGTGCTGAGCCATAGTTGACCGTAGGTATCTTCCTGTATGGAGTAAATATCCCGTTGAATGAGGTCGCTTTCCTTGCCATACACAATCATGCTGTCCGCCGGAGTATCGTATAACATAAGTCCGCCGTCGCTTGTGCCGAACCATACACGACCTTTAGAGTCGGCAAAGGTGCTGTAGATGTAATTACTTACCATCTGCGAGCATCCGGGGCGGCCCATACCGTAATAATTAACATTGCGTGTTTTCAGATTGTATGAGAAGATACCATGAAAATGACCTGCCATCCAAAGGTTATCTTCGTTATCGCGAATAATATCGTCTATGCGTACGCGCCATAATTTCTGAGGCTCGAAACGGGTAAACTCTCCGGTTTTAAAATGATATACGTCTACACCAAAGTTGGTACCAATAATCAAGGAATCGCTGTTGTGTACGTACAGGCTGTAAATAGAATTACTGCATATTCCGCGGGGATTACCGGTAGTATTTTTGAACGATTTTATTTGCTTCATGCCAGGATCAATCCGTTGCAACCCGTCTACAAAGTTCCCTACCCACATGTAACCGTCGGGGTCCTCGGCCAGAGCATGTACGTTGTTCCCGTTCAGTGCTGGGGTTGTGCCTGTATTGAGGTAGCGGTTGTTTCCATTGGCATCTATAATGGTAATTCCGGCATCTTCAGATGCAAACCACATAGCTCTGCGACTATCTTTTATGATATTGCTTACAGCTTTGCCTTTCAGTGATTGCTGTCCGTTATCGGGAATAAAATATTGAAAATTATTGTCTTTTATATTGGTGTAATCCACTCCTCCAAAGAAAGTTCCCACCCACATAATATCTTCCCGGCTGCGGAAGATGGTATAAACAGCATTATCACTTATGGATGTTTGCACGTTGGATTGAGAACCACGGTAATGAGTGCAGGTATTTGCAGCATAGTTGTAGATGAAAAGTCCGTTTTCGGTACCAATCCACAGGTTACCGCGCAAGTCTTCACGTATGGAACGTACATAACACATCTCCTTGCGGCCCTGATTAGTGAAGATTACGGGTATTAGGCTATCCTGGCTTGTGTCAAGGCGGAAGATACCCTCTTCGGCTGTTCCTACCCAGATGGTTCCTTGGGAGTCTTTATAGATGGCAGTAAACTCAACGGGAAAGGCGGGCGATATGTCTTTGCCGTGTATCCGTTTCAGAATCTGTCCGTTGGTATTGAGACAATAAACAGTTATGGCTTGTGATATCCAGATATTGCCGTTAATATCTAAAGTCATCTTTCCATAAAAGATATCGGCCAGACGTATCAGGTCGCTATTTGTTTTGTTATAAGAGTAAAGCCCCGCATTAGTTGAAAGATATATCTCCGGTCCACTAACAAGTATATCCATTATATCTTTTATGGCATGATCGGGAGGTAGAATGGATTTAAATTCTTCTTTTTCCATATCATAAAGGCAAAGTCCTTTATTGGTACCCAGCAACAAAGAGTCTTTGCCAATGGATACTATCTTCTCAATACAGTTGGAGGGCAGTCCGTTATCGGTGCTGTAAAATTGCTGTATGCCGTATCCGTCATACCGGTTAAGTCCTTTGAGGGTAGCGATCCATATATAGCCGTTGCTGTCTTGTGATATATCGCGTACGGCAGAGTAAGTTAATCCGTGTTTAATGCCCAGATGATTGAAGATTAACTCTCGTGGTGCAGCCTGCAGCAGAACAAGTATCAGGAAAATAAAAGTAAAAAGTAGTTTTCGCATCTGTATCAGTTTTTCTATTGCAAATATGAAAATTATATTTCGTTAAGCCTGTAACTTATCATCAGAAGTTACCAATTATATTCATTTTTCCAGGTAATTACGAGCATTTATGACCATAATTAAGCCAGTTCAACACTGCTGGGCATTTAGTCCCAGCAGTGAAGCAATGCTTTCAAGCACACTGGTGCCCAAAGTGAAATAAACTTTAGTATTGAAGTGGATAAAAACACGGAAAGACTCATTCTTTCATGTCAAAACACAAGTTCTTATATCCATCCAGAACAACATGAAGCTGTTCTGCAACCGTCCCATAAAACAGCTTCAAAAGATACAAAATATTCTAATACCGGGATCGGATTGGCACTGGTAAAAGGATTAGTACAATTATTATCGGGTACTATCGACATAGAAAGCAAACAAGAAACCGGAACTACTTTTATTATTCAATTACCATTAGTAAAAGATACAAAAGACATGAATGTGCCGGACAAAATGCCAAATGGAACACATACAGGAATCTGATTTAAATGTCAACCACTTAGTAGAACACATGCAAATCAGTAGAACACACCTATACAATAAGCTCAAGAAACTGCTCAATTTAAGTATCACAGAGTTTATCAACAAAATAAAAATCGATGTTGCCAAGCTCAAAATTATTGAGACAAATCTTTCTTTTGCGGAAATCTCATGGCAACTGGGATTCAATAACCCAAGCTATTTCAGCAAAACATTCAAACGCTTTACAGGAATGACGCCAAACGAGTTCAAGAATAACCGAAAAAGAAACACACCTATTGAATAGTTATCGGTCAGTCATAATATAATTAACGAAACGTAAGCCACTAAACTATCCCCATAAAAAAGGAGATTGAGCCTATGTAAATATTGCAAAACACGCAAACACTTATCAGACAAAGATTTACTTCAATATTAATTATTTTATTAACGCACTTCTTCAAAATCGCTTGCACAGCAAATTCCGATACCATATCTTTGCAACGTGATCACAAAATAATAACTAGATTTACTAACGATTAAAACTATTAAGAATTATGGCACTGAAATATGTAGTCAAGAAAACAACCTTTGGCTTTGATAAGGAAAAAGCCGAAAAATATGTAGCTAGACCATTCAACGTGGTTACTGTTGATTTTAAAATGCTATGCGATCAGGTAACAAAAGTAGGGTTTGTTCCACGCGGTACTGTAAAATCAGTACTCGACGGATTGATAGATTCGTTGATAACCTATATGGAAATCGGGGCTTCAGTAAGCCTTGGAGAATTCGGAACATTTCGTCCATCTTTCGGGTGTAAAAGTCAGGATGATGAAAAAGAAGTGACTACGGACACCCTGAAGAACCGTAAAATAATTTTCACTCCAGGAAGTATGTTTAAAGGTATGATAAAGTCAGTAAGTATCCAGAAATTGGATTTGGATAGTTCTAAAAGCAACAGTTCCGGCACGCCTGACAATGGAAATGGAGGCAACGGAGAAGGTGGAAATGAAGGCGGTGGTGAAGCACCGGATCCGGCAGCATAAGAAACGGTATTAATATGTAAAAAATCGGGCTTGACATTGTTCAAGCCCGATTTTTTCTATTATCTAAAATACTACTTTCTATCAGTTAACACCTTTATCGAATCTCGTTTTATAATATTAGGTTTCAAAAGAATCTCCGAATGTAATTCTGTTTCTTCCAAAATCTTCTGCATCAACATTTTTACAGCAATAATGCCAATATTCTCCAGTGATTGTGCAATACGAGTTATAGGAGGATTTAGATAGTCCAGATATAAGTTATCATCAAACGAAATGATAGACATATCTTGAGGAATTCTCACTTTATGCTCATTTAATGCTTTGACGGCTCCCAAAAGAATTGTACTACTTAACGCAAATATAGCAGTAGGTTTTGTAGTAGAGTTCAGAGCCAACTTAGTCTCAATATAACCATTCTGAATCGAGAACTCATTTCCTCTTATCATTGCGTTATCCTGATAACCAGCTTCGCGAAGCGCATCAAGATACCCGCGCACACGTTCCTTAGTCGTTATAGAAATATCCGGCCCCTGAATACAGAGAATCTTACTATGCCCCGATTCTAATAATAATTTCGTTGCCTGATAAGCTCCTACATAATTATCAGTAGCTACGTATGGCAAATTATGCTTCTCAAAATAGCGGTCAATTAGCACAATCGGAGTTTTAGTACTAATCTCCTCGAGTTTAGAAGGGTTTTCACCAGTCGGAACCAAAATAATTCCGTCTATCTTACGTGACAGAAGCGAATCGATAGCTTTATTTTCCTGAATAGGATCTTCCAGAGTATCGATAAGCATGACAGTATAATTATAACGTTGTGCTTCACGGATGACAACACTTGCTATATTGGCAAAAAAAGGATTATCTATGTGTGGTACAAGAAGGCCTATAGTATATGTCGTGTTGTTGCGCAAACTTTGCGCAACTATATCAGGCTGATAGTCCAATTCTTTAACGGACTGCAAAATAACCTCCTTAGCAGACTGGCTTATTCTATATTTCTCCGATTTCCCATTTAAGACCCTAGAAATCGTAGAGATAGAGTACCCAGTTTTCTTTGATACATCAATCAGAGTTTTCTTCATTACTGGTCGTTTTTTGCAAAAATAACATTTTATTTGAGAAAAAAGCAAGAAAAATATTTTGTTTTGAAAAAAATTTCTATATTTGCACAAACGATTGCGCATCGTTTACGATTCAATTCGCCTTAATACTTAATACTCATTATATGGACACAAAGAAGAAAATCGTAGTGATAGGTAGTAGTAATACGGACATGGTTATCAAATCAGACCGTCTACCAAAACCAGGAGAAACAATTCTGGGAGGAAACTTCTTAATGAATCATGGCGGCAAAGGAGCTAACCAAGCCGTAGCTGCTGCAAGACTAGGAGGAGATGTCACTTTCATATGTAAAATAGGGAATGACATTTTTGGAAATGAAACCTTGGAAATGTTTCACAAAGAAAAGATCGACACTACTTATGTAGGAATTACCCCGCAGGAACCATCAGGAGTAGCTCTTATCAATGTCGACAAAAAAGGGGAAAACTGTATTGTTGTTGCTTCCGGAGCCAACGGGACTTTATCTATTGATGACATACAAAATGCAGAACCTGCCATCAAACAGGCATCCATCGTCATTATGCAGTTGGAAACTCCAATCGAGAGTGTCACTTATGCAGCCAAAATGGCGAAAAAAGATGGAATTACCGTTATATTAAATCCCGCCCCTGCCCCTACCCAACAACTGCCTGACGATTTATTAGCCAATGTCGACATTCTTATTCCTAATGTCACAGAGGCTGAAATCATCTCGGGAATGCACATTACAGATGATGAATCGGCAAAAGAAGCGATTCGTTATATTAGTTCGAAAGGCATAAAAACTGTCATTATTACGATGGGAGCCAAAGGAGCTCTCGCTTATGAAAACAATGAGTTTATCCACATTCCAGCCTTCAAGGTAGAAGCAGTAGACACAACCGCTGCCGGAGATACATTCTGCGGCGGACTGTGCGTAGCTCTGTCTGAGGGCAAAAATCTAAAAGATGCAATTATATTTGCAAGTAAAGCCTCTTCTATTTCTGTTACCAGAATGGGAGCACAAGTATCTATACCTTTGAGAAAAGAAATACAATAATCATCCTTAATTCTGTTATTATGATAAAACAATGTTCAATCCACGGTCTATTGACAAGTATGTTGTTAATAGTATTTTCTTTGATGAGCAATGATGCTATTGCCCAGAAGGCAATAAGAGGTACAGTCCTCGATGAAGCAAATGAACCCATTATCGGTGCCAGTGTCCTTGTTAAAGGTACAACAAATGGTTCTATTACAGGAGTTGATGGAACCTTCAATGTAAAAGCGAATCCTTCTGATGTATTGGTTATATCTTATGTAGGTTATGCAACTGTTGAACAACAAGTAGGAAATCAGACACAGCTTGTAATACACCTGCGCGAAGACTCGAAAGTGCTTAATGACGTTGTAGTAATCGGCTACGGCTCTACCACAAAGAAAGAGCTTACAGGATCGGTTACCAGCATGAAGAAAGATGACCTCAATCCCGGAACATTCACCAATGCTATGGGAATGTTGCAAGGAAAAGTGGCAGGATTACAAATTATCAACCCGAACGGTGCTGATCCGACAGCCAAATATGAAGTATTACTTCGCGGAACAAACACACTTTCCGCAGGCCAAGGCCCATTAATTATTATTGATGGGGTGGCAGGTGCAGATATCAGAAATATCAATTTTCAGGAAGTGGAATCAATTGACGTATTAAAAGATGGTTCGGCAGCTGCTATTTATGGAACAAGAGGTACGAATGGAGTAATCATCGTCACAACTAAACGTGCAAGAAGTGGCAAAACGGAAGTTTCTTATGATGGACAACTCACCGTGGGAGTCGTTTCACGCAGAGCAAAACCTTTATCGGCAAGCGAATACAAATCTGTTATCAAGGAGTATCGCCCAGAATTGGAAAGTTATATCTTTGACAGTGATACCGATTGGTTTAAAGAAATTACACAAACTCCGTTCAGCCATAAGCACAACTTGTCTATATCCGGAGGTTCCGAGAAGTTCTCACACCACACTTCTTTCAATTATGAAAAGAGCGATGGCTTGCAAAAGCATAATAGCTCCGAAAAGCTAATGGCACGTACCAATATTCGCCAGTCATTATTAGATAAATGGGTCGATTTGGATTATAACCTGAATATCATTCATCGCAAATACAGCCCTTCCTCTACAAGTGCTTTTATGCAGGCATTTACCCATAATCCAACAGAGCCTGTTTATGACGACAGCGATCCGGATGCCGGAGGATATAGCCGTATCAAAGCAATGGAATATTACAATCCGGTAGCGATCATTAACGAAAGGAACATGGAAAGTAAGAATGATAATTATGGTGCAAATATTCGTGCTACTCTAAACATATTGCCTATAAAAGGATTAAAATGGGAGAACTTTGTTTCATACGACAAGGAACAATATGAGACACGTGAATACTACACACATTATTATCCAAGTTTAATAGGAACAAACGGGCAAGCCTATATTGAAAACTATCAGGAAAACGATACACAATATGAGTCTACTTTAAATTACTCGAATATTTTCGGAAAACATTCCATTCAGGCATTACTCGGATATACATACCAGTATACTTACAGCACATCTGCATCCATGACAAATTCCGGTTTCGACTTCGATGACAACCAGACTCATAACATCGGGACAGGAACAAATCTTACTGAAGGCAAAGCCAGCATGTCGTCCAACAAAGAAGATAATACATATATCGGATTCTTCGGACGTTTTATGTACAACTACGATGATAAATATCTTTTGTCTGCTTCACTACGTCGTGATGGTTCCAGCCGTTTCGGTGACAATAATAAATGGGGATGGTTCCCGGCTGTCAGCGTAGGTTGGCGTATAAATAAAGAGAAATTCCTCTCGAATGTCAAATGGATCGATGATTTAAAATTGAGAGCCGGATACGGAGTTACCGGTAACCAGGATTTCTCAAACTACAAATCTTTGATGATGATGACTACAGCCGGTAAATTCTATTACAATGGCCAATGGATCAATACTTATCAACCTGCAAGTAATGCAAATCCGGATCTAAAATGGGAGAAAAAAGCAGAGTTCAACGTTGGTGTTGATATGACAATGTTTGATAACCGCCTCTCGTTCACTTTCGATTATTACAAACGGACTACATCAAACTTGCTATATGACTACATCGTGCCAACACCTCCTTATGTATATAATACCTTGTTTACGAATGTTGGAAAAGTTACTAATGAAGGAGTTGAATTAACAATATCCGGTACACCTTTTAACACTAGAGACTTTACATGGAATACCTCACTTACCGTTTCGCACAATAAAAACAAATTGGTGAAATTCACCAATGATGAATTCACTAACGGAACATACAAAGTGGGATGGTCTACAAGTGCTGCCTGCTACACTCAACGTCTGATAGAAGGACAGTCATTGGGTACTTTCTATGGTCCTATATGGTTAGGAACTGATACAGATGGAAAAGATGTATTGCTAGGACAAAATGCAGACGGTTCCGTACCGGAAGAACAATGGGAAAAAATTGGCTGTGCTTATCCGGATGCCACTCTTAGCTGGAGTAATACCTTCAGATATAAGAAATTCGACTTGAGTTTCTCACTGCGTGCATCTATCGGCGGAGAAATTCTGAACAACTATGCGATGGAATATGAAAATCTAAGCAGCATCGGACTTAGAAATATCTCATCAAACTGGTTATCTCAAACGAATTTCACAAGTACGACCTATAAATATTCCTCCAAATATATAGAGGATGCTTCTTATTTAAAACTGGATAATGTAACCTTTGGATATACTTGGGATTTCACATCCAAAATGATAAAAAGACTAAGATTGTCTCTTACTGCACAGAATGTATTCTGCATCACCGGTTATTCTGGTGTCGACCCAGAAGTTGCTCTTTCCGGACTGGAACCCGGTATGGAAAGTTTGAGCTATTATCCGCGTACAACAGAATTTACTTTTGGAGTTAATATAGTATTCTAAAAAATAAGATTACCATGAAAAAGACAAATATAATATTAAGTTTCGTCATCTGTATATTATCATACGGATGTACCGATCTTAGCGAAACTGTTTACACAGGAGTAGCTATGAATGACTTCTTTAAAAATGAGAAGGAACTGGTAGCCAATGCAGGTAGGGCATATACGAAATTACAAGGATACAATTCCGAACAAAGTTTATGGACACTACTTTTACAAGCTTCTGATGAATGTGCTGTTCCCGCTTGTGGTGGTTCCTGGTACAGTAATGGACGTTATGAAGAAATCCAGACGAATAAAATTCCACCTGCAAATAAATTATTAACAAGGGGCTGGAACTGGATATTTAATGGTATTGCTGCATGTAATGAAATTATTTACGAAACGGAATTATCACCTATCCAGTTTGAAGGAAAAGAGAAGATCATAGCTGAAATGAAAATATTGCGTGCTTTCTACTATTATCAAGCCATTTCTTGTTGGGGAAACGTACCTTTCACAACTGACTACACAGAAACCGGATACCCGGAACAAAAAAGTCGTGAATATATTTTCAACTATCTGGAAAAAGAGATTAATGACAATATCGAGTTCCTAGACAGGGAGCCTTCAGATACTAATTATGGACGGGCCACACAAGCTGCCGCTTATTGCATTCTTGCGAAAATGTATCTGAATGCAGAAGCATGGTTCGGTACTCCAATGTATGACAAAGCAGAGAAAGCCTGTAAAGACATTATGGATATAGGTGCTTACAGCATTGAAGACTCTTATTCCACTAATTTTGATATTAAAAATGAAGATTCTAAGGAGAACATCTTTGTAATCCTGTATGACAGAGTATATACTAGCGGTGGCAGTAACTCATTTTATTTGCATACGCTGACACTGGAAGCTGCATCACAAGCAACATTTAATATTCCGGCAGCTCCATGGTCGGGTTTTCTCTGCCAACCGGACTTTTTCCAAACATACGCAGAACAAGATCTTCGCAGAAGTCAGAGCTGGTTATACGGTCCTCAAGTAGACCTAAGCGGAAAGGATCTTGGTTTCGAATATACTCCTGTCTTCCCCGAAGAAAAATATTACAATAGCAACGGAGGACGTGGCATATACGACGGTGCACGCTGCTGGAAATGGCATTACCAGACTGATGGTTCTTTAAAAGAATATACAGTTAGTATGGACAACGACTTTGCCATCTTCCGTTATGCCGATGTTGTATTAATGTATGTAGAGGCTTTGGTACGACAAAACAGAACAAGTGAAGCTATCCAACTGGCAGACTTCAAGAAGATTCGTACAAGAGCAGGTCTTAATGCATATACTACAAGCCAATTGACGATTGATGAACTTTATGCAGAACGAGGCAGAGAACTGGCATGGGAAGGATGGCGCCATGAAGATATGATACGTTTCGGAAAATATCTGAAAAAATATTGGGCACACCCTGACCAAAGTTCAGAAACTTTTAGAAATGTATTTCCAATTCCTACGGATATTTTAAATGCAAATCCAAAATTATCTCAAAACAAAGATTATTAACCACAATTGGAAGGTTCACATAGAAAAGTGTACCTTCCAACAAATCAACCCTGATAAGTATGAAAAAACCAATCATCTTTTTACTTGTTTTAATTACTAACATCTTATTTATCTCTGCACAGAAGATTTCAAAGACAGAGTTAAAAGACAAAATAGCCGGAGCTTGGATCGGGCAAATGGTAGGAAACATATATGGACTTCCTTTTGAGAACAAGTTTGTAGATGAACCTGCCCCGGAATCCAGATTTCCATTCGGTTACACTAAAAACATAGATAAATTGCAGAAGTATAACGGTGCATTCTCTGATGACGATACTGATGTTGAGTATATCTACTTACTATTAATGGAGAAATATGGCGTAGAACCTACTTATGCCAATATGCGTGAAGGATGGATGTATCATATCCGTGACCGTGTATGGCTAGCCAATAGGGCTGCACTCGGATTAATGCATCTTGGATTCACCCCTCCGTTCACAGGTGACAAAAATCTGAATCCCCACTGGTATCAGATCGACCCTCAATTGATTAACGAGATATGGGCGTATACAGCACCGGGAATGATTTCGTATGCTGCAGGAAAAAGTGACTGGGCGGCCCGTATCACAAGCGATTCGTGGGCGGTATCTCCCACTGTCCTATATGGTGCAATGTACGCTGACGCTTTTTTCTGCAAGGATATCCGCAAACTGATTACACGAGCCTTGAGAGAACTACCTGCTGATGACAGATATGCGATAGCTGTAAAAGAGATGATTGCTTTATATGACAAATATCCTAAAGATTGGGTAAAAGCACGTCAAATCATGGCTAAAAAATATTACATAGATGAACCAGCCATGACAAAAACAATCTGGAATGCTAATCTGAACGGATTATGCGGGATTTTGGCTATGTTGTATGGCGAAGGAGATTTCCAACGGACGCTAGATTTAAGTTGTGCAATGGGATTTGACTGCGATAATCAGGCAGCCACCATCTCCGGACTTCTAGGAGTAATGTACGGTGCAAAGTCTCTTCCCGAAAGTTTGACTAAACCTATCGAAGGATGGGAAAAACCCTTCAACGACCGGTATATCAATATCACCAGGTTTGATATGCCCGATGCTTCCATTGAAGACATGATTGAACGTACTTACAACAAAGCAATCGAACTGGTTTGCTCTAAAGGAGGAAAAGTGAAAGGTGATATGGTATATGTTAACCCTAAAGCACAATTCATTCCCCCGATGGAATTCTGTATCGGTCCGAATCCGGACTTGGAAATCGGACAGCCTACCGATTACTCATTTGCCTGCAGAACAAACGCTGATTTCAAATGGGAACTGGTAAAAGGTAAACTTCCGGCAGGAGTTACATTCCAAAACGGTAAACTGGCAGGAACTCCTACAGAAGCCGGCAAATATCCGATTACCCTACAGTTAAGCGCAAATAACAAGAACTCAATTACTAAAGACTTTGAGTTATTGGTTAAAACCAAGAATATAGCCCCCAAGGCTGACACTATTTACGCAAATATCCGCAAACTAAACGAAGAAGTACTCGATTCTTGCTGGATTACCTTTGGAAAACCGATGTACGCAACAAATGTAGAAGTAATTAATGACGGAGTCAAAGATGGCGTAGGATCTGTATTTTATTCATTAGCGGCCAAAAGTAATCTGCCTAAAATAGACTATTTCGGATACGGTTGGAAAGAAGAGCATAATATCAATATGCTTGTTTTAGATATGGGCTGTCTGGAGGAATTCGGAGGATGGTTTACTTCTCTAAACATTCAATATCTTGGAAATGACGGACATTGGTATGACGTAGGTAAATTCAAATCAACTCCGGCACTTCCCGAAACCGATATTGTATTTTTCCAACCTCCGTTTGCACAATATGTTTTGGAATTCCCGGCAGTAAAAACCAAGGGAATACGCGTACTAATGGATGCAAAAGTGCAGGAACACTGGCATAAATACACAAAGAATGTATCATCATTCATCTCTATCACCGAGTTGGGAGTTTATGAGAAATAAAGGAGGAGAAAAATGAGGAAAATAATTACGATATGTATTATAGGGCTTTTTGCTCTCAACGTACAAGCCCAGCCTGTAAAAACTTTAAAGTTATCTGATAAAGAACTTTTAGATAAGATTAAAGGAGGATGGGCCGGACAAACCATTGGTGTTGTTTTCGGAGCACCTACAGAGTTTAAGTTCACGGGAACTTATATTCAAGATTACCAGCCAATCCCCTGGGCGGAAGGTTACGTAAAATATTGGTGGGAAAAGAAGCCCGGATTGTTCGATGATATTTATAACGATTGCACGTTTGTTGAGGCATTTGATGAACTTGGCCTGGATTGTTCACAAGAAGAACTTGCCAAAAGATTTGCATTCGCTGATTATCATTTGGCCCATGCTAACCAAGCAGGTAGATATAATATCCGCCAAGGTATCATGCCACCGGCTTCTGGTCATTGGTTGAATAACCCACATGCAGACGATCTGGATTTCCAGATCGAAGCAGACTTCATTGGTCTGATGGCTCCGGCAATGCTGCCGGAAGCATTGGATATCGCCTCCAGAGTAGGCCACATTATGAATAGCGGTGATGGTTTTTATGGCGGTGCTTTCGTAGCAGCTCTTTATAGCTCCGCTTTCTATGAAAAGAGTCCTGAAGCGATTCTAAAAACTGCAATCTCCGTTATACCTGAAGAGAGTACATTCCATCAATGTATTCAGGATGTAATTAATTTCCATTCTTTGCACCCGGACAACTGGAAAGATTGCTGGTACTTCCTGCAAGAAAAATGGAACTGTGATGTAGGATGTCCCAAAGGCGTATTTCTAAACTTTAATATTGACGCCAAGCTCAATTCCGCTTTCGTAGCATTAGCTATGCTCTACGGTAAAGGAGACTTCACCAACTCTGTCGATATTGCAACACGCTGCGGACAAGATTCTGACTGTAATCCGTCTACAGTCGGCGGTGTACTCGGCGTCATGTATGGGTATGATAAAATCCCTTCATTCTGGTTAAACCCTTTGAAAGAAGTAGAAGACTTTACATTTGAAGGAACGAATATGTCGTTGGCAAAAGCATACCAAATGAGTTTCGATCAAGCTAAACAACTCATAGTCAAAACAGGTGGAAAAGTATCTGGTGGGGAGATAGAAATTCCAATCAAAAAGGCGGATGTACTTCCTTTAGAACAAAATTTCGAAAACACCTATCCACTTTATAGAGAACGCAAAGACTGCTTCCTGACAGATACATTTGAATTTGATTTCAATGGTAACGGATTTGTTATCTGGGGCAACATTTGCTGCACAAGAAGTATTACTCCCGATTATATCAATCGTGTATCTACACGCCACATCGGTTCCGAGGTGTTCGGATTGGCAGAGCCCAATGACCCTTACGTTGCTAAAGTGGAAATATGGATTGACGGAGAACTGGACCATGTAGCAGCTTTACCCATGAGAAACACAGACCGCAAAGTAGAACCAGCCTGGAAATACCTCATGAAGGAAGGAAGACACCACGTTAAAATGAAATGGTTGAACCGCAAAAAAGACTACATTATTCGTATCAACGACATAATGTATTATTCAGAGAAAAAAGAACATGATAGATTTTACTTTAATAAATAAGTTAAGATGAAAAAAGTCCTGATTAACATCATTCTACTATTTACCTTTTCCATATCGGGAATGGCACAAATAGAATATGGAAAAACAGTTGAAATAAGTAAAGAGGTACTGCTCGACAAAATTAAAGGAGGCTGGGCCGGACAAACCATAGGATGCACCTATGGCGGTCCTACAGAATTTAAATACAGAGGAGCGATCATTCATGAGAAAACTCCAATAATCTGGTATGATGACTATTGTAAGGACATCTTTGCAGAAGATCCGGGATTGTATGATGATGTATATATGGATCTTACCTTTCTGGAAGTAATGCAAAAAGAAGGGATAAATGCCCCTGCCGAATCATTTGCCAAAGCCTTTGCAAATGCAGATTACAAATTGTGGCATGCCAACCAGGCAGCCAGATATAACATATTACACGGTATTATGCCACCG
>ERZ772878.1072-NODE-1072-length-16089-cov-6.4332_pt1 | contig 16089 bp, 11 predicted proteins | sample MGYA00580578_ERZ772878 | MGnify/ENA primary metagenome ERZ772878 (study PRJEB29015, sample SAMEA2737686) | human gut metagenome | biome: human gut; feature: human-associated habitat; material: faeces | place: China | collected 2012 ...
CACCAGACGTTATCTGGCATCCTGCCCTGTGAAGCCCGGACTTTCCTCACCTGCAGCCTTTCGGTTCTGCAGCCGCGACCATCTGTCTTACTCAAAACATTTTAACTCTACCATATTTTCAGGCATTTGTCCAGTCAATCATACTTTAAAACAGCTTCCGCCGATAAATTCGCGCACAATCGAATTGTGCGGCACCTGTTCGCTGCTGACACCCAGAAAATAATCGAGAAATTTAAGCAGCCGCTTCGCCTCGTTGTACTCCGCCGAATCACGCGGAACACTATATAAGATCGGCTCCGCATACTGTTTGAGCACCGAAAGCTCATATAAAAACGCAGAGTTGAACATCGCATCCGCCTCTTCCTGATACGGGAAAATATTCCGCTCCTCGCCCCGGCGTACGGAATCCCACATCCGGATCGTGTCCTGTGCCGACGCACCGCGCGTTCTCGCATCGCGGACCATCCGCCGGATCAGACGTCCGTCCGTCGTCGGAACGCGGTTGTGATCGTCGATATTTAACTGGGTCAGCGCACTGATATAAATCTTAAATTTCTTATCACGCGGCAGTGAATACGACAAATCATCATTCAAACAGTGAATTCCCTCGATGACCAAAATATCCTCCGCCCCAAGCTGCAGAAAATCGCCCTTATATTCGCGCTCGCCCTTGACAAAGTTGTAAACCGGCAGCTCCACGCGTTTTCCCGCCAGAAGTGCTTCCATATCTTCATTAAACTGTTTCACATCGATGCAGTTTAACGCCTCATAATCGTAATTTCCGTTCTCATCCCGCGGACTGTCCACACGGTTGACAAAATAGTTGTCCACCGCGATCGGATGCGGTTTCAGTCCCAGCGCACCGAGCTGAATCGACAGACGGTGCGAAAAAGTTGTTTTTCCCGAAGAGGACGGTCCCGCAATCATGATCAGTTTGCGTCCGCTCTCATAAATCTGCTCCGCAATATCTCCGATCTTCTTTTCCTGCAGCGCCTCCTGCATCAGGATCAGGTCGTTCATGCGCCCCCGCGCGATCGTATCGTTGAGTGTTCCCACGTCAAACACACCGAGCTTGTGACCGAGCTTTTCCGCCTCCTGCTGGACATCAAACAGTTTTTTCTGCGGATGGAACGGCTGAATCGCCTTCGGCTGCTTCTTGTTCGGCAGACGCAGGATAAATCCTTCCTCGTACATCTGTAAATCAAAATATTTGAGATACCGGGTGCTCATGACCATATATCCGTAGAAATAGTCGTCATAATCGCCAAGCCGGTAAACATTGACCCGCGACGCCCGCCGGTAATTGAACAAACGCGCCTTGTCATACATGCCCTGCTCCTGGAAATGATCCATCGCCTCATCCGTATTTTCACTCCGTTTCTGCAGCGGCAGATCCTGCTCAGACAGGCGCTTCATCTCCGCTTTCACACGGTCTAAGAGCTCCTGGCTGAGTGTTACCCTGCCTTCCACCTCCACATACAGGCCATTTTCAACAGAAAAGCAGACCGTGATATTTTTCACATTTTCCCTGCCTGCCACATTCTGAAAGGCTTTCATCATCAGAAAGACGGCACTTCTCTGATATGCCAGATAGCCAGCCGTATCTGCCGCTGTGATAAATTCCATCTGGCAGTCCTTCTGCAGTGTTTTATGCAGCTCCCGCAGCCGTCCATTTACCGAGACCAGAAGAATATCATTCTCGTAATTCTTCTGATATTCCTCCGCAATCTCCGCATAGGCGGTTCCCTGCGGATATGTTTTTATCTCACTCCCAATCCGTACTTCCGGCATGTAATCCCCTCCCTAAACAATCTGGATTGGAAACGCCGGTTTCTCCCGCACAACCTTCACGGCGTCTCCCAGCTTCCCCATCAGATATTTCTCCATAAATTCAGTAAAAATGTGTTCAATTCCATAATGTCCAGCGTCGATGACCGCCATGCCCTGTGCAACCGCGTCGATTCCTTCATGGTGGCTGATATCTCCTGTGATATAAACCTGCGCCCCGGCTGCCAGCGCCTCTCCCATCGTGCTTCCGCCCGCACCCGGGCAGACCGCCGCTTTCTGAATCACTGCCTCACCGTCCAGCTTACCGAATACCGCCGCATACGGCAGTCCAAATGCCTCCTTGACCCGCTCGGCAGCTGCCTGCAGCGTCATCGGCTGTTCGAATCGTCCAGTGCATCCGATTCCGTAGGAAGTGCCGTCCCCGGTCTCTCCCATTTTCTCTAAAACCTCACAATCCGTCAATCCCAGCTTCTTTGCCGCCAGATCTGCCATGCAGCCCGGCGCCGCGTCAAAATTGGTGTGCATCGCATAGTAGGAAATATCATCCTGAATCATCCGCAGGACTCTTCTGCCGATGAAATTCTGATCGGACACCTGCTTGATTCCTTTGAAAATAAGCGGATGGTGCGTCAAAATCATATCCGCCCCCGCCTGCTCTGCCTGCTCAATCACAGAATCGGTGGCGTCCACCGCCAGAAAGATCGTCTTCACTTCCTTCCCGCTGCGCCCCGCTAAAAGCCCCGGATTGTCCCAGTCACATGCCATGCTGCGCGGCGAAAGTGTTTCCAGGATCTTGATAATCTCACTGCATTTCATGTCTCGTCTCCTCTATCAGCGCCAGATAGGCGGTCAGTTCGTTGATGCGCGCTCCACGGCGGCTGATCGCCGTCTCTCCCGCTTCACTGGCTTCTAAAGTTCTCTTCTTGTTCTGGGCATCATTTTCTGTCAGCCCTGCCAGCACCTGCCGCGTCATCTTCTCTTCTTTCTCCAGATACGCAAGCAGCACCGGATCTTTCTTCCGGATCAAATCGGCTCCAAAACGGTAATCCTGCTCTCTCCCCGGCCGCATCGTGCCTCGCGCCGCTTCTATCACTATGTAATATTTTCCCTCGTCTGTCAGCATCGCTTCCCGGAGAATCGAAAATCCCTGTTCTTCCAGAAAATGACGCACTTCGTCCTGCTCCGACTGTGGCGACAGAATCAGGCGTTCTTTTCCCTCGCTCCAATTCTCCCACACATGGCGTCCCTGTTCCAGAATCCGGCAGGTCAGTTTTCCGCCCATTCCTGCGATCACAACTGTGTCTGCCTCGCCTGCCTTCAATTTTGCCAGTCCGTCTGACAGGCGCAGTTCAATTTTCCCGGAAAGCCCCACCTCTTCCACGTGTTCTTCCGCCCGCTCCAGCGGGCCTTTCCGCACATCCATCGCCAATGCCGACGGGCACACGCCCTTCTGCACCAGCCAGATCGGCACATAACCGTGATCGGTGCCGATATCTGCCACCCGGCTGCCCGGCTGTACAAAAGAAGCGATCCGTTCCAGACGCTTCGAGAGTTTTACTTCTGTCCGCATGATTTATTCTCCTGTGTTCTACTTTTTATTTCTTCTTTCCAGATCATTCATCCAGATAATCCTTCAATTTTTTGCTCCGGCTCGGATGGCGCAGCTTCCGCAGCGCTTTCGCCTCGATCTGGCGGATCCGCTCGCGGGTGACATTGAACTGCCGTCCTACCTCTTCGAGCGTGCGCGGTCTGCCGTCGTCCAGGCCAAAGCGCAGACGCAGCACCTTCTGCTCCCGCTCGGTCAGCGTATCGAGCACTTCCATGAGCTGTTCATGCAGCAATGTATAGGTTGCCGCATCGACCGGAACCTGCACATGATCGTCCTGAATGAAATCGCCCAGATGACTGTCTTCCTCCTCGCCGATCGGTGTCTCCAAGGAAACCGGATCCTGTGAAATCTTCATGATCTCCCGCACACGATCGACCGGCATCTCCATCTTTTCCGCGATCTCCTCCGGGGTAGGTTCCCGTCCAAGTTCCTGTAAAAGCTGTCTGGAAGTCCGGATCAGACGATTGATCGTCTCCACCATGTGAACCGGAATCCGGATCGTCCGCGCCTGATCCGCGATCGCGCGCGTGATCGCCTGACGGATCCACCAGGTTGCATAGGTGCTGAACTTAAATCCTTTTGAATAATCATATTTTTCAACCGCCTTGATAAGACCCAGATTTCCTTCCTGAATCAGGTCAAGGAACTGCATACCTCTGCCGACATAGCGCTTCGCAATGCTGACAACCAGGCGCAGATTCGCCTCCGCCAGACGTTTTCTGGCATTTTCATCTCCCAGCTCCATCCGCTTCGCCAGTTCAATTTCCTCTTCCGGGGAAAGCAGCGGCACTTTTCCGATCTCTTTCAGATACATCCGGACTGGATCATCAAGGCTGACGCCATCCGGGATGCTGAGATCCAGGTTGTCCACGTCGATCGGCTCCTCCTCCTCGCCGTCTTCAAAAAGTTCTGGCTCCATGTCCTCATCGTCATCCATCCGGAGAACGTCTACATGATGATTTTCCAGAAAATCATAGATCTGATCGAGCTGTTCCGGGCTCAGTATCTCACCATGGAAATAATTCAATATTTCTTTATTGTCCAGTACATTTTTCTTTGTTTTTGCCAATTCCAGAAGCTGTGTGAGTTTTTCTTCAAATGTAACTTTTTTCTCTTCCATAGTTCGTCCTTCCTTCCATCCTCAGAACCTGCCCGACCATTTCCAATTTTGTTACTGAACACGCATACGTGTCCAGTAACGGAATTTGCCGTGGCTTCGCATTTCAATACGGCAAATTCCTGCTGCCACCACGTTTTCTTACGGCACTTTCGGTTCCAAAAGTGCCTACCCGTGTACAGTAACCCAATTTTTCCCAATCCGCAATCACTCCAACGTGATTACGAGCGAAGGCAATCCCGCCTGTTCCCGTATGAGTCGCTGCAGCTCATTCAAATCCGACGCCCGCCGGATCTGATCGTCGAGGCTGTTCTTCTTGATCCGGCGCACCGTCTCCGCAAATGCCTTTTTCTGCTCCTCATTGTTTAAGGATTCTTCCAGACTTGCATTGAAAAGCGCCGCGACTTCTTTATAATTGCCCTCGTCGTCGATAAAGCGGTTCAAAATCGCCGCCGGATTGACATTTCCAGCTTCCAGACCCTCAAATACAGCTTTTGCTGCTTCTTTATAAAGTGGTTTTACAAAATCCTCCGGTCCGATGATGTCCTTGATCCGGGCATACAGCGATGGTTCTTCAATCAGCCATGTAAGAAGCAGGCGTTCTGAACGGCGGATGCCCTCGTCCTTCTCCTTCTTCCTGCCCACCGGTCTCACCGCCGGTCCCGCATTTCCCGGAAACTCTGCATTTCCAGCACCGCGGTTTTCCGCCACTGCCCCGGCACTGCCGACGCTTCCGCCTACCTCCCTGTTTTGTACCTCACCAGTTGTATTTCTGGTTCTATATGAATCACCATAGCGACCCGCATATCCACCTGCTGCCGTCTCCCCGACGCCATACCGGCTTCCGAGCTGGTTGACCAGCCGCCGCAGATCTTCATAATTGATAAAGTATTCCCGCGAAACCGCCTGTATATAATTATCCCGCTCCAGCGCCTCGCCAAATTCAAGCAGCTTGCGCGCCGTCTGATTGTAAAATGCCGTCTTCTGCTCCGGATCTTCCATATCAAAGCCGGCTTTCAGCACATCGATCTCATAGAGAAAGCTGTTTCTAGCCGTCTCGATCCGCTTTTCAAACTCCTCTGCTCCCAGGTTTTTCATAAATTCATCTGGATCCTTATACGGACGCATATTCAATACCTTGGTTGAAATTCCTGCCCGCTTGAGGATCGGAATCGCCCGCAGCGCCGCTTTGACGCCCGCGCCATCGCTGTCGTAGGTCAGAATGACCTGATCCGTATACCGCTTCAGAAGCGCCGCATGCTGCTCGGTCAGCGCCGTTCCCAGCGATGCGACCGCGTTCGTATAACCTGCCTGGTGCATGGAAATCACATCCATGTAGCCCTCGCAGAGCATCATATATTTCTTTCTCGAAGTACGCGCGTAATTAAGTCCGTATAGATTCCGGCTTTTGTCAAACAGCATCGTCTCCGGTGAGTTTAAGTATTTCGGTTCCCCGTCCCCGAGGACACGTCCGCCAAACCCGATCACCCGGCTGTTGACATCCATGATCGGAAACATGACACGGTTCCAGAACTTGTCCCTGGCGCCGCGCTCCTCGATCGTCACCAGCCCCGTATCCTTTAAAAGCTCGTCCTCATAGCCCTTGCTTTTCAGATACCGATACAGATCGTCGCTGATTTTATTGGAAAATCCCAGTCCGAACCGCCGGATCGTCTCATCCGTCAGCTTCCGCTTTACCAGATAATCATATCCTATCTTTCCCTGCGGCTGCTTGAGCTGGTAATAAAAATAATTGGCTGCCAGCTTATTGATCTCCAGAAGCGCCGCCTTGCGGTCCGCCTTCGCCTTTGCCTCTTTAGAATATTCCATCTTCGGCAGTTTCACGCCTGAACGGTCCGCCAGCATCTCAACCGCCTCGCGGAATGAATAATTTTCATATTCCATCACAAACGTAATCACATTGCCGCTGACACCGCAGCCAAAGCAGTGGTACATCTGCTTGGACGGCGACACCGAAAAGGATGGCGATTTCTCATGATGAAACGGGCAGAGTCCAAACAGGTTGCTTCCCTTCTTCTGCAGCTTCACGTATCCGGAAATCACATCCACAATGTCGCTACGCATTCTGACTTCCTCGATTACCTCTTCCGGATAATACATTTCTTCCTCCTTATACGCTCCAGGCTTTCGGAATAAACAATTCCTTAAACCGGTCAATCGCGTAAATATCTGTCATACCCGCGATATAATCGCATACCGCGCGCTCTTTCGTCTCATTTCTTATCTCCATAATCCGGTGGGATTCTTCCGGAAGTTCCTCCGGATGCGCCATATAATATCCATACAGCATCTCGATCATCTGCTGTGCGCGCCCTTCCTCCGCTTTCGCAATCCCGTCATGGTAGACATGGTCAAACATCCAGCGGCGCAGCCCGTGCATCGCCTCCTCGCGTTCCGGTGACATCGCCACCTCCGGCTTGTCCTGGCTGTGCTCGATGATGTCGTGGATCATGATATTCAGCCGCTCATGCACACTGTTTCCCAGAATGTCCGTGTACTCCCGCGGCAAATCCTCTTCCTTCATGATCTTTCCCCGGATCGCATCATCTATATCATGGTTTATGTAGGCAATTTTATCTGAAAGCCGCACAACATTCCCTTCCAGCGTCGCCGGATGACCGCTCGTCCGGTGGTTCAGGATCCCGTTGCGAACCTCCCAGGTCAGGTTCAGCCCCTGCCCCTTCTGCTCCAGCACCTCCACAATGCGGACACTCTGCTGATAATGCGCGAACCCCTCGCTGCAGAGCCGGTTGAGCACCGCCTCCCCCGAATGACCAAACGGCGTATGTCCCAGATCGTGCCCCAGCGCGATCGCCTCCGCCAGAGACTCATTCAGCCGCAGCGCTTTCGCGATCGTGCGCGCTATCTGCGATACTTCCAGCGTGTGCGTCAGGCGCGTCCGGTAATGGTCGCCCTCCGGCGCCAGAAAAACCTGCGTTTTCTGTTTCAGACGCCGGAACGATTTGCTGTGCAGAATACGGTCGCGATCGCGCTGATACTCTGGCCGGATGTCGCAGAGCGGTTCTTTCCGCTCCCGTCCCCGTGTATTCGCACTCAGCGACGCATACGGACTCAGGGTTTCCTGTTCCCATTTTTCGATCGTTTCTCTGATATTCATCCAGATCCCACCTTTATTCAGAATAATTTACGGAATAAATTCGAAAGTTCGACCATTATCTTATAATAATATCATATTTTTGTAATTTGGGACAGAGGTTTTCCATGGATTTTTGATCTTTTTCTATTTTCTTTTTTTATTTTATGTGGAAAGAAGGGGAATTATGACTACTTATTTCCATCTATTGAACAAAGGGGCTTAGAATGAAAAAGAGAAGACATCTGTTCTTTTGAATACAGACATCCTCTCTTTACTATCACACATACAAAACGTAACGGCTGTCCCCGATGGACCTCATCTACATTTTATTTTCACTTATTATTTTTACTTATCCGCTTTTTCAAGCAGTTTCTTGATACCCTGAATTGCTACTAATACACCCAGGATTAACAGCAGCACTGCAAATACAAGCTGCAGTGTATTTCCCAGATCCAGACCGGTCGTCATAAATGCGTTTGTGAGCTTTATGATGGTCATGCTCAGTGCAGTAAAGGTAACTGCCATCATGAACAGCATCGGCACCCAGAGCATCCAGCCCTGACGCTTGGTTTTCTTTAAGAATACTGCACAAGCTACAAGAGCAAGTACCGATAACAGCTGGTTTGCAGAACCGAATAACGGCCAGATCTCTGCATAGCCGACCTTGGTAAGCAGGTATGCGAGTACCAGTGTGATGATGGTTGCAAAATATTTATTGGTTACTACTTTTACAAACGGGCTCATATTTTCCTCGTCTGTATCCGAATCCATGAAAAATTCCTGGAACGACAGACGTCCTACCCGGGCAACCGAATCCAGGGAAGTCAGTGCAAATGCAGATACCGCCAGGTTGATTAATGTAAATACAAGCGAATGCGGCAGACCAACTACGGAAAGAAAGTTTGCGATCGCGCCTGCAAAAATCTGCGGCTGGGTGGTAAGTCCCTGTGCTGCTGCCTCGCCATCTGCAAAGGAAGCAACTGCAATCAGTGCGATGATAGCAAGCATACTCTCCATCAGCATTGCGCCAAACGAAACTGGAAGCATGTTCTTTTCATTTTTGATCTGTTTAGATGCAGTACCGGAAGATACCAGAGAATGGAAACCGGAAACTGCGCCACAGGCAATCGTTACAAATAAAATCGGGAACATATACTGTCCATTTACATTAAAGCTTGTAAACGGTTTCAAATTACATGCCGGATTGGCCACAAATACACCGATAACTGCACCGACGATCATAAAGATCAGCAGATAGCTGTTCAGATAATCACGTGGCTGAAGCAGCGCCCATACCGGAGCGACACTGGCAATCAGAATGTACACAAAGATAATAATATGCCAGGTTCCAAGATCGACATAGACCGGGAAATTCAGTCCCAGTGCGATCGCTGCCACCAGTAATAAAATAGCGACGGCTGTGTTGATCCATTTGTTGAATTTGGTATATTTGAGGAAATATCCAAGTGCAACTGCCTCGATGATAAATAACATAGAAGTAGTTGCAACGGCTCCATTTGCCGCTATCTTTGTGACAGCACCTGCCTCATCGACCGTAAATCCCTTAAATGTTCCCGCTACAACGTCTGCAAACGCTGCAACAACCAGAATACAGAACAGCCAGCAGAATAAAAGGAATAATTTCTTTCCTAATTTTCCAATGTACTCTTCGATGATGTATCCGATTGTTCGTCCCTTATTTTTGACAGACGCATACATGGATGCAAAATCCTGAACGGCGCCGAAAAATACGCCGCCGATTAAAATCCAAAGCAGGACCGGAAGCCAGCCAAAAATTGCCGCCTGGATCGGACCATTGATCGGACCCGCACCGGCGATCGACGCGAACTGATGACCAAACACAACGTTTGTATCAGCCGGTACATAATCGACACCGTCCTCCATCTCATATGCCGGAGTTTTGGCATTCGGATCGATGCCCCACTTATTCTGGAGATAACGCCCGTACAGGAGGTATGCTCCTCCCAGAACAACGATGGCGATTATCATCATCATTACTCCACTCATAGTTAAACCTCTTTCCTTTGTTTATTTATAAAAAAACACCTCTGCTATCCAGTCGGATAACAAAGGCGAATTTTCTATCCCAACAGCTTTCCCGATCCATCCAGTGACTCTCTGTATTTCCGTTCTTTTATGTCTTTCCATGCTCATTGCATTTTATATCATATAAATTATACTCTTTTGAGCAGAAAATTCAATTAACACTTTAAATATAATTTACAATTTCATTTATTGTTTTTTGTGCACCTTGCACTTCCTATTGTTTTTACAACGGGAAACTTCGCTCCAGACACAATGCCCCCGGGGATGTCAAGTCGTTGTTACAATAAAATATGCGGTTTTTAGGCCGTGGGAATGGCTTAAAACCGCATGTTTCTGGATAGAGGACGTTATATAGTTGCTATAACCTCAATCTCAATTGTAATATTACTGCTATAAAATATTTTCTTTGACTCAAAAAAACTATTTATGCTTTCAAAAACATTATTGGATAAAGTTTACTACATATAGAAACTCTCTCTTTTAATGTTTTTTCCTTCAATTTATCAGCAAAAAGTTGAACTATAAAATTGCTATATTCATAACTGGGCAAACTACCTTCCGCATCAATTACATTTTTAACAAAATCGACTAACGCAACCGTACGATATTTTGGATCATTTAAATGAAATCTTTGAATATGCCTATTTATAAACAAAATTTCTTTTTCCGAATAATTATGTAAAGCTATATTAGGCAAAAACTCCATTTTTAACACATCATATTGTAATACAAACGGTTCTTCTGATTCCTCTCCAACAATGCCCATTGGTTGTAATACTATTTCTGCATTTTCCATCTGGCTATAGGACTTTTGCAAACTTCTTAATGCTTTACATGGCACAGTACATTGTTTTCTTTTTTCTAATGTACATTTGCTCTCCTTTTCAAACTGTTCTCTCATTGATTGAGAAATTTTTCTTTTCTTGTCTCCTATCTTTTTAAATGACTGATTACAGGTTGAGCATGCCATTCCTATATTAGGAATACATTCAATCAATTTATCTGAATTTATTTTTTCAATGGCATGTTCTAAATTTCCATACCATTTGTTATCTACTGCTAAACGTGAATAACAATACATACAGTATCCATAACTAGCCTTGCTCAATACTTCTTTTAAGTTTTCTTTTTCTTCAGTCTTCTTATATCCATATTTTTTCCATTTTTTATATTTCACTTGAAATACTGGAATATCCAAGCGCAAATAGTCATTCATACATTACCACTCCGATATCTGTTTACAAATTATCTGTTGCGATGCAGTCAAATTTTTTCTCTGGATCTCTTTTAACTGAATTTGTTCACGCTCTCCCCATGCGTTATTTATTTTATTATTTAATAAACGTCTTAACTCCATTTCAATTTCGTTTTCTTTTACTGCATGTTCGCCAAATACTCGGTCGAAAATGATTTGCACTTCTGAAATCGATTGCAAATCATTAATATCCAATACTTCATACTCATCATCCTTTAAAATAATTAAATTTGCATTTTGGGCTCCAGCAACCAAATCACACGAATGTGTCGTAATAATAAATTCCATTTTGGGAAATTTTGTCTTTAAAAAAGGCATTATTAAAAAAGCATATCCTGGTGACAAAAATTCATCCAATTCATCTATTATTACAACTGGATGCTCCAAGTTCTTACTCTCTACACATTTTTCTTGATAATATAATAATTCTAACAAAATTCTAACAATTGCTTGGTATCCGCTTGACAGCAATCCTTTTGTATTTTTAAAAGATACTTCTCCTAAAGTTTCTCCTTCTATAATTTGAAATCTTTCTTTCGTCAATTCTTCAAACAATTTTTGTAATTCTTTTTCATACGGAAAATAAATCTGTTCTATCCTTTCTGTTAGAGTTCCATAACAATTAAATGAATCACGTAAATTAAAAAATTCTTTTTTTATTCTGGTATTCACAATTGTTTGCTTGTACTCCGGCTTTTTCTCCTCCTTTATAACCATTCCTGTATTAAAGCCTCGATTAACCGCGTCAATAAAATACACGTCATTTGTAACCCCATAGTTTTCTATTATCATTTTTAATAACAGTGACTTGCCGCTAGAATTATCTCCAATTATTACATTATCCCTATACTTCAATCTTTTCCGTTGCAATATCTCCACTAATTCATTCAGAGAGTCCATTCCATACTTCATATACTGCCCTCCATCTTCCATTCATTTTTTTTATATTTACAGTCCTCTGCCCACTATTATTCTTATATCCGTTTGAGTTTTGAACTTGTTCAATTACTTTTTTTGAAATCACTTTTTTTATTCCCAACTTCTCAAATACAATATAAAACCCTTCCATCAAAGCTACTTTTGATGACAAAACCCCGTTAATATCGAACAACTCCACAAATCTTTCTAAGCTATTTTTGTATTCACTAATTTCTGCTTTTGTAAAACTAATGGCTTCTTTTGAGAATCTATCCAGCATTTCAGCATATGAACTATAATATCCTCTTATCTCAAATTGAGGTATACTGTTTTTATTTTTTTCTAAATTTACTTTCTTTTTTAACGCGCATAACCGAAGAAGTGTTTCAAAATCTCGATCTTTTGCATGCTCTCTTCCCCACAACTTTCTCCATTTTAAATTTTTTTTATTAAACTCATGTAACATATCATAGAATTCGCACATATAAATTCCATTTCGTTGCTCCTGTCTGGATAAAATTGACCCATTTTTGTTCAAATTGGCAAATATTGCTTGCAAGACTTCTTCTCTCCTATCCTCCCGTCCTATTTTTATTTCAATAACAGTAATTGTCGTATAATCCACCTTTCTTTTAATTTCTATCGGCAAAGATGCATAATCTACGTTAACCTCCTGCCCATTAGAATCTTTTAAATTAACATGAAGTTTTTCCACTTGAAACTGATTTATCAGTGCATCTGCGAAAGTTCCTTCATTGACCTCTATTTCTGAAAAATTTATAGCACTTTCTTTTTTTCTGTTTAAAAAATACCCTATATAATAAAAAAACAAACTCATTACTCTTTGTTGTCCATCCAAAATTTCCAACTGATTATTCGCATTCCTACATGTATAAATTGGCGGGATAGGTAATCCTCGTAATAGTGATTCAACTAAACTTACTACCTGTTCTCTATTCCAACGATATTTTCTTTGATATTTCGGAATAATATACATATTATCATTTACACTTTCAACCAATGTTTTAAATCCTATATCCGACTTATACTGCTGAACCGTTACTCCATTGAGATAATCCATTAATTTATTGTCCATCTTATCTTCCTCCAGTATACTTAGCTACACCTATTTCTATACATTATGTCTCTATTATAATTGTTAGATTCTTTCATAGCAAGTCTACACGTAAATTATTCTTAACTTAATCAGCTACTCTTTCCATTCTACTTTCACCCTTCCATCGTCATACACATATATTCCCTTTACGTACTTCTTCAATACATTCCTAGTCAATTTTCTATCCCCCAGGCATTCTTCCCTCTCTTCTCTTGAAAGATTCTTCCTCATCTCAACCTTCTCTTCTCCACATATTAACTTTTCTAATTCTTGTTCTTGCGCTTCTAATCTTCCTTTTTCTTCCTCTAACCTTTCTCTAGCCTTCAAAAACTCCTCCCTCTCCATCTCTCCTTCCCGATATCTCTCATAATTTCTCCGATTTTCCTCTTTTATCTCCTCCCGCCTCTTTTCACATTTCTTTTTTTCCGCCTGATACCCTTCTATCTTCTCTTCACTCTGCCGTTTTACTCTCTCCCACATCTCTTCCTGACTAATCTCCCGCCGCAGATGCTCCTTTATCTCTCTCAACACAATTTGCTCCAGCATCCTGTCATCCGCTTTCCCCGCAAAGCACCCCGTATCTTCCTTCCCCTGACTATACGCGCAACTATAAAGCACATGCCCGTGCAGTCTCTTGCTTCCCGTCAGGCTTCTCCGGCAATTTCCGCATTTCACATAACCGCTCAGTAAGGTTGTTTCTTTATCAAATTTACTTTTCTTCGTGTGACGAATTTGGAGAGCCTGCGCTTTTTCAAAGGTTTCCCTGGATATGACAGGTTCGTGATGACCCTCTATCACCTTCCATGCACTTTTGGGTACAGGTATTTCTTTTCCGGTTCCCGGGTCTGGGATTTTGGTTTTTCCGTAGACCATGCAGCCTATATAGTTCTTGTCGTTCAGGATTTTTCGTATCATGTCGCTCGTCCACTGTAAGCCTCTTGTGGATGCTTTTTTATTATCTGACTTCTGGCGTTTGCTCATAGATTGGAGTGGTGTAAGTATGCCTTCTTCATTAAACAGGCGGCATATTTCTGTCTTGGAATAGCGCTGATTGGTCAATTCAAAGACTCTGCGTATCACTTCTACCTCATCTTCCACAATCAGTAATTCTTTTCGATTCTCCGGATTGATTCGATACCCATAAGGAGCAGAACCGCAGCAATACTCTCCTCTGCCTCTTTTAGTGTTCACCGCAGCTTTTACCTTAGCAGACTGGTCTTTGACATAAAAATCAGCAACCAGCCCTTTAAACTGCACTTCCAAATCTGATCCTTTTCCCTGATAATCCTTGGAATCATAATGATCTGAAATAGAAATGAATCGTACCCCCAGAAACGGGAAAATCTGCTCCAGGTAGGTTCCCATTTCAATATAGTTTCTGGCAAAGCGTGAAAAATCCTTTACTATTATGCACTGAACCTGGTTATTCCGAGCCAGCTCCAGCACCTGCCTGATGGCCGGGCGTTCCATCGTGGCTCCGGAATATCCATCATCGTAAAATTCCCGAAATGGCATAGTGGCCAGCTCCGGACTATGGGAAATATAATCTTTCACCAATTTTCGCTGGTTGATGATACTGTTACTCTCTCTCTGGGAATCATCCTCCATGGAAAGGCGGTAATATCCAATAACAAATTTTTGCTCGCTCATACGCCAACGCCTCCCTTGAATCGAAAATGAATTTCTAACCTTTTATCATCATACACATAGATTTTTTCAATCAACGCCTCGGCAAGTTCCGCATTGATTTTCGATGTACCTTTTAAATCTAACAGGCTTTTCAAAAATCGCGTTTCTTCCTTCTGCCGCTTCTGCATCTCTATCCTTCTTTGCTCTAAAGCTTTCTTTCTCTCATCACAAAATACTTTCCAATCATTGCGCTCTACTCTCATCGCCATATATGCTTCTCTGGATAAGTTTCCATCCTTATACTGCATAAATGCCTCTGCGAATTTTTCGGCCTGTCGCTCTGCTTCGACATTCATTCTCTTTATCTCATTTTCAATCTGCACAATTTTCGCTTGAAAAGCTGTTTTGCTCATGGCAACCATATTCTTTTTCTGTAATCCCGATAGTTGAAACTGCCTGTTCAATTCTGCATGAACAATGCTCTGTATCTTATCTTCGGAAACGCTTTTATAGTTGCACTTTCTTTCGTCCTGATACCGTGACGCACCGCAGAAATAGAAAACACTGCCATTCGACCTGCTTGTACTCATTTTCCGTCCGCATTCTCCACAATAAAATACATTGTAAAAGGCTCTTTCATCTTTTTTCCAGCCAACTACAGTTCTTGCTTCCTGACCTGCCTTTAACCTTTCCTGCGCCTTTTCAAATAATTCCCGACTGATAATGGGAGCATGTGCAGCAGGCGTAATAATCCATTCCCTTTCATCCAGTACCTCGCATCCCTTTTCACCTTTTTGAAATCTGGATTCATATTTTCGCTGAACCAGATCTCCATAGTAATTATTCCGATTTAACACTGCCCGTATAGAGGAATTCCCCCACTGGTGCAGCTTTTCACCTTCTTGGCAATATACATGATGATACTGGTCATAATCAGAAATCCGATGTACCCCCTCTTTATACAATTCATCAATGATATGCTGAATCTTCTTACCTGCTGCATATTCTTCAAAAATTCTCTGAACAATCTTCGCCGCTTCCGGTTCTATGAGCAGTGTGTACTTTCCATCCACTTTCTTACAACGATACCCGTACGGAGCTTTGCTCCCAACGTACTCTCCGTTTTTCTGCACAATACGTTTGGCCGCCCGCTCCTTTGCCGAAATATCTTTTGCGTAGGCATCATTTACCAGATTTTTAATATTCATGGTCAGATCCTGATTTTCTGAATCTGGTGCAAATGAATCATACTGATCGCATACGGAAATAAAGCGCACTTTCATAAACGGCAGTATTTTTTCCAGATAATTTCCTGTTTCGATATAGTTTCTCCCAAATCTAGAAAAGTCCTTTACCAGAATGCAATTTACTTTTCTTTCCCTGATGTCCTTCATCATCCGCTCAAAGCCCGGTCTTTCAAAAGCTGACGTTAGATAACGATACTTTTGAAAACACTGGAAAATCAAGGTTT
>ERZ772878.1085-NODE-1085-length-15887-cov-3.34866_pt1 | contig 15887 bp, 14 predicted proteins | sample MGYA00580578_ERZ772878 | MGnify/ENA primary metagenome ERZ772878 (study PRJEB29015, sample SAMEA2737686) | human gut metagenome | biome: human gut; feature: human-associated habitat; material: faeces | place: China | collected 2012 ...
AAAGGTAACGGCACCATTGCTCCTTCCATTTATCTGAACTCCTGTTATGAACAGTATTTAAACGGAACTTCAATGGAGGAGATCATCCAGAAGCTGCTCACAGCCTACTACGAAAGCAGCTGGCCTCCCATTCTTAACAAGCTGGTCCTGTCTGACTATGACTCTCTCCGTTCCCACATTGCTTTCCGTCTGATCAACGCTTCTTCCAATCAATCCCTTTTAAAAACAATGCCTCATATTCCCTGGATGGATCTTGCCATTGTCTTTTATCTGTACATACAGGAAAATGAAAACGGCATCATGACCGCAGCTATTTCTGATCACCATATGAAAACCTGGGGTGTTACAGTCCATGATCTCTACCACGACTCTCTTTTAAACACTCCCAGGCTTTTTCCTCCTGTTATATCCAGCATGGCCTGTATCCTGGAGTCCCTTGATCCCAAACACCTGCAACATCAGCCAGCTTTCCCGGAAACTCCTTTTTATGTTCTCACCAACCAGAATGGGATCAATGGCGCTGCCTGCATCCTTTACAAAGATGTTATAAAAAATTTTGCTGAAGGGATGGACCGGGATATCCTGATCCTTCCCTCCAGCATTCATGAAGTTCTTCTGCTTCCTGATGATGACCCGCTATCTTATGATGAGCTGGGGCATCTGGTGACTCATATCAACCAGACAGAAGTAGTTGCCGAAGACCGTCTTTCCAATCAGGTCTATCTCTATTCCCGTAAAGAAGACAGGATCACCACTGTTTCTTTTGGTCCTTCTGCTGTCTGCTGATTCTTACTGTACCCAGGCACCGGAGCCATCTACATATCGTCCGTCAGGTGTCCAGGTATTTGCATACATAACACCATTGGAACCCATATAGTACCATCTGCCGCCTACTGCCTGCCAGCCGGTAGTCATCTCACCACTGCCATTCAGATAATACCACTGGCCGCCTAACTGCTGCCAGCCAGTCTTCATTGCACCCGTTGGATCCAGATAGTACCATTTACCGCCTACTGCCTGCCAGCCGGTCTGCATTTCACCGCTTCCGTTCATATAATACCACTGGCCTCCTACAAGCTGCCAGCCGGTAGTCATTACACCATCACCATTTAAGTAATACCACTGTCTGTCTACTCTTACCCAGCCAGTCTGACGATAACCGGATGTATTAAAGTAGTACCATGCTCCATTGATCTGCTTCCAGCCATTGGATGGATAACCGCCGCTTGAATAGGAATACCACCAGCCAACATTATCCTGGACCCATCTGCCGGTTCCATTGTAAACGCCTGCCTCATCTTCATCTACATAATAGGAAGAAGAGTCATCAGACCACTCGCCTGCCTTATCATTATAACTTGCAATGGCTCTTACACGGAATGTATAATCTCCTTCCTTATTAAAATAGCCATTGAAATTGAAGGTCGTTCCTGTGGTGTTTACAGTGGTCACTGTCTTCTCATCTCTTAAAAGTTTTACATCATAGCTTTTTGCACCGTCAATGGAGTCCCATTCTGCAATACCGTCATTCCATTCCAGGTTGGAAGTTCCTTCCAGTTTTCCACCTATGCGTTTTAACTGGGCTGTCACTTCAATGTAGTCGCCGCTGTCGTAGATCTTTGCTTTCTTAAATTCTGCATTACAGCCGGACAGTTTAAAATGGCTTTTACTGGTATACGAGAAGCGATAACCGTCCTTTGCGTAAAGTTCCACTTTTACTTCCGGTATGTCACCTACTGTCCAGGTATCCTGGTCATCTGCATTGGTATACTCAGCGGACTCTACATAATAGCTGGATGTATCACCGCTTACATGGATCGAACCAATAGAGTCTCCGCTGGCAGGTGCCGTGTCATAGGAAAAAGTCAGTTTCACAGTGTCAATTTTAGTATCTGCTGCAAATGCAGGCATCACGAACATAAAGGTCATTGCTGCAGCTAACGCGATACACCAGGCTTTTTTCATCTTCATATTCCATCCTCCTTCTTATCTATTCATTAGATAAATTATAACGTTTTTAACTTACTTTTATTATAATAAAGAGCATGGATCTATGCAATTTCAGAAACCTTAAAAAGAACTTACGATTTTTGCAAAAATTTTACATGGTTACAAAATTATACACTCATTTTATCTATAAAGTGTATCTGTAAGACGCAGTTCATCGATCATGTCTGTAAACCAGCGGATCTGTGTCGTAAATTTTTCTCTCAGCCGGTCTGCATCTATACTGCCTTTGCCTGCTTCAAAAAAGTCGCAGTCACTTTCCACCGCAATATGAAGTTTTCCTTCTTTTAAAAAGCTCATGTACAGTTTTCCGCCGCTTATCTCCGCTGCTGAAAGGATATATTCTATCATATGGGGTGTTAAAATGTGAAAAACTTTCTCCCCATCATCAGAACGGACCGTAAAATGTTTATCAAAAACCTCATTGCCCGTTTTAATGGTATCTGTACGGATAAGACGCTGGAAACCAGTCCTTGGAAACAGACTGACCTGTGCTGACAGCTCCCTGCCAAGGTCACAGATCAGCCACTGCCCCTTAAAAACCTCCCGTTTTTTATTTTCCCAGACCTGCATTTCTTCATTATATATATTTTCGTCCTGACAAAGGATTATATCACTGAATTCCATATTCAAGTCTTTATAAACCGCTTTTATGTGATCATTTCCCTCTGCACAGTTATAGTCCAGAGGGATCATCACACCGGAACCCTGGATCTGGGTGATCCCTATCTTTCCGAAAGGCTCATAGATCACATCTTCCAATACCTCCTGAAGGGCTTCTTTTACCAGATTTTCACCTATCTGCTTTTTTAGGACTGTATCCTTTTTATCTTTTACAGAACCAAGTACACAGGCAAGGATGATCAACAGAATGGCCAAAAGGATCTGGCCTGTTACCACGCATATAAATGCCAATACTGCCACGATTTTTCCTATGAGCCTGCATACAGCAGCCGTTGTCTTATTTCCTTTCAGTTCCCGGTTAAGCTCTTCCTCTGTTATTTTCTGCTGATCCATTTTGCACCTCCCTGCTGATCCTTTTTTCTTTTACTGTACCGTGCCGCCCATTAACTGGATCAGTGCAAGGTTTTCGTCACTGGTACCGCTGTAGTTTACAAATCCCAACAGTTCTGCACAGTATTTTCTGGTTTCAAAATCAGGAGAAATACCGCTGAGCATAAATGCGTCAATAACAGAATGGCCTTCATATCCCTCTAAGAAATCACTGAGATCAATGTCATCCGACTCCACATCTACGCTGTCTCTGGGAGGCTGGTTTAAAAGATCCCGGTCTGCCGGTACGCTGTCTTCTGCTGTAAGATAGCTTGTAAGGATATCTAATGTGCTGTCTACATCTTCTGCTGCCGACTCATAAAGATAATAGGTGGTATCATCTTCCGTCAGCTCAAAGCAGTAGCTGTCACCTTCTTCTGACAGATCCCAGCCTAATTCATAGGATACGCCAGTTTCATCATCGATCAGGTTCAAATGGTCATAATCAAGACTCCATATGCCGGAAATAGACTGTGTCTGGATCTGGCCGTTATCATTGTAGAGAAGGTCAAAATATGCCTGATCATCTTCAAAATAGAAGATCATAGCTGTTTCATCACCGGAACCGATCCAGTAAGTTCCCTGAGCTACATATTCGATCACGCTGGCTGTCGTCATCATCTGGTCCAACGTAGTTTCCAGGTTGCTTCCGTCTCCTTCGCTGGATAAGACAATATCATCTAACTGGATATATTCTCCGTTTTCTGTGTTGTACCAGTCAAAAGCAAATGTAGTTGGATCATCGGAATAGTCTTCATTGAGATACAGATAAAAGGTATCGGTATCTGCTTTCCAGTAACCATCCAGATCTGTCACCTCTCCATCTGTATCTAAAATTGCCAGATAGGCATCTTTCTCATCAAAGGCCGCCACCATGATCTCCTGGGTGCTGGAAATTCCCGCCCAGGTAGTTCCTGCCAGGATATCGGCCATTTCTGAGTCATTAACACCAGTAAGTTTCTCTGCTGTTGTTTCCGTTTCCGTTGTTTCTGCCACTGTTGTTTCTACTGCTTCTTTTTTATCAGCTACTACTTTTTTGGAAGAACCACCTCCGCAGCCAACAAGAGAAATACACATTGCTGCTGCAACTGCTACTGCCATTTCTTTTTTCATACGACTCATCCTCTTTCTCATTTTTTCTCCTTCATTTCCATTTCATTAAACCGCCTTAAACGTTCTCTGGCTGCTTCTAACTGCGCCTCTATATCTGTGGACGGCTCCTGTTTTTTCTCTTTTGCTGCCGGTTTCATGGTCTTATGCTCCGCTGCTTTTCCTGATATTTGGGGATGTTTTCCTGCAAGCGTTCCCAGCACACTTCCTGCAGCTGCGCCGATCACAGCTCCCGCAGCTGCGGCTCCAGCTGTTCCTATATATGAGCCAAAATCTGGATCCGAACCATTTTCTGTTCCCAATGCATCTGGAACTGGCTCCGTGGAAACAGGCTGGTCTGAAGACCCAATACTTTCTGTGGAAGCTGTAACAGGCGGTCCGGCTGTTGTCTCTGACCTATTGGAAGAAGGCACACCTGCGGCTGTATTTCTTGCACGTTCACTTACCTGAGAGACTGTTGTACTGGTGCCTCTTTCTGTGTATACAGCGGGACGGACCCCTGCGTCTGCCGCCGCACCTGCCATCGCCCCGGCTCCTCCCGCAACTACCGTTACAACCACCAGATTTCCATAAAAATCCCTGTGGTGGGCGCGGAACTGATTGCTTCTTGTCACTGCTTTTTTCTGAGCTGTCCTGTATTTCGTCCCGGACTGCTCTAAAGCTTTTATCATTACAAGAAGAGTTCCCTGCCTTGTTTCCAGAGAAACAGCTAACTTTGTAAGAGAAGTGCGCACGCCCTCAAGCATGGCATCTGTCCCCAGGGAAGCACCATCCAGGCTTTTTATTGCTTTTTCATACTCCTTTTTCTGCTGCTCCAGGGCATCCACCTTAACTTTTACGAAAGCCATGGGCGCCTCCTATTTCAGGTTGATCTTCAGTTTACCTGCAGAACTGGAGATCTTCTTCTCATTGGCACTGTATACATCTGCAGCTTCCGACAGGGTTAATGCATAAGTATTTACCACATTCAATACCTCTTCACATTTCCCGATAATGGCATCAAAACGGCTGTAAAACTCCGCAGAACCGCTGCCGGTCCAGGTGGATCTTAAATTTTTTACTGCAGTCTTACTTTCTGAAAGATAGCTGTACATGTTTTTGTAGCCTGTTTTAATGTTGTTGGAATAGTTTTTTAACTGTTTGGGATCCACTTTAATATTTGCGTCTGCCATTTACGCTCACCTCCCTATTTACCCAGATATTTATGTACCAGATCCATGGCCTTGTTATCTGCCTGGGTGTAACTGTTGGAAAATTCTCCGAGAGCTGCTCCCATCTGCTGTAAGATCTGGGTCAGCTGGGCCAGATTTGCTTTGTCTGCCTGATATCGTTTTAAATACGAAGCACTTGCTTCCCCGCTCCATACAGAAGATACTTTTTGGATGTTTTCATCTAACTTATTCATCTCACTTTTCATTTTTGCTGCCAGATTGGTGAGATTAACTCCTGTGGATTTAAGTTTTGCCGCATTTACCTGCTGTGTTGCCATAATACACTCCCTCCTATCTCCTGCTTACCACTGCCTTTGCCTGCGCTTCTGCTTTTTCCATGGAAGAACATGCGTCCCGCAGGACTGCCGCGATCTCCCTTAAAGAAGCTGCACCAGACGCCAGGTCTGTATTCTGTTCCTGCATAAATTTCACAAAGATCTCTGCTGCTTTTCCTGACCAGGATGCAGCTACTGCTTCATTGGCGGCTGTGATCACTTTCACAGTCTGGTTCTGGATCTGATCGGCCGCCTCTTCCAACAACTTTGCCTGTTTTTTCACACTCTGAGAGTCAAAATGAATGGCTGCCATTTATCTCATCCCTCCAAACTTAAGCCTGCCTGCATTTCTGCTTACAGTTTTTTCTGTATCCTCGTATACACCAGCCAGTTCCTTAAGGACTCTTTCATAATTTCCCAGCATTGTGATGATCGCACCGGAACTTTTCCTTAACTGACCGGCCACTGCGTAAATATCATCTGCGCTCTCCCCTGCATAAGAGTCCTGCAGTTTGCGAAAGATCGCATAGGTCGCATCTGTATTCGCTGCAATGGATTTTTTGATAGAAGTGATTTCCTGCACTGCCCGCAAAAGTTCCTCTGTATTGATCCGACTGGTTCCATCTCCTGCCATATGCCACCTCCCTGTAAAGTCTGGTACAGCATCAGCTCTTTGCCGCTGCACGGATCTGGCTGCTGATCTCCTCTTCTGTCTGCTCTAATTCATCGGCGATCCCCAGGAGTCCTTCTGCCACTTCTGTGTACTGCTCTGCCATTTCCAAAAGAGCCGCCCGGTCCTTCTGGTAATTTTGCAAAAAACGGTCTTTTACTTCACTGCTCCAGGTGCTGCTTAAACCTTCGATCACAGATGTAAAACGCTTTAACTCTTTTCTTACATCCCCTGCAGAAGTTTCTACTTTTCTGGCAGTGGTCCGCAGCACTTCCGGATCCTTTTCCATTTTATTTTCTGCCATGCTCTCCTCCTGTTCCTGTTGATGTACTCCCGAACTCTTTACCGCATCTGTTTTTGCAGTTGAGCTTCCATGAATACATTCTTTGCAACCACTGAACGTTTTTATACCATGACCACCCGGCTGCCGTTTTTGATCCCTACTTCCCGGAAGGTTTCGTTATCCTGGATCAGACCTTCTAACTCCAAAGATCCGAAAACAATATTATCCAGTCCTGCAAACAGGTCGTGCCCCTCTAACTCTGCGATCTGCTTTTTGATCTGCTCCTTGGCAGTTCCTATTTTCATCCGGTCGTCTAACACAAATTCATAGGTTTTGGCATTTCCCGGTATCTCGATCTCCAAATGGATCTTACTCATGTTCTCCCTCCTTTACAAAAGGTGTCATAAAGAGGACTGCTCTTCCTTCCTGCCCCGTAAATGCGGCTCCAGCCGGATAAGTCCTGCTCCTCTCAGAAGGTGTGATCTCATAATCAAAAATACCCTGCTCATCAAAAGCTCCCCCAAGATGGATTCCCTGCTTCCAGTCTCCAAACTGACGAATCGCCCTGTAACCGGCCAGTTCTTCATACTCTCTTGGAGACAGTGCCATAAAGAAATGCAGTCTGTGATTCATTCCTTTTTCAAATACAGTTTCAAGGACTTCACTTACATCAAAGTCTTCACTGTAAACTGCTTCCATAAATTCCGATGCGCTGTTGATCAGAAGGACCATGCGCTTATAGTTCTTTAAAGCCTCTTTTACCGAAGTTTTCGCCTGTCTCGCTTCATACACAAGTTCATTGCGCTCTCCTAACTGGGGCAAAAGTTCATTTTCCATAAAATGATAAAGTTCTTCTTTATCTGTCATGTAGCCATCCAGATCATTGTTTCTGGAAAATTCTTCCAATTCTCTTAAACACCCGTCAAAGACATAAACTTCTGCGCCCTTTTTCTTCATAAGCAGGGCCGTATATTTTAGAAAATTGGTCTTTCCTTTTTTTCCTGCACCACAGACGGTAAAACAAAGGGTCTTATCTAAATCTGTGGAAATAAGGGATCCATCCTCTGCTCCCATTACAAAGTTCTCTTCTGCCAGCCCTTTAAGATGGATCATCTCCAAAAATGTATCTGCATTGATCTCATCTAACTGCACTCCCAGTTTTCTCGCTCCCTGGGTACCTTCTTCTGTTAAAGCCTTTAATTTTTCCCGGATCGCCAGCATCATGCTTTCTCCCTGGGAAGCTTTTACAGGAAGAGCTGCCTGGAATTCCAAAGGAACGCCTTCTTTTATAAGACCTCTGCCTGTAGTCCGGTCATCCGGAAGGATCTCGGAGCGCATCCCGATCACACTGTCATACTCAAACCGGTCTGCTAACTGAAGTCCAATACCCTTTGTGATATTCTGTAAAATACGGCTTCGGATATCACCGGAATTGTTGCAGGTAAGGATCAGGTAAATACCATAGCTGGCACCTTCTCTGGAAAGCTGGATCAAAGTACTCTCATACTGCTCATAGCTGTCTGAAAAGGCGGGATAATTGTCAATGACTAAAAAGATCGCCGGCACATCGCTGTAACTTTCACGATAGTCTCTGTAAGAGCCCATTCCTTTTTGTGAAAATGACTTCTTTCGACTGTCTAATTCTTCCTCTGCAAAACCCATCATCTGCTGGATCTTCTCATCATCCCCCTCCATACAGATACAGCCTGTATGGGGAAGTCCTGCAAAGGCAGTCATGGTACGGCTGGAAAAATCTGCTATATAAAAGTTCACCTGTTTTGCCGTATAATGAAGGGCCGCACCGTAAAAAATGGTCTGTACCAGAGATGTCTTTCCTGAACCAGCTGAACCGCAGATCAGTAAATGACCATCTCTTATAAAATCAAGATAAACCGGAAACTGCCTCTGGTTCTGCGGATCATCTGCCAGACCAATAGGAAGTTTCATCTGTTTTTCATCCCAGGTAAGCTTCATATCCTCCAGATAAAGAAGTTTTGGAAGCGGCGGCAGCCAGATCTGTCTGAGAGGTTTAATATGATTTTCCTCCGCCAGCTTTGCCGCATACTGGACCATAGCGTCTAACTGGGTGAATTTCTTCACATTATCCCCTTTTTTCTTCTTTTTCTTCTTCACTGCCTCCGGCTTTCCTGTCAGCCCTATGATCATGGCTTTTGCCTTGCTGTCATCACTAAATGGAATTTCCGGCGTGTAAGGTGCTCCGGACCAGCCGGACTGGAATTCATCAAAGATCTCATCATTTCCAACCTGTAAAAAGCCCCGTCCGGTTCCGGTGATGTAAGCTGCATCCGTGCGCTTTAACATTTCATTGGAGTCCTGTTTGTCTGCCACACGAAGACAGATACGAAATCTTGTATTGCTCCATATCTCATCATCTACTACGCCGCTTGGCTTCTGGGTTGCAAGGATCAGATTAATACCTAAAGAACGACCTACACGGGCTGCGGAAACCAGCGCCCGGACGAATTCCGGCTGTTCTTTTTTAAGCTCCGCAAACTCATCGGCAATGATCAGAAGGTGAGGCATTGGTTCTTCTGCTTCCCCATTTCTGTAAAGTTCAATATAGGCGTCAATGTGCTTGATCTTATATTCGTTGAAAATGCGCTGTCTACGCTTGATCTCCGCGTTAATGGAAAGAAGGGCCCTGGTAGTCTGGTTTCCTCCCAGGTTGGTGATCACACCTGCCAGATGAGGAAGTCCGATAAAGCTTTGGGCCATGCCACCGCCTTTGTAATCGATGAGGATAAATGCCACCTCATGAGGATGATAATTTAATACAAGGCTTAAAATATAGGTCTGCAGTGTTTCTGACTTTCCGCTTCCTGTAGTACCAGCCACCAGACCGTGGGGACCATGGTATTTTTCATGGATATCCAGATAAACCGGCTGTTCCCCTGCCTTCTGACCGATGAGGGAACGCATACTTTCATATGTGCGGTTTTCCAGCCACTTATGGTACATATCCAGATCTTCCACCCTGGAAGTCTTATACATATCTAAGAAGGTAAGCATATCCGGGATCGCTGCATTGGATGCATTTTCCCGTACTTTAAAGTTGGAAAGCTGCCTGGAAAATACATCCATTTCGGCCAGGCTGACACGGTCAAAGGCTACTCCTTCCCGTTCTTCAAATTTAGATAACGTATTGTAACAACCACTGTAATCCTTTTCCCACTGTACAATGGTATTGCAATGGGACGGAAGCTTATCAATGGCATCTGCACTGAAGATCACACTAACCCCTGCATTCTTCGGCGGATCTAAAAGATACTTGGAAACAGGTTCCCCTTCGATCATGGAAATATCACTGATAAAGACTACATAATGAGGAAGGACTTTTTCCTCTTCTTCCTTGTTTTTCCTGTTTTCCCCTGCTTCTAACCGTTCTCTGATCACATCAGACAGGTAATACATCACATCGCCCATGGCTTTGGAGTCGCAGACAATCATGCGAAGCTTTCCGTCCGGTGTATAAGTGTGGGGAAGCCAGCGGGTATATTCCATTTTTTCAAGGTCTCTGCCTGGAAATACATAGCACATGCGTACATCCGTATATGGGTGGAGGGCAGCAATCTGCAAGGCTAAAATGCGCATCAGCTGATCCCGTTTTTCCACATCCCCGCTTACTACACCTAAGAGGCGGTGATCATAAAGGGAAACTGCCACCGAAACCTGGCGAAGTATATCAAATTTCTCCTTCAGTTCTTCTATATGGTCATTTAAAGGATCATGTTCACTGCCCAGATCTTCTTTTGCATCCTCAATCTCATTAGGAGAAGGCATATCACCTGCTCCTAAACGGAGAGAAAGAAAATCTTCATGGGTACTGCTTTTTTCCCAGAGCCTGCGGGTATTGGAAGTGGTAAATTCCAGAAGTTCCCCAGAAGAAGGGTATTGCTCTGCCAGTACGAGACGGTTATACTCCGTTTTATTTTTCAATTTTTCTTCTACACGGACCATGTACTCTAAATATTTGCTGACCCGGCTTTCTTCTGACTCTTTTTCCTCTTTTTTGTTGTAAGCAGAATTAACTACCGCCCATATAGCCCCGATCCCGGCTGCACCTAAGGACATGCAGATACTTCCTGCACCAAAGCCATCGCTGGTCATGGCTGCTGCTAAAGCGATGGGGATGACCATGGTAAAAGAAGGTCCTATGGTAAAGATCAAAGGCTGTCGCTTCTGCTGCTGTTTTTTAGGGCATTTTTCAATGGAAATGGTTTCCCGGTCCAAATTTAAAAGCTTTCGTGGAGTGCGCAGGAAATATACATCTTCCACCTCTGTCTCTTCTGATGGTTCATCTTCAAAATGTGGGATCTCTACTGCTTTCAACTCCCGGATCCTGCACTGGTTATTGGGATTATTGATGGCCAGAAGATTATTCAGATATACGATCTTAAGACCTACTACGTAAATAATATCACCGTAATGCAGCTTTGTTTTCTCCCTTACCAGCCTGCCGTTTAAGAATGTGCCATTTACGCTGTTTTTATCGGTTATGTAAGCAGCTCCTGACTCAAAAGTGATCTCTGCATGGCTTCCTGTTACAAAGCGGTTTTTGTATACAATATTACAAAGATCATCACTGCCGATCTCCAGTTTGAAGATGCTGCCCTCTTTCAGCATATATTTTTCAAAATTTACATGTTCTCTCTGGACCTGATCGATCTTAACAGAAAAGTACAGGTCTGTTTTGGTCACCATTCCCTCGATCACGGTACCATCTTTTAGATCCGCACTTTCCACCGGATCTCCCTTTAAGATCAGGGAATACTGTGGGGATCTTCGCAGTTTCCATTGTCCGTCCCAGACTTCTGCATTTAATACCAGTTCTTCTTTTAAACCGCTTACATAGGGACGTATGGCAATGGGGAAATTGCGGTTATCTACATTGGGGAAATAGTTTTCCGAAAAGCCATTTTCAAAGAAAACGGTCATAAGTAATGCCATAGATCTCCCTCCTTTAATAGGTGTTGTCAAGGATACTTGCTGTTACCTCTTCCAGCGGCTCCTCATAAGAAGTTTTCATGGTCCCGTAAACAGCAACCAGATATTCTCCTTCTAAGGGAAGCATCATTATGGAAGTGGATGCCATGACACCTTCCTCCTGGTCTGTGATACTGCTGATATCAAAGGAGATATATTCACTGCAGTAAACCGACCGTCCGGATCCCGTAGTCATCTTATATACCTGCTTGTCATTCATACCGAAAACATATTCTTCCATTACATGTATAAGATCAGTAGGATCTGTGCTTTCTGTCATGTAATTCATATCTTCCTGTGTACTTCCTAACACATAAACAAAGGAAAAATCCCCGTTTTCTACACTGCCATATTTTAAGTAGACACCGCCATCGTCGTATGCTTCTTCAAAACTTTCCGGGTAAAATACATCGTAGCTTAACACCTGTTTTGCTGCCATACGATCGCAGTCTGTACCAAATACACCACCCTTTTTGCCGCCTGAAAACAGTACCAGACAGATAACAAGTACAGCTATCACAGCTACACCGCCGATAGCTAACGGTAGTACGGGAAGCTTCTTTCCCGGCTGTATGTCTGCTTTATCTCTTCCTGGACGTGCTGGTTTTTCTTTTACTCCGTTTCTGGTCTCTGCTTTCGCAGCCTCTTTTGCCTGGGCTTTTTCCTGTGCTGCCCGCTCTCTTGCCCGTTTCTCCTCTTCCCGCTTTTCCTGGACCCGGCGCTCTTCTTCCCGCCTTACCTCTTCCTGCTTTCTTTTAGCTTCTTCTGCCATTTCCTGAGCTCTTTTAGCCCTGGCTTCTGCTTCTTCTGCCTCTTGCTTTACCCGTCTGGCCTCTTCTTCTGCCTGGCGCCTGTCTTCTTCCTGTTTTTCTTTCTGCCGTCTGGCCTCTTCTTCTAACCGCCGGATCTCTGCTTCCATTTCTGCCTTTTTCCGGCTCATTTCTTCCCTTCGTTCCTGCTCTGCCTGTTCTTCCTGCTGTTTTTTCTTTTAGTAGCAAATAAAGCATCCGCTTCGTTCCGATCCGCCATACTCCTTCTCCTCTCTCTTTTCTCCCGATCATGTGTGACACGTTAAAAAATAATTACTGCCAGTTCAAATGTTCCCGTTCTGCCATGGAAAGGATCTCATCATGGCTCAGTTCCACATCGCCGAACCGGACAAATATCCCATTTGTTACGGCACTGTTCCAGACCTTTGGATCTGTAAGGGTGCGGAACCGTATTTTATCTACATAAGGCTTCATATCCAAAAGCAACCGGCTTCCTGATATAAAGTCGATCTGCAGGATATAAGGTTCTAAGGGCTTAACAGCCAAAATATACTTTCTCTCCACATGAGTCCTCCTTCCAAGTTGAATAAAGATCAGCATCTACGTGCGTGCACGCAATCTGACCAGCCACTCCACAACACTTTCATACTAAAAAAGATCTACCGTATCTTTACTGTACGATAGATCCTTCTGAAAAAATATTAACTAAAGGTTAGTTATTGGTATAAAACTGTTCTAAAAGCTGTTTCCGCTTGGTTCGGGTATCCCCTGTGATCTCTAATTTAGAATAGATCTGGTTAATATATTGCTTTACCGTTCCCTCTGAAAGATAAAGCCTTGCTGCGATCTCCTTATTGCTCATGTGGGCTGCCATTAATTCTGTCAGTTTCAACTCCTGTTCTGTAAGACATTTAAACTGCTCCGGATAAGACTTTTCTTTTCCCATTTTTTTACAATTTTCTTCATATGCTTTTCCAAGCGAAAGGATTTTTGCAAGAAATTCCTGGTCTATTTCCGGGAATTTCCCTTCAAAGAGGGATGAAAGATAGATAAAATTTTCCACAAAAGGCATGACCATATGATCTTTGGAAGCATCTGAAAGCTCCTGTTTTAAAATCGTTCTGGCCTCCCCGTGTTTTCCGATCCTTTCATAGGCCGCTGCAGTCTGGATCTGCACATGAAGGGCAACTAAAGCATAATGCATAGCACTGCACACTGCCAGGATCCCTTCACTTCTCCCGATCACCTTGGCATAGGCTCCCTGGGCTAAATACACCTGATTTTCGATCATTTCCATCATCGGTCTTCCCGGCGCCAGGAAATTCACAGCAAAAAGTCTGTGTTCTCCGAATATCTCCGGGATCTTCTCCACACGGCCGATCAATGCATAATAATAAGCGCTGGTGCTGTTAAAAATATTGATCCACATGGAATTATGATGCTTCATCAGATCCATATAACGCTGTTCAAAGGAATACCTCTGTTTAATGTTCATACACAACGACAGCCGCCGGGACAGAAAATCGCAGCACAATGCCATACATTCCTGACCATTTTCCTCGATCCGGGCATAGGCTCCTTCCAAAGCGATCTGGGCATCTGACAAACACCCCTGGATAAACAGTGCCTCTGCATCCATGACCCGTTCTGCCCCCTGACCATGACCATTGGTAATCTTATAATAATGGGGCATGCACTCATTCATTTCTTCCTGCTCTTTTAAAAGACTGCCTGGTTCCCTGTGGAACATCATAAGTACAGAGGGCGAACCAAAGGTCCAGCCACCGTCATTGCGGATACTGATGGCAGGCCGCGACATCTGCCTGCTGGCGCTGCGGTGGAAATGACTCATTTTTGAAATGTCATTGTACATCAGAAAACTGGTGATCAGGTCGCACTCTCCTAAGAGATTTCCCCGTTCTTCCATTGATATTTCCGTGTGTCTTTCAATGACCTGGATCAGAAAATCTTTTAATTTTAACATCTCCTGGATCTTACGCCAGTTAAACATACAGCGCATCAGCACTAAAATCGATAACGGATGGGCTTCTAAATCCTCTTTTGGGCATTTACTTAAAAAGTTTAATACATCATCCGCCTTTAAAGATGCCAGGAGAATTCCCGCATCTTTCCGGATCACTCTGAGGGCTGCATCAAAATTTCCGCTTTTCCTGTAAGAGTCCAGTGCATGCAGATACTGCTTATGTTCTTCGTACCATTTGCCATAGCGGTCCAGATAAATTGTCTGTTTCTCTTTATCCATTGCCATAAAGGCCCGCTCTGCGCATTCCTTCATCATATGGTGGAAACGGTAGGTCACTCCGTCTGTGAGACGGCTGACAAAGGCATTCTGCCTGGTCATGGCAGACAACAGCCGTTTTGTGTCTTCATTTTCCGTAATAAATTTGGCCATTTCTGCAGAAAATTCATCTGCAAGGCCCATTACAACAAGGAATTCCCTTTGTATCTCAGGGAGCGGATCGATCATAGCTGCTGAAAACATTTCATAAATATCGGAATGATTATCCGGCAGCTCTCCCTGTTCCGCAAAGGCGCATAAATTCAGGTAAACAGCAGAAAACCAGCCTTCACTGGAATGAAGAAGTGACTCGATCTGCCGGTCGCTTAACTGTGTACCGCAAAGATGGGCATAGACAGAAAGTTCTGTATGGTTTAACCGCAGATGATCCACTGTGATCTGATGCAGCTTGCCGCCTAAGCCAACCACTGCACCGCCTGATAAAAAACGGTCCCGGCTGGCCACTACCAGATGAACATTTTCCGGGATCCGCCTTGCTAATGTACAGAGGAATTCACTGATCCTTGCATCCGTAAGAAGATGAAAATCGTCAATAAAAATATAATAATCTGTCTCGCCTGCCAGAAGATGGCTGAGGTCATCTGCAAACAGACCGCCGCTGGCCGGATCCGAAGGGCACTCATATTCCTCAAAAAAGTCAAAACCTGCAAACCGAAAGGCATTCTGCACGCTTTTCCAGAAAATCGGAAGGTTATTGGTATAAATGCTGATGCGGATCACAACCCCATGATCCTTTTTCACCCGCTCATTCAGATACCAGTTTACAGACGTGGTCTTCCCATAGCCCATAGGAGCTACCACCGTTGTCAGGGTACACCGGGAGATCGGCCGCAGCTTCTCCTGCAAACGCTCTGATATGTAAATGGTGTTCAGATCATTTTTCTTTCTTGGCATTTTCATTTCCCTCCCCCGGTCTTTCTATATCCATTTTACCATATAATATAGGTTTGTGGAAGAATATTGTTTATTCACCAGTAGAACAAATGTTCTTTATTATATCTATACTTTTTATAAAATGCATGGTATACTTTTTATAAATTTTAATTTATGAAGAAAAATAGATACACCTGCAACTGTCGAGTAATTCTCGACTGTTCAAAATGATATGAAAAATTTTAAGCAACTAAGGAGCATTTCATGGATCATTTTAAATTAGTATCTGAATATAAACCCACCGGTGACCA
>ERZ772878.1091-NODE-1091-length-15793-cov-4.04829_pt1 | contig 15793 bp, 10 predicted proteins | sample MGYA00580578_ERZ772878 | MGnify/ENA primary metagenome ERZ772878 (study PRJEB29015, sample SAMEA2737686) | human gut metagenome | biome: human gut; feature: human-associated habitat; material: faeces | place: China | collected 2012 ...
GCCTTGATGCTCTGATTTACACCTGCGGGATTTCGGGTAGTAGTCAAATAGAAAATAAGCAATTATCTTTTATTTGGTATAATAGCTATATGTCCGTTTGTGTAGATTGAATTCAGATCTGAACAAACGGATTTTTTATACCTATAAAATAAAAGACATGCTTTCTATTCAAGTCCATTCATACAATAAGCATTATATCCATTTACGGTGGATATTATGTTTGATTCTATCTCTATTTACCACATTACCGGCCATTTCCCAGTCCAGGGTTCGGCATCAGACTTCTCTGTCTGATACACTTCTCAAACTCAAAGAAGTTACTATCTACAGCAACCGGATGCAAAAAAAGATGTCTCCTGTACAGATTCTGTCCGGCAAAGAACTTGAGAAGCTCAATGTTTACTCCGTTGCTGATGCTTTGCGCTACTTTTCCGGAGTACAGATAAAAGATTACGGAGGTATTGGAGGACTAAAAACCGTCAATATACGAAGTATGGGCAGTCATCATGTCGGAGTATTTTACGATGGTATTGAATTAGGAAATGCGCAAAATGGAGTCGTCGATCTAGGCCGTTTTTCATTAGATAATATGGAAGTCATTTCACTATATAATGGTCAAAAAAGTGCCATCTTCCAACCTGCCAAAGATTATAGTTCCGCAAGTGCCATATATATGCAGACACGAAAACCCCTATTCAAAGGGGAAAAGAAAAACAATCTGAACATCGGGGTGAAAGGCGGTTCATTCTCTACCATCAATCCGTCACTACTTTGGGAACATCGTTTCAACGAACGAATAAGCAGTTCCATCAGTACGGAGTATATGTATACATCAGGACGATATAAATTCACATACGCCAAGAAAGATGGTTACGACACAACAGCTGTTCGTCAAAATGGAGACGTAAGAATGTTACGTTTGGAGAATGCATTCTTCGGAAAAGTCCCCAAAGGAGAATGGAAAGCCAAAGCATACCTATACAATTCAGAACGAGGATATCCCGGAGCTGCGGTAAGAGAAGAGCCGGGTAAGTTTCGCCATCAGGACCGGCAGTGGGATACCAATCTGTTTGTGCAAGGCTCTTTTCAAAACTATTTTAAGCCTTGGTACAGTCTGCTAGCCAACGGAAAATATGCTTATGACTATCTCCACTATTTATCCGATCCCAGACTGGATGTCACCACCATGTACGTAGACAATCACTACCGACAACAAGAAATCTATGCTTCGGCCGCCCATTTATTCACCATCTATCCCTGGTGGAGTATGTCATTATCCAATGATTTTCAATGGAATACATTACGGGCCGATCTCATAGATTTTGTCTATCCAACCCGTAATACAATCCTGACTTCTGCCGCCACGTCCTTTGATTTCAACCACCTCATGTTGCAGGCGAGCCTGTTATATACTCATGTCGACGACAATACACGTACCAAAGGAGCTAATGCAGGCACCAAAAACAAATACACTCCTTCTGTCATAGCCACCTGGCAACCATTGACCAAGTTCCCTCTGAATGTACGGGCCTTTTATAAGAAAGTCTTTCGCATGCCAACTCTCAATGATTTGTATTATACTTTTATAGGCAATAAGGACTTAAAACCAGAATATACCACTCAATACGATGTGGGTATCACTTTCTCTCACACCTGGAATAACCATTGGCTGAAAAGCCTGGACTTACAAATAGATGGTTACTATAATGAAGTAGATGATAAAATCATTGCCATGCCTACCTCCAACCAGTTCCGTTGGACTATGATTAATCTCGGACATGTGGAAATTCGAGGATTAGACGCAGCCATACGAGGAGAATGGGGTTTCGGAAAGGTAGAACTTAGCACTCTCTTCAATTATACCTATCAAAAGGCACAGGATTTTACCGACCCTACCAGTGAATGGTATGGAGGCCAGATTCCTTATATACCTTGGCATGGAGGTTCCATTATCCTCAATGGAAGTTACCAAACATGGTCCTGCAACTATAGTTTCATTTATACAGGTGAACGTTATGAAGCAGTCGCCAATATCCCGGAGAACTACGCACAGCCTTGGTATACTCACGATTTTTCCCTATCCAAAACTTTTCAATGGGGGAAAACGGGAATACGTGTAACGGCAGAAATTAATAATATCTTCAATCAGCAATATGAAGTAGTGCAATGCTATCCTATGCCCGGTACAAGTTTTAAAATCAAATTAAACGTCATGTTATGAGAATATCTGTTCTATCCATCATTATCTGTTTTGTTCTTCTGTCGACTTCTTGTCGCGAAGATGAACGCATTATTCCGTCAACTCCCAACCAAGTTACCCCCGGAGTAAGCGGTACCTCTGTCAAAGGTTTCTTTCTACTCAATGAAGGAAATATGGGAAGCAACAAGGCTACCCTTGATTACTTTGATTACGAAACCGGTATCTATCATAAGAATATCTATGCGGAACGGAACCCGGGAGTCGTACAAGAATTGGGGGATGTGGGAAATGATATCCAAATCTATGGAAATAAGTTATATGCCATCATCAACTGTTCTCATTTCATAGAAGTGATGAATGTAGAAACAGCAAAACACATCACGCAAATTTCCATACCTAATTGCCGTTATATCGTCTTTAAAGATAAATATGCATACGTCAGTTCGTATGCAGGTCCTGTCAAAATAGATCCCAACGCCAGACTGGGGTATGTAGCACGTGTTGACACTACCACACTGACTGTCAAGGATACCTGTGTGGTCGGCTACCAGCCGGAAGAAATGGTGATTGTGGGCAACAAACTCTATGTAGCCAACTCCGGCGGATATCGCGTACCTAATTATGACCGTACGGTATCCGTCATCGACTTGAACACATTCAAAGTTATCAAAACCATTGATGTGGGAATCAATTTGCATAGAATGGAATTAGACCAATACGGAAATATTTATGTCTCATCCCGGGGAGATTATTATGACACTTACTCCGAAACATTTGTAATAGATTCCAATACCGATAAAGTAATCGAAGAATTACCGCTTCTTCCCAATACAGAAATGGCTATTTGCAGAGATTCACTGTATGTATACAGCACAGAATGGAGTTATTACACCAACAGTTGGACAGTCTCTTACGCTATTTATAATACAAAAACAAAGAAAACTGATACCCGCAATTTTATTACAGATGGTACGGAAAAATCTATCAAGATACCTTATGGAATAGCAATCAATCCGGAAACAGGTGAATTCTTCGTCACCGATGCCAAAGACTATGTGACTCCCGGCACATTATACTGTTTCTCCCGGGATGGAAAAAAGAAATGGTCAGTCATCACGGGGGACATTCCGGCACATATTGCCTTTACAGATAAGAAACTAAAAGAGATTCAATAATTCACAATTCTATTAATAATTAAAAACAAAAGCAATGAAGAAAATTCTATTTTTACTGCTCACTATCATTACGGTATGCAGTTGCTACAATGACGATGATCTCTGGGATAAAGTCAATGATCTCGACGGACGAGTAGAAACACTAGAAACAACAGTCAAGAAAATGAACTCTGAAATTACAACTTTACAGAGTTTGGTAGACGCATTAAATCAAGGGAAAGTAATCACCAACACGGAACAGACATCTGATGGCTACACATTAACTTTCAGTGATGGAAGCACCGTATCTATCAAAAATGGAAAGAATGGTACAGATGCTCCTGTGATTGGAGTGAAAGCTGACGAAGACGGAATATATTACTGGACCATTACTACCAACGGTACTACAGAATGGCTGCCGGATGCAACTAACAAGTTAAAAGTGACAGGTACAACTCCAGTTATGGGAGTTGACAGTGACGGATACTGGACCGTTGATACAGGCGAAGGAGCCAAACGTATTAACGGAACAGACGGAAAACCTGTGAAAGCGGAAGGACAAGACGGAGACTCTTTCTTCAAATCTGTTACAGTTAATGACAATCATGTACTAGTTACTCTTGCAGATGGAACGTCGTTCACATTGCCCAAAGGGGAAACATATACATTTGACATTGCCAATAGGGATTATACCTTGTTCTCGTCTAATGAAACAAGGACGTATCTTCTTACAACTGCCAATATAGACGACGCAACATTAATTGCTATTCCGCAAGGATGGACAGCGGTTCTTAATGATAAAGACTTAAGAATCACAGCTCCGGCAGTTTCAGGTGATGATGTCAAAGATGGTGAACTTAAAATACTTGTCACTCCGTCCAAAGCTTTCGGTAAAGTAATAAAAATGCAATTAAGAGCAGTGCGTGAAGCACACTTCTTGACATTCGAGGATGTTGATTATAAAGGTGATGCTAACATGGTAGGAGAAAGAAACTGGTCATCATTAATTGACAGCCAACAATATGGTGGCCCACTACTTTATCCTAAGAATAACCAACTCTATAACTGGAGTGATGCAAACAACACTTTTCTTGCTTCCGAACTTCCTAACGGATGGGGTGATTACCAATACTGGGGTGGCGGACACGCAATTTCCAATTATCTGGATATGGATCTTACTCATGGAGACTTCCAGCACCAACTAGCCGTTTATTATCAGGATGCAAAAACTGGTTTTGGAGGACATAATGGTTCCAAAAACTTCTGCGTACATTACGGCTATGCAGACAATTCCGGATATGCCAACGGTCCATTACCCTATATTTACTTTGGAGACGGAGTTGCTCGTGTAGTTGACCACATGTATGTGACTATGACGACCTACCTAGCCAACTGTGTGGCCAACGGTAACGGTTTGACCGCACCCGCAGGCAAAGATGATTGGGTGAAACTGGTTGCTATCGGTTATGATGAAGATGGAAAAGAAGTAGCTACACGTCCGGAATTTTATTTGGTTGGAGCCGAGGGTAATATACTTGAATGGACAAAATGGGATTTATCCGCATTAGGCAAAGTGGTCAAAATAGACTTTAATGTCACTGGAAGTAATGATAACGGATATGGTTTCAGCCAACCTGCCTATTTTGCTTATGATGATGTAGCAGTGAGATTCTAATGAAACATATTATACTTTTTTTATTTGTTCTGTTAGCATTAATATCATGCGTGAAAGAAGAGGAGGACTCTCCTCTTCTTTCCGCTCCTGTCATTACCTTGAAAGAAGAATCCCCCATCTATAAAACAAAAATTGGTCGGGAGATAACCATCGCTCCCATTTATGAAAATACCGATTCGGAAACGACCTTTAACTGGACAATAGATGGAAAGAGTATCTGTACCACTTCCACCCTGACATTTTCAGCCGATGAAGCAGGCAGGTATTTCATTCTGATTTCTGCCACCAATGCCGGAGGGACAACAGAAAAGGAGATACGTATCGATGTCTTTCAACTTGATGTACCTACTATCTCTATTGCGGATGCCGACAAAGGTTTCAAAGTGCTTCAAGGCTCTGAACTAACCATTACACCTATAGTAGATTCTTTTCTGGAAACCAGTTACTCCTGGCAAATAAACGGTGAAGATATTTCGAACGAATTAACCTGTACTCTCCCCACAATCGAGCTTGGCGAATATCAGGTTCGTTTTGCTACTCACAATGAAGATGGCGATGACGAAGTAACTTTCAAAGTAGAAGTTTGTTCACCGGATCAAGTAGATTTCAGCTGGACATTCCTGCAAACGGAATATAACATGTCAGTCGGCAGAACTATCCGTATCAGACCGGTTGACGTGAATAATGCACTGGATGCAGTCTATACATGGACTGTGGACAATGAACAAGTGCAATCCGGAGAAAATGATACTTATCTATTTACATCCGAACAGCAGGGAGAACACACGGTAAAGGTAGAAATGAGGAACTCATATATACTCGCTACGCAAACATTAAAAATCAATGTTTGCTCTCCGGCAGGAACATACCAGCGCAAGATTAGCGCCACAAGTTCTGCGTCAATGAACAAAGTATATGAATATTTACCGGCTCCCGGTCAATTCATCAATGAAAACCATACCACAACAACTATGGCAGAAGCCTGCACCTATGCAGAAGACCGAATCAATCAGACAGCTTATGTTTCCCTAGGCGGATTCGGTGGATACATCATCGTTGGATTCGATCATAGCATCGTGAATGATGGAGATTACAACATCGCTATTACAGGAAATGCTTTTGATGGTTCGTCAGAACCGGGAATTGTATGGGTAATGCAGGACGAAAATGGTGATGGGTTACCTAATGACACTTGGTATGAATTGCGCGGATCCGAATATGGGAAAGCCGAAACCTGGCAGGATTATGCCGTCACCTATCATAAACCAACCGGTATTCAGCTTCCCACCCCATGGACAGACAATCATGGTCAAAGTGGTTCTATTGATTATCTGGGCGCTTTTCACTGGCAAGATTATTATTATCCCGCCTGGGTAAAGGAAAAACAATATACTTTGCGAGGTACTCGCCTGAAAGAGCGTAATTACGATCAATCCGGTAATGGTACTTATTGGGTAAATGATAGTTATGAATGGGGATATGCTGATAATTTCAGCGCCATTGATCGTCTGACAGATGATGACAACTATAATGCCGGACCGTCTGACAATCATTTCAAGATATCCCATGCTGTAACTTTCGACGGTAAGGATGCAAACCTGAAGTACGTTGATTTTATCAAAGTACAAGTGGGTGTTAATAGTAAAAGCGGTTGGCTGGGTGAAATATCCACTGAAGTTTTTGGAATAAAGGATTTCAACATGCTCAAATAATTGATAGAATATACATAAGAGATTCTTTTCCCTATTAAATATAGAGATAAAAATTACCAAATGGTAATTTTTATCTCCTCTCATAACCCTACCTTTGTCGCCATTTTCAACAACAAAGGTAGAAAATTATGAAAGATAGTATTGATTTCGGCAGTATGAACATCTCCACGTTGTTCCGTAAGTTACTAATTCCTACGGTACTTGGGATGGTATTCTCGGCTCTGTTCGTTATTACGGACGGGATATTTGTAGGAAAAGGAATTGGCAGTGACGCACTGGCAGCAGTAAATATCACTGCACCGCTTTTTATGATTGCAGCGGGGATTGGACTGATGTTCGGAGTGGGAGCTTCGGTAGTGGCTTCCATTCATTTATCTCAGGGAAAACGCAAAGTGGCAAGTATTAATATCACTCAGGCAATTGCTTTTTCCGCATTGCTCATACTTATCCTGTCTGCTCTGTGCCTTTATTTTATAGAGCCATTAGCCAAATTATTGGGTAGTTCGGACCGATTGTTGCCGTTAGCCGTAGAATATATGGCATGGTACATTCCTTTTCTCGTATTCTACGAAGTCTTAAATATAGGTATGTTCTGCATCCGTCTGGACGGTTCACCCACCTATGCCATGATGTGTAATGCGGTTGCAGCCATACTCAATATCATACTGGATTATATATTCATCTTCGAACTTGGTTGGGGAATAATGGGAGCAGCTTTTGCCACCAGTCTGGGGACTGTTGTGGGAGGGTTGATGACACTGATTTATCTGCTCCGTTTCTCTCGTACCCTCCATCTATGCCGGATAAAGTTAAGTATCAAAAATCTGTTACTGACTCTTCGTAACATCGGTTATATGATTAAACTGGGAAGTTCTGCTTTTATTAGTGAAGCCTCCATTGCCTGTATGATGTTTCTGGGGAACTACGTTTTCATCCACCATCTCGGTGAAGACGGAGTAGCTGCATTTAGTATTGCCTGTTACTTCTTCCCTATCATCTTCATGGTCTATAATGCCATTGCACAATCCGCACAACCCATTATCAGCTATAACTTCGGAGCCGGACAGCCCGAGCGTGTACGAAAGACACTGCATCTCGCCATTCGGACCGCTTTAATCTGCGGTATCAGCTTTTTCATTCTTACCGTACTATGCTGCCAAGACATTGTTTCGCTATTCATTGACCGCAGCTACGCTGCATTCGATATAGCAGTAAACGGGCTTCCTTATTTCGGAGTAGGATTCATTTTCTTTGCCGTCAACATGATTGGCATTGGTTATTATCAAAGCGTTGAAAGAGGTCAGCGAGCAACAATTATCACCCTTCTCCGGGGAGTAGTGTTTATGTTGATCGGATTCTTTGCGCTCCCTCCGGTATTGGGTATACCGGGTATCTGGCTAGCCGTACCATTGGCAGAGTTATTAACCACTTTCTATATTTTCGGAATTTATTTGAAAGATCGTTTCATTGTCTGCCGACGATAAGTATCTTTGCAATATGAGAACATTCATTGAAAAACTTTGCGATAGATACAAGGTATCTGAAACCGATGTACAGTCTCTACTGAACTATATGGAAGAGGTACATTTCAAAAAAAGAGATTTAATAGTACGCGAAGGGACAAAGAACTGTAATCTTTATTTTATCAAGACAGGAATATGGCGAGCCTATTATCATAAAGACGGAGTGGATACTACCATCTGGTTTGCTTCAGACGGAGAAGCTGCTTTCTCCGTCTGGGGCTATGTAGATAATGCCTACTCATTAATAAATATTGAGGTCATGTGTGACAGTGTGGCCTATTGTATTTCCCGAACAGCTCTGAATCAGCTATTCGCCTCATCCATCGGACTCGCTAATTTGGGGCTCCGCCTCATGGATCATCAGTTTCTTCAACAGGAGAACTGGCTTATCAGCTCGGGAAGCCCACGGGCTAAAGAACGCTATCTCAACCTTATCAAAGAGACTCCTGAATTATTGCAATATGTACCTTTAAAACATATTGCGTCTTACTTGTGGATAACTCCGCAGTCGCTAAGTAGGATTCGGGCGAAGATAGCATCTTCTTCTCTTTAATAGACGCCTCTAAAAGAAGTGGTTCTGTCAACATGATTAGTTATAACAGAACCACTACTCGGCATTATTCCAATCACTTAATAGAGAAATAACAACTGTTTTATTTCAATTATAAATCTGAGTCCGGAGCCAAATATTTAAGTTTTCCCCACGATTTATTGGGTTCATTGCCTAACCATAGCTCAAGCTTTCCTCCTTTCGTAAAGTCTGCATGATTAAATTGTGCATAATTCCATTCCATACCGTTCAATTGCGCACGTTGGATATAACAATTTTCAGCAGAATTATTGTGGGTAGTTATAGTAAATGTACTTCCTTCATAATAATCCCCATTCAGTTTGATTGTGATCTTATCAAAAATAGGTGAAGTAATATCGTAGTATGGAGTATCAGATTCCGTACCTGTTACACTAAATAGTCCAAGTGCCATCAATGCACTGACCCCTCCCATTTGACCTTCATCTTCATCATGACCACCGTACCCTTTATCTGGAGTAATTCCTCCATACGCACGTTCTTTTACCTGACGTACCCAATATTGTGTCAACCAAGGTTTTCCACCATAAGCAAAGATGTGTGCGTTAGAACATCCGGGCTGATTAGCATAACTTACGTATCCTCCACTGTAAGCATAAACAAAATCTAAATCTCTTGCCTGCTCAAATGCGAAATTTAATTTCTCGCAAAACTTATCTGCTCCTCCCATCATCTTTACCAGCTTAGGCAGTTCATGAGACAAAGACCATGTGGCCTGCCAGGAATTCGCTTCCACCCAACCGTTTCCACTCAATGCATCCTGATGCAGCCATTCACCATTTCTCTTTTTCGGAAATACCAAGCCCAGTTCCGCATTGAATAAAGGAGTCCATGCTCGTGAGCGTTTTTCAAACATACGTGCATCCGAGTGTTTTCCCAACCTTGCAGCCATCCGGCTTGCTCCCCAATCTTGAAATGCCCATTCCAGAGTTTTACTTGCATTGTCCGGACAATAACCATGACTGATATAAAACTTTAAATCATCAGCACTCTCATAGCTCATCATTCCGCCAGGCATATGATTACGTTTTATGACATCAAATGTATGCAAAGGATCGGCTTTTTTCATAATTCCTTTCATATATGTACTTACCAGCAAGCTGGTAGCCGGACAACCGCTCATAATAAATGAATATCCACCCGAACATGCCCCACGAGGCAACAGCTTACCATTATCAGCATACTGAACTAAACAAGCAGATAAATCATCCATGACTTCGGGCCATGCCAGACCCCATAATACGTTTAAATTCCAGTGTGTCAACCAAAGCCCGTCAAAGCCATACATATTAAACTTAGGTTTTCCATCCGCCGTAAGTGGAAGACGACGTACCTTCATAGGTTCAGACGTACGTTTATTGACGTATTTATTTCCGGCATAATCCGGATAATAGCCATTCACATCATTTATTTTATGTCGCCCTAGCAATACATGCCAAAGGTCAGTGTAGAATTTGATGCGTTGAGCATCCGTACCACCTTCAACAGCTATACGTCCTAAAGCCTCATTCCAGACAGAACGGGTTTCTTTACATACCTTGTCAAAATCCCAATGGTTCAGTTCCGCATCCATATTGGCTATTGCATTGTCTACGCTTGTATATGAGAATGCCATTTTAAAAAGCAACTCTTCAGCATTCAATTGTCCAAAGTTCAAAACCATACCGGTAGCATTCCCCGCAATAGCCTCAACATCGGGCAAGACACCTTTCTCATTCCATCCGTCAATGCTTTTTATGGGACGGTTACAATCTAGTACAAAGCTTATTTTTATGCTGTCAGGACCACCCCAAAAGCGTTCTGTCGTGAAAAATTCTCCTACAACACGTGTATTGCTGACACGCAGTAAGGTAGCTTTATCCATAGAGCAATTCCCTAAAACACTACCTACATCCACCAATAATTTGGCATTTACATTTTCGGTATAATTCAAACGGTAGAATGTAGCCCGCTCTGTTGCCGTATACTCCACCCAAGTCTTATACCGGTCCAAATACAGACGATGATAGCCTGGCTGAATTATTTCACTTTCATGTTTAAAAGGTGATTTCCATCCTGCCATACCTTCAGTAGGATTTATTTCCCCTACAACCGGCATAATGTTCGGACCGGAAATCATCCATTCATTTATTTGAGAGAATCCTAAGATATCCGGAAAATTATAATTATATCCGCCACCTCCCTGATTTTTATTGCGGGTGAAAGCATGAGCAGCCACCATACCAAAGGGACGTCCGCCCGGAGTACAGAAAAACCACCGTCCCCGGGTAGTTTCAATATAAGGGTCAACCCACTCTACATAGTCAGTTTGATTACCATGTGCGGCAAAAACTTCGATTTCAGACAACCCCAAATTCTTTCCATTCCCATCTGTTGCCTCAAAACGAATCCATTTCACCTTTTTCTTAGGGAAAGAGATACTTTTCGGGCTTCCATCATTGGGAATAGCTGTTACACTAAGCTGAGATCCATCACTGAAATGAAGAGTTCCACCGGCAAGGTGTTCAGCAAGAGATACCCGGTCATACAGCACCACTCGATCCACACACACTTCTTCATCCCATTCCAACTGTGCCCACGGGGTATACATGACTCCCCACGATGTAACACTTCCCTTGCAAGCCCACTCGCCCTTATCATCATACATTATTTTACCGTCAACCAGGTTGTCGGCAGCATAATTCTCATTCAACACATTAGATACCGTGACATGCGCCCGTGGGGCTATATTATCTTGTGCTGCCTGAAGTACAAGAATATTGCTGCACCATATAGCAGCTACTAGCAATCCTTTTATTATGTTTTGATTCATCATTATATTTTTATTTATTATATGTCTGCTCTCCACATTTCCGTTCTCCTACCGCAAAAGCACAATAGGTGAGATACAACACACAAAGTAAAATGACAATAACTCCAGCCGTAATTCCGGCGTTATCTATTGCAAACCCAATAACAGGAGTTACCACTCCCCCTCCGGCTACAGCCGTCAGCATTAACCCGGAAATCTGATTCATTTTTGTGGGACACTCTTGAAATGCCATCGAGTAAATAATAGAAAATACAGACGAAGCAAAAAAGCCAATTCCGCCAATACATAATAGACTAACAGCGGGATTCTGAACACTAATCAATAATACAAGCATCATGATACATGCCAGAATATTGACTTTGAAATAGCGGGCACCTGCAATGCGGGTCAGCAAGAAAGCACCGAGAAGAGCACCAACCGTTCTACTAAAGAAATATACTTGTGGAGCAAACTTCACTTGTTCCGCAGTCCAATCATACCGGATGCTCATTAATTTTGAACTGACATAATTTGTAGCGACATCCACACCTACAATAAAGAATATTCCCAAAAAAAGAATGAGTATGGTTCTATTTTTCAGCAGGTTGAAAGAATCAGAAACAGATACTTTACTCTCTTCCACCTGCTCTCTCCGAATGGGAGTAAACGTCAACCATAAAGCAAAGAATAATGTAATAGCGCCTAAAATGGGGAAACAATAATACCATTTATCATCACCAAAATGCAGGGTAGCAAATAATACAATTTCAGGACCTACCAACGAAGAGACAGCCTTGATAACCTGTCCGGCCGTCAGACTGCTAGTCAATAGCCGAGGGCTGGAAATAACATTATTCAATAACGGATTTAAAGAGATCTGTAATATGGCGTTCCCTATACCTAGCAAAACATACGCAATAACACATGTTACACTACTGTAGACCAACAATGGCAAAAACATCCCAACAACTGTTACCGCCATACTGGCGAGTACTGTATTTTTCCGTCCGTATTTACTCATTCTGTTACCAACAGGAATCCCTAAAAATAGAAACCAGATAAATACCATTGAAGGAACAAAACCTGTCATAGTTGGAGACCAATTAAAGCTCTTCTGCATATAGTCGGATGAAATACCGACTATATCACAGAATCCCATAACAAAAAAAGCGGCAAGCACGGGAATGGCTTTCAAATAAGAGTTATTCTTTACCATAACTATCACTTTAATATATGATCTACGGGTACCCAGAAGAAACGAGGCTGGTACAATGATGCCTTCTCAAATACCTTCTTCAAATCATAGGTATTAACGTTATAACACATCAATATTTTATCATTTTTCATGTATTGAGGATGTACCATTGTATTATAAGTCATCATACTGTCTTTTTCAAAATTAGGTTCATCGACCGTATAGAGCAATTTCTCATGACTAAATGCACCTTCAGGGCTGTCGGCAATATAGGAATAAATTTCTTTGGCATTTCCCGAACGATTTTGGGAAACCAACACAATTTTTTCATTTAGACTAAATACATTGAATTGCTCAGAGATATTTTTCTGAAGTCCTTCAAGTTTCGCTGTTTTAGTAGCATCCGCCTGCCAGCTAGCCCCATCCCAATACACAAAGTTCGCCAGCTTATTATCAACCAATTCAGCCTTCGCCACATGAACAACTGCCTTTGCTCCTGTCGAGTCCGACTTTGTTCCGTAAATGTAGATTGCATTTTGATAAGGCATCACTGCATGTCCATAGTGTACACCATTCTGATTGGCAGCAGGGATATTCATCTTATCAATGATCTTCATGGTTTTCACATCCAGACGAAAATAGTCACAACACATATATTCAAAACCAAAAGATCCCTCACCCACTTTCCTGAACTTGGACATGAACAAATGAAGAATACCATCTTTCACAAATCCATCTCCAGGCCAATACCAACGGGGTGAATCCCCATCCTGCTCTGCCAGTATATATGCAGAAGGATTCTTCAAATCACCACTATACAAGGTCTCCAGTTCTCCTTTCTCATTGATAATCGTAAAAGTGTTACCCATCACAAATTTAGAGTCTTTACTCCTTTTATCATCGACAACATCTCCAAAAAACGAGTCACCCCACATAAAAAGATTCCGTCCATCCTTCAAGTCTATTGATATAGCACCGTCACCTCCTGTCACTCCACCGCCAAGTCCGGGCATCAACCGTGTACACCACATTGAATCCAGTTCGACTTCCATCTGTGTTACAGATGACTTATTGTTGTTTTGGCAAGATACAAATAATGTACAGGCCAACAAATAGATAAACTTATTCATAATTCTATCTTTTTGGTTATTGTCCATAGCCTTCATTCTGCGTAATCATGTTTTGTGACAGGTCTATTTCTCTTTGAGGAATAGGAAATTTCACATGGTATTCTTTAGGAGTAGATTCCGGTTTGGCAGCCTTTATGATAGACACAAATTCTTGCGGTGTACACATCCTGGTCAAATCAAACCAACGATGTCCTTCCATCACAAATTCATGACGATACTCATTCAATACGGCCTTCTTAAATCCCTTATAGTCAGTAGGTACAGCCGTGGTCAGTCCGGCACGGTTCCTTACAGCATTAATTGCGATTACCGCCTCCTCATTAGCTCCTTGATTTATTTCATTCAAAGCTTCGGCTATAATCAAATACATCTCTGCTGTACGAATTGCCGGAAATATAGCCTCTGTATTATTCCCTTTAGGTTCGGCTTGACTATCCCAATACTTAAAAACATAGGGCTTATCGAAATCCTTAATGCTACCATCACTATAAGTAAATTCTGCTGGTCAAAGCTATTCCATAAATCTTCGGTAGCATTTTCCCATCCTTGGGCATTGCTTACTCCGTCAAGGGCAGGCAATAAACGTACCAAAAACTGTGCACCTTTCCAACCTTCACTCAACGTTGCGCTAAAGTTTACTCCCCAGATTATTTCCGTATTAAAACGATTGGCCACTTTAAATAAATCACCGTAGTTTTCAAGCATAGGGAAATTCGGGATGACAGATTTAGCCTTGTCTACAGCAAGCTGGTAATGCTCCTGACTATGATGTTCTGCTGCATAAGTTAGATAAACCCTGGCTAACAAAGCTGATGCAGATGCAGGATAAGGTCTTCCTCCGCCAAAGCGTTCAGTGTACTTCAAATCGGTTTCAGCAGTCTTAAGATCCGAAAAGATCAATTCATAAATTGTCTCTTTGGAGGTCCGGCTAGTTGCATCTTCCTCTGCACTTTCAACATTATGTTCGCGTAAAGGAACATCACCAAACATCCGGATCAAATCAAAATACATCATTGCTCTAAAGAATTTTGCTTCGGCCACCAACTGATTTCTTAAAGTCACATCCATATCAATAGATGGAACTTTATCAATCACGACATTACAACATTTTATCGTTTGATAAAAATCTCTCCACAGCAATTCTACAGGCTGATTATATTGGTCTATTTGCATATTTTCCACCGATTGGTAGTCAATGCTGGTCTGATTAGTTTCCGAATTATCAGCAAACATATCCTGAAGAACCCAATAATCATTGTAGAAAGTACCACCATAGTTTTTATCCCATAACCCATTCGGAGCATATCCGATAATCAAATAATCATAAATAGCATTGGTGGCGGATATAGCATGCTGAGCTGTTTTATAATATCCTTCACTTGTAATATTCCCTTTAGGCACTTCGTCGAGGAAATCCGAACAAGCAGTGAACATGAATGCTCCACTCAATAAAATGCTTAATATGTATTTTTTCATAATCTATTCTTTTTTAAAAATTCATTCTTAAACCAAACTCATACGATTTAGACATCGGATAAGAACCATAATCAGCTCCCATTGAAAGATTGTCGTTAGAAAAACGACTTACCTCAGGATCATATCCGGAATAATTGGTGAACGTATAAATATTCTTTAATCCGGCAAAGATTGTAAGTCCCTCACAATAAAATTTCTGAAGGATGCTTTTGGGGAAAGTATAACTTAACGTGATATCTTTTATTCTGAGATATGAACCGTCTTCCACATAATGATCGGACAAAATAGTACCAGATGATTTAGTCGTGGCACGAGGATATTTATTAGTAGGATTCTCAGGAGTCCATC
>ERZ772878.1096-NODE-1096-length-15737-cov-4.01294_pt1 | contig 15737 bp, 10 predicted proteins | sample MGYA00580578_ERZ772878 | MGnify/ENA primary metagenome ERZ772878 (study PRJEB29015, sample SAMEA2737686) | human gut metagenome | biome: human gut; feature: human-associated habitat; material: faeces | place: China | collected 2012 ...
TGCTGAGGCAACGGTGCTGAAAGCCGAAAACAGGTAAAAAAAGAAACTATTGCCGACCCGCAAAAAATAAAACAGAGCAAACAAAAATGGGGCTGTTGCAAAATAGCCCCAACGAAAAAAATGAGATAGACTTCCCCGAAAGGGGCTGCCTATCTCATTTTTTGTTGTAAGCTGAAACTGCAATGGACCAACTACAACAGAAACGGTGATCTTCTGAGCGCCGCATAGGAAATAAGGAAGTTTGCAAGCCAACCTGCCGGGACTGCAAGCCAAACAAAAGCAATGCCAAAACGCGGTGCACAAATCAAAGCAACAGACAAGCGGATCGCAAGGTTTACCATATTTGCAATAAGAAACGGCCGCATGATTCCAAGTCCGCGAAGAACGCCATCCGTTGCCATCTTGATACCCATGAAGATGAAAAAGTAACCAAGCCATCTCATATAATCACCGGACACCTGATAGGCCAACGCGGTTCCGTCTTTTCCCAAGAACAACGAGGAGATCTGTGTGTGCAGTGTTTCAATGACCACGAAAGCAAGAACTGCAAAGCATAGATCCAACACCAGTGCAGCATGATAACCTTTTTTGATACGCTCAATTTTCTTTGCGCCAAGATTCTGGGATACAAACGGCGAAACTGCATTGCCGATGGATACGAAGATCAGCGAAAAAACATTTTCTACCCGCATCGTTGCCGCATACCCGGCAAGTGCCTGTGTGCCGAAGGGATTTACCACTGCCTGCACGATCATCATACCAATAGACACGGTGGACTGCTGCAAAACCGATGGTACCGCAATGCGAAGCATGGAATACAGCTCCTGCCGGTCGAACCTGCTAAAGGAGCTCTTGTATTGCCGCATCCGAGACAGAAAGATCAAAAACGAAAACACGGCAGAAATTCCTTGTGCGATCAAGGTCGCAAGGGCTGCGCCAAACACCCCCAGACCAAGACCGGCCACCATCCAGAGATCCATAAAAATATTCAGGATAGATGAGAATATCAGCAGTCCCAACGGAATTTTGGATTCACCGATGGAAGTGAACATGGTGGAAAGAATGTTGTACATGAAGAGAAACGGGAAACCCACAAAGTAGACACGCAGATACAATACTGCTTCTTCCAATATATCGGCAGGGGTCTGTAATCCGCTCATCATGAAATGGGAAAAGCAAAAGCCAAAGACACCAAGGACAGCGCTTAAGATCAAAAAGCTGATCAGGGACGTTGACACAATGGTTTTCATTCTGCCATAATTTTTTGCACCAAAACAGCGGCTTACAAGCACACCTGCGCCCACACCAGCACCAAGCGCCACACAAATAAAAACATTGGTCAGTGCAGCACAAGCACCAACAGCCGCAAGTGCCGAGGAGCCAACAAATTGACCAACGATTATGGAATCGGCCATATTGTATACTTGTTGAAAAAAGCTGCCAAGGATCATCGGCATCGCAAAAACAGTCAGCGCTTTAAGGGGTGGATCTGTAATCAAATATTCATCTTTCGACACGATTATATTCCTTCTCAAAATCGTTTATCGCAAATTTTATCGCAAGTCAAGAAATCAGTGCAGCATTCAAACGGCATCTTTGCGATATGCAATTCACCGCTGCTGCATTAAAAAGTTGAATTGCTATCAGTTGAAGCGTTAAGTCTCCACACCCTCGAACTGGCTGTTGTAGAGCTTGGCGTAGAAGCCGCCCTGCGCCAGCAGGGTATCGTGGTCGCCCTGCTCCACGATGTGGCCGTCCTTCATCACGAGGATGACGTCGGCCTCCCGGATGGTGGAAAGGCGGTGTGCCACGATGAAGCTGGTGCGGCCCTGCATCATCCGGGCAAAGGCTGCCTGGATACGCACCTCGGTGCGGGTGTCGATGGAGGAAGTGGCCTCGTCCAGGATCAGCATCGGGGGCAGACAGAGCATCACGCGGGCGATGCAGAGCAGCTGCTTCTGGCCCTGGCTGATATTGCCGCCGTCCTCGGCGATGACGGTGTCGTAGCCCTCGGGCAGGCGGCGGATGAAGCTGTCGGCGTGGGCAGCCTTGGCCGCAGCCACCACCTCGTCGAGGGGGGCGTCCGGCTTGCCGTAGGCGATGTTCTCCCGCACGGTGCCGGCCCGGAGCCAGGTATCCTGTAACACCATGCCGTAGCTGCCGCGCAGGGAGGCGCGGGTCACGTCCCGGATGTCGGTGCCGGAGACTTTGATGGAGCCGCCGTTGACATCATAGAACCGCATGAGCAGATTGATGAGGGTGGTCTTGCCGCAGCCGGTGGGGCCGACGATGGCGATGCGCTGGCCGGGCTTGACGTCCAGAGACAGGCCCTCGATGAGCGGGCGGTCGGGCAGATAGCGGAAAGAGACGTCCTTGATCTGGACGTGGCCGTCCGGCACGAGCTTTGCGGCGTTCTCCGCTTCGGGGGTCTGGTCTTCGGCGTCCAGCAGCTCGAACACGCGGGCTGCGCAGGCCAGAGCGTTCTGCAGCTCGGTCACGACGCCGGAAATTTCGTTGAAGGGCTTGGTGTACTGGTTGGCGTAGTTCAGGAAGATGCTCAGCTGGCCGATGGTGATGCCTCCGGCTACGGCATAGATCGCGCCCACGAGGCCGACGCCTGCGTAGACGATGTTGTTGACGAAGCGGGTGGCGGGGTTGGTCATGCTGGAGAAGAAGATGGCCTTCAGGCTCACGTTTTGCAGTCGGCCATTCACCTCGTCAAAAGCCTCGAGGCTCTGGGCCTCGTGGCCGAAGGCCTGCACGACCTTCTGACCCTCTATCATCTCGTTGACAAGGGCAGTCTGCTCGCCGCGCACGGTGCTCTGGCCCTGGAAATACTTGTAGCTGCGCTTTGCGAGAAAGCTGGCGACAACGAGGCTCAGGGGGGTGATGCAGACCACCACCAGCGTGATGGGGATGTTCTGCTGCAGCATGAAGAGCAGGGTGCCGAGGATGGTCAGCACACCCGAGAACAGCTGGGTGAAGCCCATCAGCAGGCCGTCCGCGAAGGTATCCACGTCGGCCACCATCCGGCTCACGATGTCGCCGGAAGGATGGCTGTCGAGGTAAGAGAGGGGAAGGGTCTGGATCTTCCGCATGGCGGCGTTGCGCAGGTCACGGCTGACTGCGAAGGTGATGCGGTTGTTGCAGACGCTCAGCAGCCACTGCGCAAAGGCGGCGACAACAGCCACCACGATGATCTCGTAGATGATGCGCAGCACGCCCGCGAAGTCCACGGCACCTTTGCCCAGCATCATGTCGATGGCATTGCCGCAGAGGATGGGGATATACAGCTGGGCCGCCACGCTCACAGCGGCCACGATGAGGCTGCACACCACGAAGAAGCCGTAGGGCTTGATCTTCTGCAGCACCCGGGTCATGGTGGCCTTCTGCTGTTCAGGGGTCAGCTTGCTTTTTGCTTTTGCACTCATTTCTGCGCATCCCCTTTCTTGAACTGGCTCTCGTAAATTTCCCTGTAGACGGGGCAGCTTTCCAGCAGCTCGGCGTGACGGCCAAGGCCCACCATGCGGCCATCGTCCAGCACGATGATCTGGTCGGCGTGCTGCAGGCTGGCGGCGCGCTGGCTGACGATGAAGACGGTCAGATCGCCCGGAAGAGCGGCCAGAGCCTTGCGCAGGGCCGCGTCGGTGGCGTAGTCCAGTGCGCTGGCGCTGTCGTCGAGGATGAGGATGTCCGGCTTGCCCACAAGAGCGCGGGCGATGGTCAGACGCTGTTTCTGACCGCCGGAGAGGTTGCGTCCGCCCTGCTCCACCGGCTCGTCGAGGCCGAGGGGCTTGGCTTTCACGAACTCCGCAGCCTGTGCCGTTTCCAGCGCAGCCCAGAGGTCGGCGTCGGAGGCATTCTGGCTGCCCCAGAGCAGGTTCGAGCGGATGGTGCCGCCGAAGAGCTGGGCCTTCTGCATGACCACAGCCACCTTGCCGCGCAGGTCGGCGCGAGGGTACTGCCGGACCGGTCGGCCCATGATCTCCACACTGCCCTCGGTGGCGTCGTAGAAGCGGGGGATGAGGCTGATGAGGCTGGATTTGCCGCTGCCGGTGCCGCCGATGACGCCGATGGTCTGGCCGCGCCTGACGGTGAAATTGATGTCGGAGAGGCTGGGTGCGCCTGCGCCCTTGTAGGTCAGGCTCACATGGTCGAAACGGACGGCGTCGCCGGCCTTTTCCGCCGGAACATTGCCGGTGAGCTCAGCCGGGAACTCCATGCCGGGCTTTGTGTCCAGAACCGCCTGCACACGGCCTGCACAGGCCAGAGCCTTGCTCACCTGAACGATGAGGTTGGCCAGCTTGACCAGCTCGACCAGGATCTGGTTCATATAGTTGACCAGCGCGATGACGTCGCCGGAGGCCATGTCCCCGATGTTGATCTCGATGCTGCCCACATACAGCAGCGCCACGATGGCGAGGTTGATGATAACGTAGGTCAGCGGGTTCATCAGGGCGGAGATGTGGCCCACGTGGAGCTGCATTTTGGTCAGCAGCTCATTGGCGTCCTCGAAGCGGTCCACCTCGCTCTTTTCCTTGTCGAAGGCGCGGACGACGCGCACGCCGGTCAGGTTTTCGCGGGTGAGGCCAAGGACCCGGTCGAGGCGGGTCTGCACCGACTTATAAAGCGGACGGGTGATGACCATGACGCCGAAGACCACGACGCTCAGCAGCGGGATCGCCACCACGAAGATGAGGGCGGCGCGGAAGTTGACCGTAAAGGCCATGACCATAGCGCCAATCACCACGAAGGGGCTGCGCAGGAACAGACGGAGGAAGAGGTTCAATCCGCTCTGCACCTGATTGACGTCGCTGGTCATCCGGGTGATGAGGGTGCTGGTGCCCATGGTGTCCATCTCGGAAAAGCTCAGAGTCTGGATGTGCTCAAACAGCGCATGACGCAGACCGGTGGAATAACCCACGGCGGCTTTGGCCGAGAAGTATTGGGCCGTCAGGCTGCACGTGAGGCCGACGATGGCCAGAAGCAGCAGGATGCCGCACCGCACGAGGATGTAGTGGAAATCGTGGGCCGCGATACCCACGTTGACGATGTCGGCCATCACAAGCGGCACGAACAGGTCAAACGTAGCTTCCAGCATCTTGAAAAGCGGTGCAAGCACGCTCTCGCGCTTGTAGTCGCTGAGATAGCGAAGCATTTTGTTCAAGACTCGATACTCCCTTTCTTTGATACATTTAGTTGAGACGCTCCTTATTATAGCGCACTCCCAATAGGAATGCTATGTTTTTGCCGAAGAAAACCGGCTCTGGAAGCAGATTTCGGCTCCGGAGATTGAGAAAACCGGAAAATCCTGCTATACTGGAAGGGAATCTCAACGGAAAGAATGGTGGATGCAATGGCAAAAGATGGTGCGGCACGGCTGCGGCTGCGCCCGGTGGGCGCGGCAGACCGCAAAAAGCTGCCGGAATACGGGCCGCTGGGTACGGGCTGTCCGGCGATAGAGCGGGCTGTGGCAGCGCTCTATAAGGGCCAGAACGAGGAGAGCTTCTGGGCGCTGATGAACGCCATCAACTATGCCCTCGAGCTGGACACCAGGGTCCTGGTGCCGCTGGAAGCTGCGTCCGACCAGCCGGACGGGGCCGCCCCGTGGGCGGAGCATCCTGTCCCGGCGGAGAAAGCGAAAGACCTGCAGCCCTGGACCCTGCGCACCCAGAAGGGCCGGTGCTACCTGCCGGTGTTCACTTCCGTGAAGATGGCAGAGGCCGATAAAGGCACGGCCAGCCGCCCCATGGCGGAACGGCTTCTGGCTTCCGCCATGCAGATGGCGCTGGACTCCGACAACATCGACGGCGTGGTCATCGACCCGTGGACCAGCTCTGCCACGCTGGACTGCTCGCTTTTGAACGGTCTGCTCCACGCCAGCCACGACACCGATGAGCCGGGCGAAGCGGAGCTGCGGGCCGGCAACCATGCCATGGCCGAGGAACGCTGGGACGACGCGATGCACTATTATCAGCTCTCTGCCGAAGAGGGCTGCGCCGAGGGCCTTGCCATGATGGGCGAGATGCTCTACGAGGGCCGGGGCTGCCGCAAGAGCCCTGCACAGGCCCGCAAGTTCTGGAAAAAAGCCGCCGACGCCGGCGATGTGGCCGCATGGGTGGCGCTGGGCGACGATGCCATGGTGCAGGGAAAAGGGGCCGGTGCGGCCCTGCGGGCCTACCGCAAGGCCCAGAAGCTCTGCGCCTCCACCCCCGACATCGCCTATATGCCGCAGGTCTGCCTGCGGGTGGCCCAGTATGAGACCCAGTACATCTCCCGCAAAAAGGCGCTGGCTCAGCTGGCTGAGGCGAAGCAGGGCTTCCTTGTCCGCAAAAAAGAGGGGGACGAGACGGCCCAGAGCTGGCTGGACGAGACGGAGGCCGTCATCCGCCAGCTGCTCGAGAGAGAATGAGCGGAAACACAGAATCTTTACAAATGCTCTAAGAAATCGTCATACGGAACCGATATGATATTGAAGGAAAAATATGCGCGTCGCAAAAACAGAGAGGACGACCAGAATGAGCAAAGTGATCGGTATTGACCTTGGCACCACGAACAGCTGCGTAGCAGTGGTGGAGGGCGGCAAGCCCGTCGTCATCACCAACGCAGAGGGAGAGCGCACCACCCCCAGCGTGGTAGCGTTCACCAAAGACGGCGAGCGTCTGGTGGGCGGCGCGGCAAAGCGCCAGCTTGCCACCAACTCCGGCCGGACGGTGTCCAGCATCAAGCGGCATATGGGCAGCGACTACCGCGTCCACATCGACGGCAGAGACCTGACTCCGCAGGAGATCAGCGCCATGATCCTGACCAAGATACGCCGCGACGCCGAGAGCTACTTGGGTGAGCCGGTGACGGAGGCTGTCATCACTGTCCCCGCTTACTTTGACGACAGCCAGCGCAAGGCCACCCAGGATGCGGGCCGCATCGCGGGCCTGAACGTCCTGCGCATCATCAATGAGCCTACCGCCGCCGCTGTGGCCTACGGCCTTGACAACGAAGCGCCCCAGAAGATCCTGGTCTACGACCTCGGCGGCGGCACCTTCGACGTCTCCATCATCGAGATCGAAGACGGCACCTTTACGGTGCTGGCCACCGGCGGCGATACCCGCCTCGGCGGCGACGACTTCGACCAGCGCATCGTGGAATACGCCGTGGCAGAGTTCAAGAAATCGGACCGCATCGACCTCTCCCGCGACCCCGCCGCCATGGGACGCCTGAAAGAAGAGGCCGAAAAGGCCAAGAAAGAGCTGTCCAGCGCCCTCTCGGCCCAGCTCAATCTGCCCTTCATCGCGGTGGGCAAGGACGGCCCCCACCACCTCGATCTGACCATCTCCCGCCCCCAGTTCGAGATGATGACCGGCGACCTGCTGGCACGGACGGTGGCCCCGGTGCAGAACGCACTGCGGGATGCCGGCATCTCGGCTTCGCAGCTGGGCAAAGTCCTTCTCGTGGGCGGCAGTACCCGGATGCCTGCCGTTGAACGTCAGGTGAAGGAGCTGCTGGGCTGTGAGCCGAGCCACAGCCTCAACCCCGACGAATGTGTGGCCATGGGTGCCGCTGTGCAGGGCGGTCTGTTACAGGGCGGCGGCAAGCTGGCTGGAGCTTCTGGTGCAGCGGCGCAGGGCCTTGTGCTGATGGACGTCACCCCGCTGACCCTCTCCATCGAGACACTGGGCGGCGTGGCGACCCCCCTCATCACCCGCAACAGCATGATCCCCACCCGCAAGAGCCAGATATTCACTACGGCCCGCCCCATGCAGACCAGCGTGGAGATCAACGTCCTGCAGGGCGAGCGGCATTTCGCCCGCGACAATAAGAGCCTCGGCAAGTTCAAGCTGAACGGCATCCGGGCCAGCTTCTCGTCCAAGCCCCAGATCGAAGTCACCTTTGACATCGACGTCAACGGCGTCGTGAAAGTCTCGGCCAAAGACCTCGGCACCGGCCGGGAGCAGAACATCACCATCACCGGCAGCACGAACCTCTCGGAGAATGAGATCCAGCGCGCCATGGCCGACGCGGCCGCCTACGAGGCCGAGGACAGCCGCCGCAAAGAGCGGCTTGACCTCCACAATCAGGCCGAGGTGCTGGCCTACAAGGTGGACGAGGCCCTCTCCAAGTGCAAGAAGGAGCTGGATAAAGAGGAGAAAAACCGCATCAAGGCCGATGTGGCCAACCTCCGCCGCTGCCTGCGGAAGGATAAGCCCGAGAAGATGAACGAGACGGAAGAAGCGAACCTCCGTCAGGCCAAGAGCCAGCTCGAAGCATCCGCAAACCACCTGATGGTGCTCTATGCATCGGAGCAGAGCGAGAACGGCTCGGACGGGACCATTTGATAAACAGTAAGACCCCCGCTGCGTTTGCAGCGGGGGTCTTTTGCGTCTGAGGGAAAAGTATCTATGGAAAACAAAGAGGAGAGTGGGGAAAGCTTATCGGCCAACGATGAGGTCGCGGCGGCCGCGGAAGCCCACGGTGAGGTGAGCGCTGCTGCCGAGGTGGCGCAGAGTGACCCGGGTGCCGGGCTTCTGGCCCTGGCACAGCAGAGTCAGGTTCAGGGTGGTGGAAGTCTTGCCGGTCTTGAGCACCAGCGTGCTTACGCCCTGATTCATCAGGGTCTGCATGTCGAGGATGGTGGTGCGGAAGGTGGCGTTGTCATCGGGGGCGTCCAGCGTCAGCACGCGGCCTTCCTGACGGGCGGTGTAGAGCACCTGCTTGCCCAGCAGGCCCTTGACGGTGTAGCGGGCTTCGCTCTTCTCCACCGGCGTGTCAGAGGGCAGAGGGGTCTCGCCAGAGATCATCATCACGTTGCCCTGAATGGGGTTCTCTACCGGGGAAGCGTAGCCGCCGTAGTTGGGGTCTACCTCCCCCACCGGAACGTCAGAGTGGAGAGCGATGTCGCCCTGAACCATGACCTCGGACGACTGAGGGGGCAGATAACCGGCAACGGTCGCGTCCTCGGCGTCGGCGGCAAAGGCACCCACGCTCATGGCGGCGGTCATGGTCAGCAGCGCGGCAGCAGCGGCAGCGCGGCGGGCAGTGTTCTTGTTCAGCAGTCTCATAGTAGTATCCTCCTGTAGGGGACAAGGCCCCAGATTTCTGTTTTATTCGCGGTACAGCGTATCAGAAAACCGCCGTATCTGTAATGAATACGGATACGGCGGCTGGATTATTGCAGAGATCCTATTTTAATTTTCGCTGGAATCTTTTTCCTCAAGGATAGCCATGAACTCGTCGCCGGTGATGGTCTCCTTTTCATAAAGGTACTTCGCCAGCTCGTCGAGCCTTGCGCGGTTGTCGGTGAGGATCTTGACGGCCTTTTCGTGCTGGGCCTTTACCAAGTCCACGACCCGCTGGTCGATCTCCCGCTGGGTCTGGGCCGAGCAGGCCAGCGAGGTGTCGCCGCCCAGATACTGGTTGTTCACCGTCTCCAGGGCCACCATGTCGAACTCTTTGCTCATGCCGTAACGGGTGAGCATGGCGCGGGCAAGCTTGGTGGCCTGCTCGATGTCGTTGGACGCGCCGGTGGTGATGGAGCCGAACACCACTTCCTCGGCGGCACGTCCGCCGGTGAGGGTGGCGATCTTATTTTCCAGCTCTTCCTTGGTCATCAGGTAGTGGTTGCCCTCTTCGACCTGCATGGTGTAGCCCAGTGCGCCCGAGGTGCGGGGGATGATGGTGATCTTCTGCACGGGTGCGGAGTGATTCTGAAGCGCCGCCACCAGTGCGTGGCCGATCTCATGGTAGGCCACGATGCACTTTTCCTTGTCGGTGAGGATGGAGTTCTTCTTCTGGTAGCCGGCAATGACCACCTCGATGCTCTCCTCAAGGTCTGCTTCCGTGACCGACTTGCGGCCGGCGCGCACAGCCCGCAGGGCGGCTTCGTTGACGATGTTGGCCAGCTCTGCGCCGGAGGCACCGGAGGCCATCCGGGCCACGGTGTTGAAGTCGATGCCGGGGGCAAGAGCGACTTTCCTGGCGTGGACCTTCAAAATCTCTTCGCGGCCCTTGAGGTCGGGCAGCTCCACAGGAACACGGCGGTCAAAGCGGCCGGGACGGGTCAGAGCCGGGTCAAGGGAATCCGGACGGTTGGTGGCTGCGAGGATGATGACGCCGCTGCTGTTGCCCTCGAAGCCGTCCATCTCGGTGAGCAGCTGGTTCAGGGTCTGCTCACGCTCGTCGTTGCCGCCCAGCTGGCCGCTGTTGCGCTTCTGGCCAATGGCGTCGATCTCGTCGATGAACACGATGCAGGGGGCTTTTTCCTTGGCCTGCTTGAACAAATCGCGGACTTTGGAGGCGCCCATGCCCACGAACATCTCCACGAACTCCGAGCCGGAGATGGAGAAGAACGGCACGTTGGATTCGCCCGCCACAGCCTTTGCCAGCATGGTCTTGCCGGTACCCGGAGGGCCGACGAGCAGGATGCCCTTGGGCATCGAGGCGCCGATCTCTTCGTATTTCTTGGGGTCGTGCAGATAATCGACGATCTCCTGCAAGTTCTCTTTGGCCTCATCCTCGCCGGCCACATCCGCAAAGCGGATGCCGTGGGTGGACTGGACGTAGACCTTGGCGTTGGACTTGCCCACGCCGCCGAACATCATCGAGTTCGCGCCGCCGGCCTTTTCTATGAGCTTTTTGTTCATGAAATTGCCCAGCCAGACGAAGAGGACGATGGGCAGCACAAAGCTCAGCAGAAAGCTCAGCAGCGGCGAAGCCTGCTCGACGATCTCGCTGGAAAACTCGGCCCCCGCGTCGTAGAGGCGCTGGGTCAGGTCAGGGTCGTTCATCAGGCCGGTCTTGTAAATTTGCTTTTCGTCTTTATCGGTAAAGATGATCTGGTTCGATTCCACATCCACCCGGCCGATGTCTTTGTCCTCGGTCATGGACATGAAGGTGCCGTAGTCCACTTCTTTTACCTGCCGTTCGCTCATCCACGGCACGAGCACGAAGTTGAGCAGCATCAGCACCAGTAATACAATGGCGTAGTAAATAGCCAATGGCTTTTTGGGGGTCTTGACTTCTTTCATGGGGATCCCTCCTTGTGTTGCAAACAGCATACCACGACGCTATTTCAGAAACCAGCGTTTCGAGGCGAACTTTGCAAAAACTTCGCAGATTCTTAACAAAACCGAGGAACAAGGAGGCTGTCCGCTTGACAAATCAAATCACTTTGACTATACTGAAAATACAAGAAGGTGCTGTCCGCAATGGTCAGCTTCCCTCGGCTAAGTCAAACAATAAGAATGACCGCTTTGCTTGGTAGGCTGGGGCGGTCATTTTTTTGTTGCAAATTTTGAAAATTTGTGCTGCTATTTATGTGAAATCGTTTCATTTTCATTGTGAGCAAAACTGCTTGACAGGGGCGGCGGGTTTTGCTAAAATGAAACCACTTTGAACAAAGCGCAAATGCGTTGACGGGGAAAAAACGATTTTCTTCTGCGTGCAGAGAGCCGCCGGATGGTGCAAGGCGGTGCAGAGGGTCTCGGTTACTGGCCCCTGAGCGGCAGGACTGAAGCAGACAGTAGGTCCTGACGGAAGCCCACCGTTATAAGGGCAGCGATTCGCCCCAAAAGGCCGATCGTGCAGAGAGGCTGTGCTTTTGGCACAGCAAAGAGAGTGGTACCACGGGTGCCCTGTAACAGAAATTACAGGCTCTCGTCTCTCAGGGGATTTCGTCCTTTGAGAGACGGGAGCCTTTTCGTTTGTTAAATTGCTAAAAGGAGTCAACCTCTCCGTCACGCCTACGGCGTGCCACTGCCCGGGTTGCGGCACCCAGCATCCGCAGCGCTTTGCTTGCGTCTTGCTGGCCGCGGCCCCAACAGCGACTCCCTGTTTCCGCCACTGGCGGCGGTCGTCGTTGTTGCTCCTATCGAGGAGAGGCCTTGGCATTCCGTAAAGCTTTCCCTCTTCGCCAGAGGCTCCCCTCGGTAGGGGAGCTGTCGAGCGATAGCGAGACTGAGAGGTTGATACAGAAAAATGGAGGACAAGAATTATGATGGACGCTACCAAGTACGCACCGGGATATTACCCGGTCCCCGCCGGTTATGACAGCTGGGTCAAGAAAGACCACATCGAGAAAGCTCCCACCTGGTGCAGCGTGGACCTGCGCGACGGCAATCAGGCCCTTATCGTCCCCATGAGCCTCGAGGAAAAGCTGGAATTCTTCCAGATGCTGGTCAAAATTGGCTTCAAGGAGATCGAAGTCGGCTTCCCGGCCGCCAGCGAGACGGAGTACGAGTTCCTCCGCACCCTCATCGAGAAGAACATGATCCCCGACGATGTCACCGTGCAGGTGCTGACCCAGTGCCGCGACCACATCATCCGCCGCACCTTCGAGGCTGTCAAGGGCGCACCCCGTGCGGTCATCCACTTCTATAATTCCACCTCCGTCGCCCAGCGCGAGCAGGTGTTCCACAAGTCTAAGGAGGAGATCAAGCAGATCGCCGTGGACGGCGCAAAGCTGGTCAAGCAGCTGAGCGAGGAGTATGAGGGCAACTTCCTCTTCGAGTACAGCCCTGAGAGCTTCACCGGCACCGAGGTGGACTACGCCGTTGAGGTCTGCAACGCGGTCCTGGACATCATGCAGCCCACCCCCGACCGCCCCATGATCATCAACCTGCCGGTCACGGTCGAGATGAGCATGCCCCACGTTTACGCAAACCAGATCGAGTATTGCGACAAGCACCTCAAGTACCGCGACAGCGTCATCATCTCCACCCACCCGCATAATGACCGCGGCACCGGCGTCGCCTGTGCCGAGCTGGCCGTTCTGGCAGGCGCTCAGCGAGTGGAGTGCTGCCTCTTCGGCAACGGCGAGCGCACCGGCAACGTGGACGCTGTGACCCTCGCCATGAATATGTATAGCCACGGCGTAGACCCGAAGCTGGACTTCTCCGATATGCCCGCCATCTGCGCCACCTATGAGCGGGTCACCCGGATGCACATCTACGAGCGCACCCCCTACGCCGGCCAGCTGGTGTTCGCCGCCTTCTCGGGCAGCCATCAGGACGCCATTGCAAAGGGCATGGCCTACCGCAAGGAGAAGGGCGACCACCGCTGGACCTGCCCCTATATCCCGGTGGACCCCCACGACATCGGCCGCACCTACGACGCCGACGTCATCCGCATCAACAGCCAGAGCGGCAAGGGCGGCATCGGCTTCGTGCTGGAGCAGAACTACGGCTACAACCTGCCCGCCAAGATGCGCGAGGCGCTGGGCTACAAGGTCAAGAGCGTGTCCGACCACAACCACAAGGAGCTGAGCGCAGGCGAAGTGCTCCACATCTTCGAGGATACCTTCCTCAACAAGTCCAAGCCCCTGTCTGTCGTCGAGGCCCATTTTGCACAGGTCAACGGCATCACCGCCACCGTCACGCTGGATCTGAACGGTCAGCGCAAGGTGGTCACCTCGGTGGGTAATGGCCGTCTGGATGCTGTGGCAAACGCTATCCAGAGCGCCACCGGCATGGACTTCCACCTGGAAACTTACTCCGAGCACAGCCTGGACGAAGGCTCTACCTCCCGCGCCGCTTCCTACGTCGGCCTCGCGTGGGGCGACGGCATCGTCACCTGGGGTGCAGGCACCGATACCGATATTATCGTGGCCGGTATCCATGCACTGGTCAGCGCGATCAACAATAAATAAAGAGAGATTTTTGAGAGAGTATCAAAAGGAGAATGAACCATGGGAATGACCCAGACGCAGAAAATTCTGGCCGCACACGCAGGCCTCGCCGAGGTCAAGGCAGGCCAGCTCATCAACGCCAAGCTCGACATCGTGCTGGGCAATGACATCACTACCCCCGTCGCCATCAACGAGTTCGAAAAGGCGGGCTTCAACGGCGTGTTCGACAAAGAGCACATCGCCATCGTCCTCGACCACTTCGTTCCCAACAAGGACATCAAGAGCGCGACCCAGTCCAAGCAGTGCCGCGAGTTCGCCAACAAGTACGACATCCTCAACTTCTACGATGTGGGCCAGATGGGCATCGAGCACGCTCTGCTGCCCGAAAAAGGCATCGTGACCGCCGGTGACTGCGTCATCGGCGCCGACAGCCACACCTGTACTTACGGCGCACTGGGCGCATTCTCCACCGGCGTCGGCTCCACCGATATGGCCGCCGGCATGGCTACCGGCATGGCATGGTTCAAGGTGCCTGCCGCCATCAAGTTCGTGCTGACTGGCAAGCTGCCGCCGAAAGTTTCCGGCAAAGACCTCATCCTCCACATCATCGGGATGATCGGCGTGGATGGCGCGCTGTATAAGTCGATGGAGTTCACCGGCCCGGGCGTCGCTTCCCTCTCCATGGACGACCGCCTGAGCATCTGCAACATGGCCATCGAGGCCGGTGCCAAGAACGGCATCTTCCCCGTGGACGACGTGACCAAGGCCTATCTCAAGGGCCGCAGCCAGCGCGAGCCGGTGTTCTATGAGGCCGATCCGGACGCCGAGTACGAGAAGACCATTGAAATCGACCTCTCTGCCCTCGAGCCGACCGTCAGCTACCCCCACCTGCCCGAGAACACCCACCCCGCCAGCGAGGGCAAGGACATCAAGATCGACCAGGTGGTCATCGGCAGCTGCACCAATGGCCGCCTCGAGGATATGGAAGCCGCTTACAACATCCTGAAGGGCAAACACATCGCAAAGGGCGTGCGCGGTATCATCATCCCCGCCACCATGGCCGTGTACAAGGAGTGCATCCTCCGCGGCTGGACGACGGCCTTCATCGACGCGGGCTGCATCGTCTCCACCCCCACCTGCGGCCCCTGCCTCGGCGGCTACATGGGCATCCTCGCCGAGGGTGAGCGCTGCGTCTCCACCACCAACCGCAACTTCGTGGGCCGCATGGGCCACGTCAAGAGCGAGGTGTATCTGGCTTCGCCCGCTACCGCTGCCGCCAGCGCACTGACCGGCTATATCACCGACCCCCGCACGGTCTGAGAAAAGGAGAGTCACCCATGAACAACGCAAACGGTTCTGTTTTCAAATACCCGGATAACGTGGATACCGACGTCATCATCCCGGCCCGCTACCTGAACACGCAGGATGCCAAGGAGCTTGCCGCCCACTGCATGGAGGACATTGACAAGGACTTCATCCACAACGTCAAGGACGGCGACATCATGGTGGGCGGCTGGAACTTCGGCTGCGGCTCCTCCCGTGAGCACGCACCGCTGGCCATCAAGACCGCCGGAATCTCCGTCGTCATCGCCAAGAGCTTCGCGCGCATCTTCTACCGCAACAGCATCAACATCGGCCTGCCCATCATGGAATGCCCCGAGGCCGTGGACGCCATCAGCGCAGGCGATACGGTCAGCGTGAACTTTGATACCGGCGTCATCACCGATGAGACTACCGGCAAGACCTTCCAGGCCGAACCCTTCCCGCCCTTCATCCAGAAGATCATCGCCGACGGCGGTCTGATGAAGTCGCTGACGAAAAAATAATAGAGTGCTTTTGCTGTGGGGGCGCGGTTTCGTCAGGTGGGGTTGCGCGCTTGTGGCGCGGGGTCAGAGCGCGGTTACGCGAGGTTAAGTTCTCTTTTGCGTGCCAAAAGAGAACCAGAAATGGTTCTCGCGCCGGTGGCGCGGGGCAGAGCGCTTTTACGTTAAGTGGAATTGTTCTCTTTTGATGTCAAAAGAGAACCAGAAAACCACCAGCGATTTCGACGCGCTGGATCCACGAGAAAGGGGCTGCTCGCCCCTTTCAGACCCCGAAGGAGTAGTCGAAACGGAAAAAA